>Ga0265594_1002498_pt1 | contig 13081 bp, 8 predicted proteins | sample saktaG_11_FD_190147 | JGI IMG/M metagenome (GOLD analysis project Ga0265594, IMG submission 190147) | Saline water microbial communities from Sakinaw Lake, British Columbia, Canada - sak_2011_5_24_80m | ecosystem: Environmental > Aquatic > Non-marine Saline and Alkaline > Saline ... | reverse complement strand
ACGCAGAGGATGTACCCCTGAAGAGCCGGATGAGGGAAAACCTCACGTCCGGTTCTGTGAGGGGGCTCATAGCAACCTCGGAGCCATTACTCCAACAAGAGGTAAGCTATGAGCTCTACTCGACAAACCCGCCGGAATCGGTAGGTTTTTATATGATGATGAAGTTTGGAATACCAAGAGTGTGTGAGGGGGTGGAGAAGAATGAACAAAAAGAGGATTATTATTCTGGGTGCACTTGCTGTAGTGGTGGTATTGCTGGGTTTTGTGGCGTCGTGTAGTGCCGATACGCTGGAGGTTGGGTCTGGATGCCAGTATGAGAAGATCCAGGACGCGATCGATGCGGCAAACGAGACTGACATGATTATCGTGCACGAGGGCACCTATTGGGAAAATCTGTTAGTTAATAAGAGCCTTACCATCAAAAACGGCTCGCTGCCCGTGATCGACGGCATGGGCGGCACCGCGATTAACATCACTGCGGAGAACGTGACCATCGACGGCTTCAACATCACGAACTGCAGCTACGGTATCAACTGTAGCGCGCTCGGCTTCACCATCGTGAACAACACTATCAACGCCAGTATCGATGGTGTCAACCTGTATCTGCACGACATCGGCTGTAACATGAGCGGCACCGACTCTTTCATCCTGGGAGATTCCGCCATCCAGTACAATACTATCACCGCAGGTGACGATGGCGTTTATATAAATGCCACGTACTGGGGCGCTAACCTCACCGGCAACGCCGTGTTCGACATCGGCTCATTCCGCGTCAACTTGAATGAGATCGTAGCTGACGTCGACGGCATCTACGTCGACTACTTCGCATACATCTGTTCCAATTTGTCTGATTCCGCTAACGGCAGCATCGGCAACATCGAGTTCAACAACAATAACATCACCAGTGACAGTGACGGTATCTATGTGTACGTAATAGAATACTTCGGTAACGACATGTCTGATAATGCTTCGTTCATCATGGGAAGCCTGGAGTTCAATGGCAATGAAATCAACAGTAGCGGCATCGGGATAGACATGGCCGAGTATGTTTTCTACTACTGTGGGTATGAGATGCACAACAACTCCGCATTTTCCATGGGCAACATCACCTTCAACGACAATAATATCAGCAGCGGCAGCGACGGCATCAGTATCGATGATTGGTACGGCCTCGGCTACAATATGTACGGCAATGCATCTGTTGAAATGGACAATGTGGAGTTCTGCGGAAATGAGATTAACGCCAGCGGCTACGGCATGTATTTCTATTACATGCCAAACTACTTTGGATTATATATGTACAACAACTCCGCGTTTGTCATGGGCAGTATCCTCTTCAACGAAAACCACATCAACAGCAGCGACGACGGCATCTACTGCGAGGAGTCTCTGGGAGATGGGGAATTTGGATACCAAATGTACGGTAATGCGACCTTTGAAATGGACTCCATCGAGTTCAACAACAATACCATCACCAGTGACAGCGACGGCATCGAAATCGGGGATTTTTACGGCTTCGGCTCCTATATGAACGACAATAGTTCGTTCATCATGGACAATGTGGAGTTCTGCGGAAATGACATTAACGCCAGCGGTTATGGCATGTATTTTGGTTACATGCCAAACGAGTTTGGATATTATATGTACAACAACTCGACGTTTGTCATGGGCAGTATCCTCTTCAACGAAAATCATATCACCAGCAGCGACGACGGCATCTACTGCGATTATTACCTGGGGGAATTTGGATACAATATGAGCGATACTGCGACCTTTGAAATGGACTCCATAGAGTTCAACGATAATATTATCAGCAGCGGCAGCGACGGCATCTATATCGATGAGTGGTATGAGTTCGGCTACTCTATGAACGACAATAGTTCGTTCAGCATGGACAATGTGGAGTTCTGCGTAAATAACATTAACGCCAGCGATTACGGCATTTACGTTTACCCATACGAATGGGGCGCTTACATGTACAACGATTCGACCTTCGTCCTGGGCGACTGGTTTATCAACGATAACGAAATCCAGTCAGGTGACCATGGTATTGAAGTTTACAGCTACGATTTCGGCTATTACATGTACGACAGCGCCAATGCCTCCATCGGCAGCCTGGAGATCATCAACAATACCATCAACGCCACGGATGATGGGTACGGTATCTATTCATGGTGGTGGTACGAGTTCGGCTATTATCTCTACGATACTGCGTACGTTGAGGTTGGCGACTGCCTCATCACGAACAACACCATAACTACGTGGGGCTCTCCTTCTTACGGTATTGAGACAGGCCCGTACGAAGCAGGCTACTACGTCTACGACGATGCCCGGGCGTACTTCGGCGATTATGTGGTAGCTAATAACGAAATTTTTACCAACGGGTCTTATGGCATCTATTTCTACTATTATTCCATGGGCTGTTATCTAGAGCCCTCCAACTTCGCTGAAAGCCATGCCATCGTCGAGTTCGGCGACGCACTCATCAGCACTAACAACATTACGGTTCCCTACGGCTCTGGCATCTACTTCATCGGAGACTCTGTCGGTTATGAGCTTGACAACGACTCCTCTGTGACCACCGATAATATCCGGATCAATGAGAACACGATAGCGTCCTCTGACGAGGCCCTCTACGTCTATCTTGCTTACTTCGGTAGGCTGTATGATAATTCCACCTTTACCATGGGGGATATCACCCTGAACGACAACACGATTAACATCACCAATAGCGGGGACGGCATTTACCTGTGGACCTCTTACGGCTTCCTCACTGACGTCTACGATACTGCATCAGCTTCGCGGGGGTACTTACTGATCGATGGTAATATGGTCTCGAATGCCTCGCATGGTATCTATCTTAATGAAACCGATAACTTCACGATCTCGTGCAACTATGTCCATGACAATGACCATGGGATATACCTGGAAACTTCAAGCAACAATACGGTTATCTATAACCTGATCGTGAATAATAGCGCGTCAGTTCTAGATACCGGGGCGCACGTCGATGCTAATTCTTACTACAATGAACTCCACAATAACTGCTTCATCAATAATAGCCCGCAGGCGATAGACGACGAGATAACCCAAACGAACAACTGGACCGGGAACTTCTGGAATGATTGGGGTGGATCGGGATCGTACTGGATCAACGGGGGTGCACAAAATTCAGATGGTGATCCACTGGACGCGTGCCCGGAACGGGCCAATGTTACCGCTACCAAAGTTGCGGTGGATATGAACGGGAATCTATTACTGCCCGGTGACGTCATTTGCTATACGGTATGGATAAACAATACGGGCAACTGCAGCTCAGCGGATAATCCGGGGAACGAATTTGAGGATTCTATCCCAAGTAACACAACTTATATCAATGGTTCAGCCAACGCAAGTCCCGGTACTATCGTGTACAACGAGTCGAATAACAATATCACTTGGAACGGCGCTATTCCCGCGCATGGCTTTGTCGAACTTACTTTCTGCGTCACTGTTGATGCCAGCGTGTCTCCAGGAACCAACATTTCGAACCAGGGAACGGTGAATTATGACAGTAATTGCGATAGAACCAACAATGCCCAGATGCTCACTGACGATCCTGCAACAGCACCACCTGATGACCCCACCACGTTAATCACGAGTGCCGCACCACAGCGGGCGCAAGTGCCTGCGATGACACCAGCCGGCCTCATCGCACTCGTCAGCGCACTATCGGCAATCGCAGCTGTAACCATAACGAGAAGAAAGAGGCGATAAAGCCTCTTTCACTTTTTTTAGCTTTGCAGGAATAGCCGCTTCGGTTAAGCTTGTAGACGTGAACGGCAAGCGGCACCAAGGCTGGATACCGGCGATACGGCTATTCTGAAACAGGGAGCCTCAGTGAAAACAGAAGTTAATTTTTATATGCAGTAAAATCATGCGGGGGGCGTGATTCGAACACGCGGACTCCTACGAGACAGGGTCCTAAGCCCTGCGCCTTTTCCAGACTCAGCAACCCCCGCATTATTCTTGTCTCTGTCTTTTGTATCCTATCCTAATTAAAAACATAAATGAGCGGATAATGTACACTGAAGCCCCCCTTAACCCACATGTTAACGTTATCGCTTTTGTGCGTTAGGTTAGCACCTGAGGCATGCTCTGATTTTTAAATGCGGGGTACACACTTCTATTTAAACCGCACAAAACGCTCCGGCACGCCCGTGAACTTCGGATGCTGGACGTACTCCAGTGCCGTTCCCCTGGCATTATCTATCTGCATCCACGCGATCAACTCCTTGAACGAACCGCCTGCCAGTCCATCAGCAACGATGGCATAGCCCTGCGCCGTCTCCTTCGTCTTCGACGCACCTTCCAGGAACCCTAGCGGCCGTACCGCAGTGTACTCCGACAGTCGTGCGGTCAGCTCGTCCGCGATCTCCGGCAGCTTCGTCCAGCGTCCCGAAAGCAATATCTCCTTCGGATCTTTCACGGGCACGGTCATCTCGGCCACCGCTTTCTCGATCCCTTCCATCATCGCCTCGAACGCGATCTCATTCTTCTCGCCTCGTCGACTGACAAACGCCTCAGGATCCATTTCGCCGGTGACGGAGACCACGCCGCCTTCAAAGGTGTCTTTACGCTCCCACGTGCCGATCAGCTGCACCAGTTCCGCATCAACCGCCGAGAGCGTTAAGTAGCCGATACCAGGGAAGTTCGTGCCCCCGATCCCATCAACGATATGGCCGCCGTCGACACCGATGACCGCATTGTAGCCGAATCCGAGCTCAACGAGGATGAACGAGACGTCCACATACGATATTTCAAACCGTTTCGATTGGTCGTGGACGCCGAGCACAGCCACCGCTAACTTGTCCGCAGTGCCCATGTCAAGCTTATTCAGCTTCCGGTAATACGGCACGGTCGGTAGCTCGATCACGCCAGGGATGAAGGTCACCGGGAACTGCTCGCGCCGCATCCAGACCGAGAAATCGGTCATGTTCTTATACAGAATTGCGCCGAAGATTCCCGCTTCGATACCCTTCAGGATGTCCGCCTTCGTCGTCAGCAGGATATAATTGTAGTACCACTCCTCGAAGATGTCTGCCGGGATCTCATCGATCCGCGTGGGCTCCACACCGTACCCGGACGGTCCGGTGATGAGATCCGCGGGTAACGCCTCCTGGAGCGCGTCATGTATCCGCTCTGGCTCGTTCACCAGGTCGAGATTGTCGAGCGGGTTCTCGTAGTAAACGACGCCATCCTCAATCGCGCAGATATCCATGCTCTTCGTGCCCGGGTCAACACCAACTGCTCGTGTCATTTCATGTACCACTCCAAAAATCTAAAACGCGGGGGAAACAGTTATATCTTACTATTGAACAGTGTATAAAGGTGAAGCTCATGCGTATCACAGTTTCTGCTCCTGCGCGGCTCCATTTGGGTGATCTCGACCCGTTCGCGCTCGGACGGTTCGGCTATGCGCCTGTGCTCGCGATTTCAGAGCCACGAACGATCATCGAGGCGGAAGCGGCTGATACGCTCGCTATCGAGGGCGTAGCAGCCGAAGAGGCGCGAACATACGCGCAGCGCGTCCTGGACGCATTCGCACTCAAAGGTGTCCGGGTGACGGTGAAGGCAACAGCACCGCGCAATCAGGGCTTCGGCTCTACCACGCAGCTCAGCCTCGCGGTGGCGCGAGCGGTGACGAAAGCGCACGGGCTTGACGTTACGCTGCTCGAGCTCGTGAAGGCCGTGAAACGCACTTCGACCGGAGGCATCTACCCGTTTCAGCGGGGTGGATTCGTCGTCGCCGGCGGCTTCCCCGTAAAACACGGCGAGCGCGTGTGGCTGCGTGCTGAGCCGCTGATCCCGCCACTGATCTTCCGTTCAGATTTCCCGGAGGACTGGCGGTTCGTCTTAGCCCGCCCCCTGGTGGCGCCAAAGAGCCCGGATAAGGAATCGGAGGAGGAAGCATTCGGCTCGTTACGTGAGCACAAACCGCCGGCTGAACTCATTCATAAGGGCTATTTCCTGCTCGCTGCCAAACTCATACCCGCAGTGCTCGAAGAGGATGCTGAGGCGTTCGGTAAGGCGTTAACCGCGATCCAGATGACCGTAGGCCGTATCTACCAGCCGGTCCAGGAGCAGATCTTCAATCCCGCTTCGCAGTGGTTAATTCCCATGCTGAACCGGAGCGGCGCCCTGGGCATTGGCCAGAGCTCATGGGGGCCGACCGTGTATGCCTTCACCGATAGCCCCGCAGCCGCGAAGCGGATAGCCGGGACGATCAAAGCAGAGGCACAGGAGCGCGCGGACGTAACGATCGTCAGTGCTGATAACACCGGTGCACGGATTGAAACCGGTTAGTTAGAGCGACATCTTCATCGCCTTCAACTTCTTCTGTATGAGCTTCTCGGCATTGAACCCCGGCCATCGCACATGGTCCAGAACAGTTCCTTGTGCGCCCCGTAATTCAAGTGTGTCTACCAGATCGGTGTACGTACCGCCTGCGAGCCCGCTGGCGAGCAGTGCCGCGCCCTGCGCTGCCTCTTTGCTCTTCTTCGCGTATCCCGCGAGTCTGCGAACCGGAATGTCAAACCGGTTCAGGCGCTCAACCAGCCTGTCAAACATCTCGGGCACGCGTGTGAGCCGTCCGGAGAGGATGAGTTCCTCGGGCGGGGGCGCTTCGAAGACGGTCAATTCCATTGCGACCGCTTTAACCACGCCCTCGACGAGGCTGTTCCAGGCAGTGGCAAACCTTACCTCGTCCAGCCGGTTGACGTACTCCTCAGGCGGAATGACGTTCCCAGCAGCGTAGGCGATACCACCGAACCCGAGCTGCGCCTCGTTGAAGCTGCCCAGGGTATGCGCGATCTCCAGATCCATCGCGCCGATTGTCAAATACCCGGGCCCTGGGAAAATGGTGCCGCCGATGCCGTCGATTATCTTACCCTGCGCGATCGCCATGACAGCATTAAATCCGAAGCCTAACTCCAGTTCCAGCAGGTTCGCGGCACGGTAATCACCACCGTGTCGGTTGACGTAGTCCCAGAGTGCGAGCGCGGCGATGCAGGTCTTATCTGCGGTGCCCATATCCACCTTGTTTCGCTTACGATATGCGGGCACGGTCGGGAGCTGGATGACGTTCGGCGTGAAGAAGACGTTCAGATTGAGCTCTTTCTGCATCATGATGAACTGCCGAATGGCGATATCAACCTCCGTGTTCTTCCCGAGCGTCGCCTGCGCCAGCTCCAGATCGGTTACCTCGGATATGTGCGTTACCGGTAAGCCCATCGCCGATGGCCCGACAACGACGTCGGCTTCCACGTCCTTGACGACGCTGAGCAGGCTCCTCGCCGATTTCGCCACCTTACCCGTAGGCACGGACGCCTCGTAAATCGCTGCGGTACGCTCATCATCGAGCCAGCAAAAATCAAAGCTGCTCGTGCCTGGATCTATTCCTAAAGCTCTCATACACTACCTGATCCTCCACGCTAGTATTCTTTACGCACGTAACGTATATCTCACTATCGATCTTGCGGTGCCCTGCAGTGCACATCGAACTTGTAGCGGCCAAAATCATATGCTACCCGGTGCTTTTAGGCCACACAAGCTTTTTCTGGTTCAGAAACTCTCTTCTTTATGGTAGGTGGAACAAGGTGCGCATACTTCACGTCGCGGACACGCATATCGGCTACTCGGCGTACCGGCGGATTGACGACGAGACCGGGTTGAATCAGCGCGAGGTCGATACTTACAACGCATTCCGGCAATTCGTCGAGTACGCTATCACGGAAAAGCCCGATTTGATTCTGCACGCCGGCGACCTCTTCGACTCGGTACGGCCGACGAATCGCGCAATCTCCGTCGTGCTCGAGGAACTGCTCAGGTTAAATGCGGCTGGAATCCCGTTTGTCGTTATCTCAGGCAACCACGAAACCCCGCGGTTGAAGGAGACGGGCAGCGTATTCAGCCTGTTTGAGCATATTCCTCACGTGCATGTGGTCTACAAAGACAGATACGAAACTGTTGAGCTCGATGGCGTGACCGTACATGCGATCCCGCACTGCGACGATATCGAGCGTGAGAAGCAGAAATTGCGCGCACTTAGCGATCGAAGGGGCATTAACGTCGCACTCCTTCACGCGAGCGTCTACGGCGCCGGTAAGCAGACCTTCCTGATGGACGAGTTCAACGAGCAGCTCATCTCCATTCATGATCTCACGAAGTTCGACTACGTCGCGCTCGGGCACTACCATGGCTACACCAGAATACGAGATGACGTGTACTATGCGGGCTCGACCGAGCGGTTCAGCTTCAATGAGGTGAATGAGAAGAAGGGTTTCCTGGAGGTAATCGTAAACGATAACGGCGAACGATCGGTAAGCTTCCATGAGCTGCGGACGCGCGCGATGGTGGATCTGGAGCCCATTCTTTGCACTGACCTGACAGCGCAGGAGATCAAAGGCACGATTACCGAGCGTATCAAGGAATCGGCCCCTGAGGATAAGGTCGTGCGGTTGAAAGTGCTGGACATGCCCCTGCATGTATACCACGCGCTCGAGTTCGAGGAGCTGAAACGGCTGACGAGGAAGGCGGTGCATTTCGAAATCAAGTACAAGTTTCAGCGCGATGAGCACACACTCGATGCCGAGCAACCCACGTTCCGGTCACTGCATACGGCGTTCGAGCACTTCATGGAGCACTACTCTGTTCGCCAGGATCTTGATAAGAACAGGCTCAAAGAGCTCGGACTGGCCTACATGCAGAAAGACGAAGAGGACGAAGAGGACGAAGAGGGCGAGGCGTGAATTCGGATACAGCGAATAGTCCAGCGGGAACAGGGCGTCGAGAACAGCGGCAGTCCAAAAAGAAAGGCACGCTCAGCTAAAATTTAATTTAATAGCGCTTACAAGAGAATTGGTACTGTACGTTACTATCAGAGTCCTGTGGTGTAGCGGTCAAGCATACTGGCCTTTGGAGCCCGTGACGGGGGTTCGAATCCTCCCAGGACTATGTGTATTTCCCCATTCTGAGCCTTTTCCTCGGTTATTTGGTTTTACGGAATTCTTAGCAGTGTTAACGTTATACCTATCTGAAGCGAGCGATTCGATGGATCTGAGACGAGTTATTTCTTCAGCAATATAGTCAGCTATACTCATATCTCTTGTTTCCGCTTCCTTTTTTAAAACCTCATGCAACTCCTTCGGAACCCTGATGTGAGTGTACTCCGTCTTTGCCATGATGTTAACACGTAGTTACTCTGGTTAAAAAGGTATCTGATAGTACTTCGCTTCAGATATATAATTCTATATACAAATTTCTTTTATATATATCGAATTTTTTGTAGATTCCTACCTGTCCTAGACATTTAAGTTTTCTATGATTACTTCGAGGTGAGAGGAGGCGCAGCAGTGTCGCTGATCACACCAACCGGCCTCATCGCACTCGTCGGCCTGCTATCGGCAATCGCTGCTGTTGCAATCGTACGAAAGAGACGGTAAGGTCTCTTTCACTTCTTTTTTATCTTTGCAGGGAATAGTCGGCTCGATAGAGTTCGTGGACATCAACGGCAAGCAGCACGAAGGGTGGATACCGGCGATACGGCTGTATTGAATAGCTAGCGACCATGAGCTGAGCGCGCACCGAAGCGAAAGTGTTAAGTATGATGACCGCAAACAGGCATTTCGTGTGGTTAAAAATGACTATCTCAAGAAAAGCGATTTGGATTTTTAGTATTGCAGCGATTGTGGTTCTTTTCGCCGTGACCGCTTTCATGCCATCCGTGAGTGCAGCAGATGTCTATCCAAGTGGTTCAATCCAGGCTGCCATCAACATAGCAACAACAGGGGACATTATCACCGTGTATGACGGCACCTACAAGGAGAATCTCGTTATAAACAAGTCAGATATCGTCATACGATCGGCGAACGGTTCCACGGTAACCATCATCAGCTCAAATCAGACGGAGATGCACGTGGTCAATATCACCAATCAGACGAACGTCACGCTCGAAGGCTTTGAGATCAGGGATGCACAGGGTGCAACTCAAGATGTGGCAGGCATCCACATGTATAACGCAAGCTGGTGCACTATTTCCAACAATACCGTGACGAACATCACTGCAACGGGAGATAAAGACGCCCGCGGCATCCTGCTGACGGATTCAAATAACAACACGTTCAGCGGCGGCACATCCGTTTTCAATATTACGGCAGAATGGTACGCCTACGGCATCGAGCTCGTGGGTTGTAGCAACAACACCTTCGGCTCCGACACCTCTGTTTTCACTATTGATGCAGAAAATTACTACGCCTACGGCATCCGGCTGGCAGGTTCAAATAACAACATCTTCAGCTCCGGCACTGTCGTTTCCACCATTACAGGTGATTACGCCTACGGCATCTGGATGGGAAGTTCAAATAACAACATCTTCAGCTCCGGGACCTCCGTTTCCACTATTATCGGCGAAAACGGTACCGGCGGCATCCATCTCATCTATTCAAGCAAGAACAACACCTTCAGTTCCAGCACCTCTGTCTCCAACGTTACAGCAAATCAGAGCGCTAAAGGCATCTCGCTAATAGATGGTTCAAACAACAACACCTTCAGCTCCAGCACCGCCGTTTTCAATATTACGTCAACTAACAGTGACGCCTACGGCATCTATCTATGGTTACATAGCAGCAACAACACCTTCGACCCTACTGTTGTTAATAATATCTCAGGGAATAACGATGCTTTCGGTGTATATCTCGATGGTTCACATACCAATAACTTTACGGACATTACCGTGAACGATGTCAATGGTACCAGAATTGCAACCGGTATTTACCTCTATGCCTCACGCACCAACAACTTCGAGTTCACAAATATTGAACTGGTAAGAGCTGGCAATTTGTATGCTCATGGCCTCTACATGTCACATGCAAATCACAACCATTTTATGGCAACAACGATAAACGACGTACAGGGCGATGATGATACCTACGGTATTATGTTAAGCGAGGGAGAAAATAATACGTGCGAGTCAACAAGGATTGAGAACATCAGTTCACGTGGCGCGGATGCATTCGGCATTACGGTGGATTCGTCACAATTCAACACTTTTACCAAAACAACTATTATGTCCGTTTCGAGTGAAGGGAACGTTGATGCCTTCGGGCTCTTCCTCGTATGGACACACGATAACGAATTTGATGAGTGCACCATTACTGACGTTATCTCCGGCGCCGATAGCACGTCGTACGGAATATACCTGAGTCAGTTGGCCGATAACAATCTCGTATCAAGGGCGATTATATTCAGCACTGAGCAAGCGCTCATCAATTACGCTGTCTGGCTGGAGGACTGCTCGGACAACACCGTCAACGAGAGCGAGATCTGGAACAACGGCCACGGGTTCTGGCTCAACCAATCGGACAACAACACCATCGAACGGAACCTGATCGTGAACAATAAACTTCCACCTCTTGCGGTCTCTGGAGCATATCTCACCACGGACTCAGATAACAACGAGCTTCATGAGAACTGCTTCTATTACAATGGAATGTTGTATCAGGCGTGGGATAACGGAACGGGTAACAACTGGACGGGTAACTTCTGGGATGATTACGTACCGCCACCACCGTACCCGATCGGCGGGAGTGCGAATAATTCAGACAGCACACCCCTGGACGAATGCCTGGAGGGAGCAGCACCCGCATTTTGGGATCCTGGCGATGATCACAAGATGCACTATCCGCAATTGCCCGATCCCCTGGGTTGGGACGTGTATAATCCATGGAATGAATCGGGCATGCTAGCAGATGACTGGCAGTGCACGGAAACCGGACCGGTCACACACATCCATATCTGGGGTTCATGGGAGATTGATTATAATGTTACCGATCTTCAGGTTTTTCGTTTAGAAATTTGGGACGACAATACGAGCGGTCTCTACAGTAAGCCGGGAAACGACTGTTTATGGCAAGGAGATTTCAATACGAATGATTATATAGTTCGTTGGAACGATACAGGTCCTCAAGGTTTCTACAGTCCTCAATTCGAATGGTATTTATTAGAAAACCACAACCTGACATATCAGTACAACTTCTATATTGACCCCGCTGATGCGTTCAATCAGACAGAAGGAAACATTTATTGGTTGGTAGTTTCGTCAAGGCTAAATCCTGCTGAACTCGAAGATACACCACTAGCGGCTTTCGGTATGAAGACCTCTAATTCACCGCACTTCAGGGACGACGCTGTTTTCTGGAATGAAAGCATCGATGATTGGTCCGAGTTGAGAGACCCCATCATCAATGAATCATTGGACTTGGCGTTCGTGATCGCTGGCGAACCACGACCTAGCCCGGTACCACAACCCAGCCCGGTATCAGCACTGACACCTCTCGGATTACTGGCACTCGCTGGCCTGCTATCGGCAATCGCAGCTGTCGCAATCGTACGAAAGAGGCATTAAGCCTCTTTCCTCTACTTTTTCTTTTTGCTAGATTCTGCTATTCAAGAATTCTCTTCTTTTACAAATCGGAGGATGTAGAAGGGTTGTAGGTTATCTCATGCTTTTCATGTTCCAGCGTGAAAATTATTTCTTTACAAGTGGTATCATTTCACAACAGAAAGCTTTATATATCCACTTATTTTACAGGGATATTTAGTTAGGAGGTGAAAAGCAAAAAAATGATTCGAAACGAGAAGCTTGAATATATAGCGATTGCGGCGATTGCGGTTCTGGTGCTCCTGGCGGTGGTGCCGCTCGGCAGCGCTACACCAGCTCCCATCTTCGAGGATGATTTCGAATCCGGAAATCTCGATAACTGGAATCGGGGAGGCGTGGTAGACGTAAATTCGACCCCTGCACCCCCTTGGGGAGGGTACATTGCACGATTCTCAGGCACCGACTCCATTAACCGTTCATGGATAACCGCTGGAATTGATACTACCTGCAAGAAAAATATCTGTTTGTCCTATGCTCGGCGAACCGTTAATTTGAATTATATCTTGACTTTCGGAGATAGCCGTTGATGACTCGAATATTTTTCTGCTTGATTGGGATAACCCGCATTTTTTAGTGGAAATAAGCTAGGAGAGGGCCTATTTC
>Ga0265594_1002497_pt1 | contig 13098 bp, 13 predicted proteins | sample saktaG_11_FD_190147 | JGI IMG/M metagenome (GOLD analysis project Ga0265594, IMG submission 190147) | Saline water microbial communities from Sakinaw Lake, British Columbia, Canada - sak_2011_5_24_80m | ecosystem: Environmental > Aquatic > Non-marine Saline and Alkaline > Saline ... | reverse complement strand
ATCGGTAGCTGAGAAGTTCGGTTTTGAACCCCTTACCCTTCCCGAATTATCGATTATTATCTTCCTTTCTTCATTCGTCTTATGGGCGGGGGAATTATATAAATATTGGCAAAGACAAAGAAATAAAATATAAATATAATCAGGCGAAGAAGATAAATCTTCTTTTTCACATTCGTTTGCTCAATGAAATATTTATTTCATTTCGACGTTCGATGGATAAATATATAATTGAGCGAGAGATGAGATTTATCTCATCGAACTTATAAATAAAAACTTGGTATGAAAATAATCTACGCCATAGCTACTCTCTCTGGCACTATTATCGGTGCCGGACTTTTTGCTTTGCCTTATATCGCTCTCAAACTTGGTTTTTGGGTAATCCTTGGTTATTTTTTGGTTTTGGGAGGCTTGGTTATTTTAATCCATTTGTTCTTTGGAGAATTGGCTCTAAAAACGCCCGATTTTAAAAGACTGCCCGGTTTTGCCAAAACTTACCTTGGAAGAGGAGGTCAAATTATAGCTTATGCCTCAACGATATTTGGTATTTTTGGAGCGCTTTTGGCTTATCTGATTTTAGGGGGAGAATTTTTGGCGGAATTGCTTTCGCCGGTTTTCGGAGGGAATTCCTTAACTTATACGCTTCTTTATTTTGCTATTGGCGCTGCTTTAATTCTTTCCGGGATAAAAGCCATTGCCAAGGTGGAGTTTTGGGGATTGGTTTTATTTCTTGCGATTTTGCTGGCCATATTTTTTCGAGGAGAATCTTTCATAGTAACCGAAAATCTTTTTTCCGCTCCCGATTGGTCTTTGTTTTTTCTACCTTACGGAGTAATCCTTTTTTCTCTCTGGGGTGCAACCTTGATTCCGGAAATAGAAGAAATGCTGGGGAAAAGAAAAAAAATGATTTTAAAAATCATTCCCGTTGCCATTTTGATCCCGATGATTGTTTATCTTTTCTTCATCTATTTGATCCTGGGAATTACCGGCTCTCAGACAACCGAATCAGCCTTAACAGGCTTGAGAGACGTCTTGGGCGACGGCATAGTGTCTTTAGCACTTGTCTTCGGGCTTTTAACGACTTTTACTTCTTTTATCACGATAGGGTTAACCCTGAAGAAAGTTTTTTGGTACGATTTAAAATTTACAAAAATAACATCTTGGGCAATTACTTGTTTTTTGCCTTTATTTCTTTTTCTGGCCGGATTTAAAAGCTTTATTGCGGTAATCGGCGTTGTCGGAGGGATGATGCTGGCTGTCGATGGAATTTTAATTCTTCTAATGTATAAAAAGGTCAAACCGGAAAGAAAGATTTTTGTCTACCCCTTGATTTTATTGCTTTTGGGCGGCATAATTTATTCAATCGTTTATTTTTCGTAAAAAAGCATGCTCTGGTTCTATATTTTAATCTTTCTAATCTGTTGCGCTTTGCTTTATTTTTCAAGCGAATGGGTAATTGGAGGATTAATGCGGCTGGCGAAATTCTTGGGTTGGAAAGAATTTGTTGTCGCTTTTTTTGTTATGGCATTCGCTGCTTCCTTGCCCAATTTTTTCGTCGGAGTTACCTCTGCCCTTAAGGGGATTCCTCAGCTTTCTTTCGGCGATATTGCGGGAAATAATCTGGTCGCTCTTACCTTGGCCATAGGTCTGGCCGCCTTCTTTGTCAAGGGAGGGATTCCGGCTGAAAGCCGGGCCATTCAGGCGACTTCAATCTTTACTCTGATAGCGGCGATTCTGCCTTTAATTCTGATCTGGGATGGAGAATTATCAAGGCCAGACGGAGGGGTTCTCATCGCTCTTTTTATCCTTTATTGCTATTGGATTTTCTGCAAAAAAGAAAGATTTTGCAAGGTTTACGATAAACAGGAAACCCTAATTATCAAAAACTTTAAAACTTTGATTCAGGATTTCGGAAAAGTATTTCTGGGGATAATCCTTCTTATAATTGCTGCTCAGGGAATCGTTGCTTCAGCCCAATTTTTTGCCCAGACGTTTAATTTCCCCTTGATTCTTGTTGGGGTTTTAATTACTGGTTTGGGAAGTGCCTTACCGGAAATTTATTTTGCTGTCAGCGTAGCGAGGAAGGGAGAAAGCTGGATGATTTTGGGAGATTTGATGGGAGCTGTAATCGTGCCTTCCACTTTGATTTTGGGAATTGTTGTTTTAATTCATCCCATCAGGGTCCTGGATTTTTCACCCTTTGCCGTCGCTAGAATTTTCCTTGTGATTTCAACTTTCTTTTTCTTTATTTTTATCCGGACCAATCGCCGCATCACCAGAAAGGAAGCTTTTTTCCTTATGGGAATCTATATTATTTTCTTCCTGGTTGAAATTTTAATAAAATAATGGTATCATCGTTTTATGAATGAATCTCTTTTTGTTTTAATTGTTTTTTTGATAATTGTTGGCGCGTTGTCTTTCTTCTTGTTTAGAAAATCAAACGTTGATAAGGCCCAATCAGACTCAATAAGGGATCTGGAAAGAAGAATCACCGACCTAATGATTGGTCAATTAAAAGAAATGAGGGATAGCCAGAATGGGGTTTCCCGGGCAATGCAAAATCAAATTTCCTCTTTTACAAAAGAAGCAACCCAAATTAAGGAAGAATTAAAACAGGTCCAGGAATCAGTCAAAGACGTTTCCAGTTTCCAGGAAATTTTTAAAGCGCCTAAATTAAGAGGTCAGTGGGGAGAAGCCTCATTAGAACACATTTTAGGGCAGCATTTCCCACAAGAACTTTACAAATCCCAATATTTATTTTCATCCGGAGAACAGGTAGATGCAGTTTTAAAGCTGCCCAACGGCAGAGTCTTACCGATTGATTCCAAATTTCCGTCTGATAATTTTGCCAAAATGGTGGAAGCTCCCTCTGACGCTGAAAAATTAGCCTTCCAAAAGAAGTTTGTTGAAGACGTTAAAGACAGGATAAATGAAATTACCCTGAAATACATTCTTCCTTCCGAAAGAACTACCGATTTCGCATTAATGTACATACCGGCTGAAGCCGTATACTATGAAGTGGTAAATAGTATTGGCAAAGATTTTGACCTGACCAATTATGCCTGGTCAAAAAGAGTTATTCTGTCTTCTCCCAATACGATTTATTTAACCCTGAGAACGATTGAGCATTGGTTCAAAGATACCCAGATTTCTCGCAAAACTCAGGATATTCTAAAAAGATTAAATAAAATAAACGAGAACGCTTCAAAGCTGATGACCGATTTCAGAAAGTTGGGCAGTCATTTAAGAAACGCCCTTTCCGCTTATGACAGTTCAGAAAAGCGTCTAAGCTTATTTTCTGATAAAGTCGATAGGTTGTTAGAAATCAAAGAAGAGCCTAAAAAGTTAAAGTAATATGTTAGCAGTAATTAAAACCGGAGGTAAACAGTATCTTGTAGCTCCCGGTCAAAAAATAAAAATTGAGAAACTAGAAAAGAAAGAAGGGGACGAGGTTTCCTTTAATGAGGTTTTACTATTGGAAAAAAATAAAAAGTTGGAAATTGGAAATCCGATGGTAAAAAGCGCAAAGGTAACCGGCAAGATCGTCAGACACGGAAAAGGGAAGAAAGTGATCGCTTTCAAATACAGGGCCAAAAAAAGAGAAAAAACAAAAAAAGGCCATCGTCAGCCTTTTACAGAAGTGGAAATAACGAAGATAGAAACGCTGTAAAGACGTTTATCGTCTGCCTTCCAGGGCAGAAGATAAGGTTTCTCCATCGGCATATTCCAATTCAGCACCAGAAGGCAACCCCCGACCAAGTCGGGTAGTTTTTTTATTTAAGGGCTTTAGTATCCTTTCCAAATAGAGAGCTGTAGCTTCTCCCTCAGTCGTTGGATTTAAGGCAATAATAATTTCTTTTATCTCGGGACTTTTGATTTTTCTTAAAAGCTCTCTGACTCTTAATTTCTTTAATTCTTCTTTCTTTAAAGCAGAAACCGTACCGCCCAATATAAAATATAATCCATGATATTTTTTGGTCTTTTCAATCGGGATTAAGTCCGTTTCTTTTTCAACCACGCACAATAATTCTTTACTCCTGCGCGAATCCCGGCAGATTTCGCAAAGTTTATTATCTGGAGCTCCATCTTGGGAAGGTTCAAAAGACTTAAAGCAGTTTTCGCACAACTTTACATTATCTTTTAGCTCTGAAATGACCGAAGTTAGTTCTTTGACTTCTTCTTCGGACAGTTTTAATAAATAAAAAACAAATCGGGCGGCCGTCCTAGGGCCGACCGTCGGGAATTCAGAGAATAAATCTATTAATTTTTGAATGGTGGGTGAGTACATAATTACCCTTCTTCCGTATAGTTTCTCTCCAAATTTCTGAAGGCGACGCGAGATTCATCAAAATATAATTCAACGCTGCCGACCGGACCGTTTCGATGTTTAGCTATAATTATTTCGGCAATATTTTTTCTTTCGGTATCGGGCCTGTATTTATCCTCGCGATAAATAAAGAGAACAACGTCGGCGTCTTGCTCTATGGCTCCTGTTTCCCTCAGATCGGACAGTCTCGGTTTTTGAGGAGTTCTTTGCTCAACTGCTCTTGATAGCTGGGAAAGGGCCAGCACTGGCACTCTCAATTCTCTGGCTAAAGATTTGAGAGAGCGGGAAATTTCCGTCATCTGCTGGACCATGGGAGCCTGGGTGTTTCTCGGCTCTATTAACTGCAAATAATCCACAATAATAAGGTCTAATCCTTCTTTTGCCTGCAATCTTCTGGCCATAGCTCTCATCTGCAAGATATTGCAAATAGCCGTATCGTCAATGTAAATAGGAGCTTCGGACAAAACCCCTAAAGCCCCTTGAATTTTGGTAAAATCGTTATCGTCTCCGTCTTTGGAAATTTTTCCCGTCCTTAATCTCCACAAATCAATACCGGCCTGGTCGGCAATTAGTCTGTCAACCAATTGGTCTTTTGACATTTCCAAGCTGAAGATTGCGACTGATTTTTTTTCGGTAACGGCGACATGATTGGCTATATTCATGGCCAGAGCCGATTTTCCCATTGAAGGCCGGGAAGCTAAAATTATCAAGTCTGATTTTTGAAATCCTGCCAGTATATTGTCAAGGTCGTTAAAACCGGTGGGTAAACCTCGAAGCTCTCCTTTGTATTCCCATAGCCTGTCAATTCGGTTAAAAGCTTCTTCCAATTCCTCTTTTATGTGAATAAATTTATGACGGAGACCTTTCTGGGAGATAGAAAAGATTCTGCTTTCCGCTTCATCTAATAATTTTTCCGGACTTTCAAATTCGTTATAACCCAAAATGGCTACTTCGGTTCCCGAATTGATTAAATCCCGCAAGACTTTCTTGCCCCGGACGGTATCGGCATAGCTTAAAATATGGGTGGCCGTAGGAACGGTATTTATCAGTTCGGTCAGATAACTGTTTCCTCCAATTTCATCAAGAACCCCTTTTTCTTTCAGCCGGTTGGCCATACTTAAAAGATCTATCGGTTCTCCTTTTTCAAAGAGTTCTTGGCAAACTTCATAAATTTCCTGATGAGCTTTCTTGTAAAAATCGCTTGCATCTACATAATCAATCACTTTATTAACGGAATCCGGGTTCAACATTAAGCACCCCAAAAGCGCTTTTTCAGCTTCCATTGAGCGGGGGGGAATTTTCTCTAAAATTTCTCTGGCCATAGTGGTAATACCTAAAATTAGTTTACTACAAAGAAAACAGGCTGGCAAGAAGGCAAAATTTCTGATAAAATTCATTGAATGAAGATAGGCTTAATCTCATTTCACTCTTTTTTGCAGCCGGGCGGAGTAAAGCGGCACATTCTTGGTTTACATCAGGAGTTTAAAAAAAGGGGAATTCAGTCAAAGATCATCGCTCCACGCCGGTCTCAATCGGAAAATTACGGCAAGGAAGTTATCCTGCTGGGGACGTCTTTCCCCTGGAGCGCCACCGGCACCCAAGGAGATTTTTGCATTAATTTTAATCCCTTTGCCATCAAAAAAGTTCTGGAAAAAGAAGAATTTGACGTTTTGCACTTTCACAATTGCGGCTTTCCCTCAACCTTGCAAATCCTGGAATGGTCAAAGGCTCTGAACATCCTGACCTTTCATGCCAACCTCGAAAAAAGCTCTTTTGTAAAATCCTTTCCCGGTTTTTTTTATCTTTTTAATAAACTTGTCCAGTGGAAAATAGATGGGGTAATCGGGGTAGCGCCTCTCAATCTTAAAACTTTTAAATATTACAAAGGCCCTAAAACCGTAATTCCCAACGGAATTGATTTGAAGGAATTCAATCCAGGAGTCGCCAAAATCAAAAAATATTCAGACGGCAAATTGAATATTTTATTTTTGGGCAGGATAGAAGAAAGGAAAGGACTGATTTATCTGCTTAAGGCTTTGAAGATTTTGAATAAAAAATATGAAAATTTGCGGCTGATTGTGGTCGGAGAAGGCCCTTTAAAAGAAGACTATCAGAAGTGGATAGAGAGAAACAAATTGGAAAACGTGGTTTTTGAAAAGGCCATCTCTCAGAAAGAAGTTCCTTCTTATTACAAAACAGCCGACATTTACTGTACTCCTGCGATTTACGGCGAAAGTTTCGGCATTGTTCTGATTGAAGCTATGGCTGTGGGCACTCCGGTGGTAGCTTTTGCCAATAAGGGCTATAAAGGAGTTCTGGAAAAAGGAAAAGGAGGAAGATTCTTGGCAAAGCCGAGAGATTATAAAACTCTGGCGAAAAAGCTGGAAGTTCTGATAAGGAATCCGGAATTAAGAAGAGAAACGGGGGAGTGGGGTAAAAAAGAATCTCAGAAATACTCCTGGCCTAAAATCGTTGATCAGGTTCTAAGCTTTTACGATTTTTGCCAGACCAACAAGGCTAATAAAGTTGACAAAATAAAAAGAAAGATTTATAATAAAAACATCAAGCGAAGAGATAAATCTCTTCTTTAATCTTCGCTAATACTTGATTTTGAAAGGAGGGCTTAAAAGTGAATAATAGTGAAGAGCGGTTCTTAGCTGTAGTCTTCGGTCAGCCGGATATAAAATACTATCCTTATATCTGGCGGAAGAAGGACGGCGGAGTGGTCCAGCGGATAGAGTTTAGCCAGGAAATTCAGGAAATTCTGGAAACCCTCGGAGAAAAGCCAAGGCGAATATTAAACTTTCGTTTCGGCCTGGAAGACGGCAATTGCAGAACCCAGAGGGAGATCGGAAGAGAATATAATGTAACGGGAGCCCGCATTGGCCAAATCATCCGCCGATCTTTATTCCGGCTACGCCACCCGACAAGATCCCGAAAGTTGAAGGACTTCATCGTCCCTACTCCCGAAGAGAGATTTAAGGAAAAGCAAAGATTCCTTAATTTGGAGGCAGAACTCAAAAGAAAGACAGAAAGTTCTCTTGACGACCGGGAAGACGAAAAGCGTTTGGAAGTGGTTTTAAGGCATGCATCGGACGATTACCAACAAAAATACGGGCTGGCAGTATCACCCTACAACCGCATTCACAATGCTTTGCGACGCATGAATATGCTACGGCTCTCTAACCTCAAGAAATTACCGGAGCAGGAGCTAAAAGGCATGCGGAACATCGGCAAGCAATCGCTGGAAGTGATCAAAGAAGCTTTGCAATAGACAAAGCAAGAGGCGTCTCCCTAAAAAGAGACGCCTATTATTTTATGTTTTTAATCTGCGGCCCTTCTTTGGTGTCTTCTACCTTATAACCCATTTCTTCAATCTCTTTCCTTTTTTTATCTGCTTTTTGCCAATTTCTGTCCTTCCGATATTTCTCTCTGAGCTTAACCAAGTTTAGCAACTTAATTTTTTCCCTGCCTACAGGCAGGCAGGTTTTGTTTTTCTTCCAGAAAATAAAATTAAAGACTTTATCAACTTTTTTCAAAAAGGCTAAAATATCTTTTGCGCCAGCAGGAGATAATTTATTTTGAGAAATTAAAATGTTTCCTTTATTTATCAAATCAAATATGACGGCAAGGGCTTTGGGAGTATTAAAGTCATCTTCCATTGAGGCCTCAAAAAGCGAGATAGAGGCCGAGATCGAAAAGAGCTTTAGCTCTTTGAGCTTTTTATTTTTTATATTCCTAATTTTACCGACGAATTCATCAATCCTTTCCAATTCTCTTTTTGTCTGCGAAATCAGATTGTCGGTGTAATCAAGAGGGGAACGGTAATGGGTTTTAATGACTGATAATCTTAAAAGGCGAGGGGAGTTGCTCCTTAGAAAATTCCGAATGGTGATAAAATTCCCGAGAGATTTAGCCATTTTCTGGCCCTTTACGGTTAAAAATCCGGAATGAATCCAGTATTTTACCAGAGGTTTTTTCCCGGATAAGGCTTCCATCTGAGCAATTTCTGCCTCATGGTGGGGGAAAATAAGGTCTCTGGCACCGCCATGAATATCATACTGGGGACCAAAAAACTTTTCCGTAATAGCCGTATCTTCGATATGCCAACCCGGCCTACCCCAGCCAAAATGACTTTTCCATCTAGGCTCACCCGGTTTGGATATTTTCCACAAACAAAAATCTCCTTTGTTTCTTTTCTCTTTGCTCTCGTCTATTCTCGATAGTGCGTCTTCTGCCTGAAGAACGGTTCTTCTTGAAAGTTTGCCATAATCTTTAAATTTGGAAATATCATAATAAACTCCGTCTTCGATTTGATAAACAAATCTCTTTTTGAAAAGCCGCTCCACCTGACTGATGATTTCTTTAATATGTTCGGTGGCTCTGGCATACTTTGTCACGCTGTCTATTTTTAGTCCCTTCATGTCTTTCAGATATTCCTTTTCAAAGTCCCGAGCCAGTTTTTGAGGGCTTATTTTTCTTTCTTTGGCGCGGTTTATTATCTTGTCGTCAATGTCTGTAATGTTCTGCAAATAGAAAACGTTGTATCCTTTTTCTCTCAGGTATTTTGCAATCACATCAAAATTAACGTAGGTCCTGGCGTGACCTATGTGGGAGTAGTCGTACACCGTGGGTCCGCAGACAAAAAGATTGACTTTTTTTCCTTTTCTCGGCCGAAATAGTTCCTTTTTTCGCGTTAAAGTATTATAAAGTTTCAACATGTTGGTTTATTTTATCATAACATGATAAAATAACCGAATGGAAGAACTGAAAATATTTTTATGGGCCATGACCCCTATCGGGGAGTTAAGAGTCGCCATTCCCATGGGATTGACCGTTTATAAATTGAGCCCTGCCGTTGTTTATTTTTTTGCCGTTCTGGGTAATCTGTTTTCCACTCTTTTAATTCTTACTTTTTTGGGCGCTTTTTCCAGATGGACATCCAGAAACATTTATTTTTTCAACCGTTTTTTCACCTGGCTTTTTTCCCAAACAAGAAAAAATCATTACGATAAAGTAAACAAATACGGGCTTTATCTTCTACCTTTTTTCGTGGCTATTCCCTTGCCGATTACCGGAGGATGGACGGCTTCCCTGATCGCTTTTGTCTTCGGCATGCCTTTTAAAAAAGCTTTTCCTTTGATAGGATTGGGGATTCTGGCTGCCGGTCTGATCGTTTCATTTCTCACCAGAACCGGTATCATTATTGAGAAAAATTTCGGCTGGCAGGTACTAATAGGAATAATGTTAATTTCGGGAGTCGTTTATTGGTTATGTAAAAGGAGGAATAAAAACAATACAAGTCAAAGAGGATAAATCCTCTTTTCCACCTGCGTTTTTATAAAAATAAAAGCTTGGTTTATGAAAAAAAGAGACTCATTGATCAGCGTAATTATAGGGTTTCTAATAGGATTTTTCTTTTTTATTGTCTTGAAAAATGTCGGCGTAAAACTTCCTTATCTTTGGACCTTGATAATTGTTTTCCCGCCCTTATCCCTACTGGGCATGTTTGTTGTTTCTTTGCTAGGCAGAAAATTCATAATTATTTTGCAGGCCGGGAAATTTATTCTGGTGGGAGCGCTTAACACTTTTATTGATTTGGGCATATTAAACATATTAATTTGGCTTTCAGGACTGGCCTCCGGCGTCTGGTATTCGGTTTTTAAGGCTATTTCTTTTTTGATAGCCACGACGAATAGTTATTTTTGGAACAAACACTGGACCTTTGAAAAAGGTAAAAACACCTTTGCCTCGGAAGAATTCTCCAAGTTTCTGGCGGTAACCGCCATAGGTTTGTTCATCAACGTGGGAATTGCTTCTTTGGTCGTAAACGTAATCGGACCACAGTTTGAAGTTTCAAAAGCAATGTGGGCGACGATCGGAGCATTTACCGCCACTTTTTTCGCCTGGATTTGGAATTTTTTAAGCTCAAAATTTATTGTCTTTAAAAGCTGAAGCTTTAGCTGAAGCGAAAGAAGAAACGCGTTTCTTCGCACAATAATATGTCTTTAGTCTTATATCGAAAATACAGACCCCAGACTTTTGCGGAAGTGGTTGGTCAGGAACACATCGTCAAAACTTTGACCAACGCCATTTCATCGGGAATAATATCTCACGCTTATTTGTTTGCCGGTCCCCGCGGCTCGGGGAAAACAACCATTGCCCGGCTTTTGGCAAAATCCCTCAACTGCCAGAACAGAAAAGAGGGGGAGCCGGAACCTTGCAATAAATGCAATTCCTGCCTGGAAATTACGGGAAATACGTCTTTGGATTTGATTGAGATCGACGCCGCTTCCCACCGGGGGATAGATGAAATGAGGGAATTGAGAGACGGAATAAAATTTGCGCCTTCAAAATCAAAATATAAGATATTCATAATAGACGAATCGCACCAGTTGACCAAGGAAGCTGCCAATGCGCTTTTAAAAACCCTGGAAGAGCCGCCCTCCCATGCCATTTTTATTTTGGCTACGACTGAAATCCATAAAATGATCCCGACAATCATTTCAAGATGCCAGCATTTTGACTTCAGAAAGCTGACTTTACAGGAAATTATAAAAAAATTAGAATTTATCGCGAAAAAAGAAGCGGTCTCAATAGGAAAAGAAGCCCTGGAACTGATCGCTTTGAATGCGGGAGGCTCCATCAGAGACGCTGAAAGCATTTTCGGCCAGATTCTAACCTTTGAAGACAAAAACAGGGAAATCAAGCCTGAAGAAGTGAAAAGCCTGCTGGGATTAGTGGAAATAAATTTAATCAGCCAATTCTGCGATTTTCTTTCTCAAAAAAAGGTTTCGGAAGCCCTTAATTTTTTGAACAGCGTGATTGAAAAAGGCGCAGATCTTCAGGAACTTACAAAATCTTTGATTAATTATCTGAGGCAGGGGTTGATCTTGAAAATAATGGGGCCGGAAGCTGCCAATCCCTTGATTACCGGTCTTACCAAAGAAGAACTGGAAAAACTCCAGAAGCAAGCAGATCTTTTTAAAGAGGAAGAATTGCGAAATATAATTGAGCTTCTTTTGGAAACGGAAAATAAAATGAAATATTCTTCCATACCGCAGTTGCCTTTGGAATTAGCGATAATAGAAGCAATCGGGCCGAGGGAATAAATCATTGCGGGGTCGTCTAATAGTAGGACAGTGGCCTTTGAAGCCATCAATCTTGGTGCGAGTCCAAGCCCCGCAGCACGAGTCAGCGCAGTATCGAGGCCGACCGGAGGGCCTATTTTGAAGCTAATTTTACGACGGGTCCAGGACATCCTAAGCCCGTGCCCGTCTAGGACATCTAACTTTGTTCGGGACGTAACTCCACCAATTGATCGTCATTTCGGCGATTTTTGATAGAATGAAAAATATGAAGAAGACATTTATTATTTTGATTGTTTTGTTGGTTGTTTTGGCTGGGGTTTGGTTTGCGCTGAGATTTTTGATTGGCGGCGAAGAGCCGGTTGCCTGCACCCAGGACGCCAAGCTTTGTCCGGACGGCTCCTATGTTGGCCGCGTAGGTCTCGATTGTGAATTTGCGCTTTGCCCAGATGCTCCGCAATGGCCGGCTATTAAACAAGCGATCGCTAATTGCGAAGTTGAAAGTGTTTGGCAGACACACGCTAGAATGGTGGGGGCGAAACTGAAAAACGGAGAAGAATTAGCCGCCGTTGAACCGAAACTTGACGATATAATTGATTTGGCAATCGCCGCCGAAGAAAAATGCGGTGAAATCCTAATGGGTACCGAGTGAATTTCTAAAAAACATAAGCAAAAAAGATGTGCCTTAGCGGAGAGTATAAAGTTCGCCGAGGAAACGAAAAGCTATGAGCAGAAATAAAAAAATTGTAATAATAGCGGGGATAATTCTGACGGTGATAGCCACTGGCATCTTCGTATTTTATCAACACCAATTTTCAGCTCCGCAGAAAACAGTAGAAGAAGAAAGAATCGTAATCAACCCAGCTACGACAAAAGAAGAGCTCATCCCTAAATTAAAGGAACAAGGATATATCCGAAGCGAATGGGCGTTTAACTATGTTCTGAAAAACAAAGGCTGGCAGGGAAAAATTGAACCGGGCGGATACATGGTTTCCAAAGGAATGAATGCTTGGCAGTTAGCAGATACATTAATAAATCATCCCTATCAGAAATGGGTGGTTACACCCGAAGGACTACGGGCTACGGAAATCGCAGAAAAACTACAAAAGGAATTGAGGTGGAGCAATCTGGTAAAAGGAGAATTTCTCGTTGAGGCTCATGAGGGTTATATCTTTCCCGATACTTACCTTCTGGATTTAGATTTTACCGGTACGGATGTTGCGAAAAGAATGGAAAGCCAATTCAATGAAAAAACCGCAGATTTATTTAAGGAAGCGACTGAAAAAAACATCAGAAACGATACTTTGATAGTCCTTGCATCCTTGGTCCAGAGAGAAGCGGCAAATGAAGCGGAGATGCCAATAATTGCCGGAGTAATCTGGAACAGATGGCTGGAAGACATGCCGTTTCAAATAGATGCAACCATCCAATACGATTTAGGAGGACCAGGAAACTGGTGGCCGATTGTAAAGCCGGACGATTATAAAATTGATTCTCCTTATAATACCTATATCCACAAGGGACGTCCGCCGACTCCAATCTGCAATCCGGGATTGGCGGCGATTGATGCGGTAATCAATTCGGAAGACAGCGAATATTTATATTACCTGCACGACAGCGAAGGAATAATTCACCTCGCCGAGACTTACGAAGAACACTTGGAAAATATTGAGAAGTACTTAAAAT
>Ga0265594_1002495_pt1 | contig 13102 bp, 8 predicted proteins | sample saktaG_11_FD_190147 | JGI IMG/M metagenome (GOLD analysis project Ga0265594, IMG submission 190147) | Saline water microbial communities from Sakinaw Lake, British Columbia, Canada - sak_2011_5_24_80m | ecosystem: Environmental > Aquatic > Non-marine Saline and Alkaline > Saline ... | reverse complement strand
TTTGGTCACCGTCGTCTCTGCCGCGGCAGGAACAGCAGCTGCGCCACCGAAATATCCACCGACACCGGCAACAACACCACAAACAATCGCCGTTGCAGCATACTTCAGAAAGTTTCTTCTTTCAGCTGGTTTCTCACTCAAAATTTATTCACCTTGTTGCCTTACGTTTCCTATAAGGCATGAGTTCGTTATTTAAAACTTTCCAGCATTTTTTTTTTAAAAAAATAAACTTTATTATTAGGATTCTAGTTGGATAGCTTAAATACTTTCTGAGAAAGCCTTAAGTTGACGACGACAAAATGTTTATGATAAAAGTTGCTAAGCAGATTCGTTTGGAATATATGAGGCAAGAATGAGTGACTCTTTCGGACAGGTTAAAATTTTTTGGTATAGCTCTCGATGCTTCCGATGACCCTAAGAAGAGCACGCTTAAACAAAATCATGCTTTAGGAGCACTGCCATGGAAACTAATGTTCCCCAACCCCTACAAGGGGTTGATAAGCTACCTGAAAGATGTTTTAAACCTAAATTTTTGCGATGAAGCTGGAGAGATTATGGTGGATTCATGGCTTACACCTACCCCTAAAGTTGAAGATCTGCCTCTCGTAGAACCCGAGAATTACAATACTTTTATTACAAGTGATTGTTGCAGCGATTATGCAAATCTGGTTAAGCGTTTTGTTGCTGATAAGGTACTTCCAGATAAACCCGCAATGGTGGCTGTTGACCATTCGATGACGGGGGGAGCATTGAAGGCCCTCGCAGAACATTTTGGCCCTGAAAACATCGCAGTTTTAGTTTTTGACAACCATTTTGACGGCATTCGAGCTAAAGATAGAATGGAACTTTCTAGGTATGCAAAAGATCATCCATCTGAACTTTTAAACTTCGAGACGGTCTCTTCTTCGGATATGTTTTCAGATGTTCCGGAAACATACAATTGTGCAACCTTTCTGAGATATCTTTTGGATGAGGATGTGATCCTGCCGGGAAACTTGATGATCATTGGTGTAGCTGATTACCCGCCTGAAGAAGCTGAACGGGATGAACATTTGAAAAAATACTCTAAAGCATATTTGCATTATGAAGATAAAGGCATCACCTTTATCACTAAACACGATGTTGACGCTGGGGGGAGAAATATCAGTGGGAGGATGGATTCTTTTTTCAGGAAAGTTGCTGCACCGCACATTTACATTTCACTTGATGCTGATGTAGGCTCTTTTAAATCCGTTTACGCTGCACGCACTATGAATGCCATAGGGTTATCTAGAAAGCAACTTCACGGATTAGCATCAGCGGTTTCCCAACAGATAGTACACTACAAAAAAACGTTAGTTGGCTTTGATGTTTGTGAAGTTGATACCTATCTCGCCGGGTACGAGTTTGAACCTGGAGTTAAAGACAAAACCTACGAGGTTTTAAGCGATCTTGTAAGGATGATTCTTAAACAACCTACCTTGCAGGAACAGGTTTAGTTTCTACTCAGCTTCGCCGAACTCCCTAAATTCGATCCCGCAAAATTAAAGAAAGAAAAAATAGGGGGATGGCTACATAGCCATTCTAACTAGTTCAACCACATCATACACCTTGTATTCTGGGTAGGATTTTTCGATTCCATCCAAGAAGCTTCTGTAGCAGAATGGACAGGCTGAAGTTATGGCTTCAGCTCCTGTCGTCTTCGCTTCTTTCAGGCGTTCCTCTGTGGCAAATAGGGATAAGTCTGGAAAATCTGCTTTCACACCACCACCATACCCGCAACACCACGAGTTTTCTCTATTTCTTGGCATTTCAACCAGCTCTACGCCGGGTATGCTCTGCAGAAGTTCTCTGGGTTCCTCGTAGACCCCCATATGGCGTCCTATGTGGCAGGGGTCGTGGTAGGTTACCTTCATTTCAACTTTCTTCTTAAGCTTTAGCTGACCTTTCTTAATTAGGTCTACCAGCAGAGCGGGTGTGTGAACAACCTTAAAGCCATATTTTAATCCGTACCTATTTTTCCAATCGTCCTTGAGCATTCTATAGCAGCCAGCACATGATGTTACAACAGTTTTAGCACCAGTTTTCTTGATTTCCTCTAGGTTATGTTGTGCAGACTCTTCTCCTATTTTACGTTGACCAGTTCTTTGGGGCGGTGAGCCACAGCACCATTCATCTTCCAGAACAGTGAAGTTTTGGCCTAGTTTCTTCAGAATTTCGAATGTGGCTTTGGCAATGTTGGTCTGTCTGTAGCTTGATGTACATCCAACAAAAAAGACAGTGTCTGCCTTCTTCGGTAATTTCTTCTTCGGCACTGGAAGCCAGTCAAGCCTGTGTGCATGCGATTCCATGTAGGGGTTGTGTTCTTTTGTTATATGTTCACCGAAGGCTTTCTGCCGGGGCATTGGACCGAATCCTTTCTCCACAGCCAGCTCCCTGAAGCTCTCAAGCCATTCTAAAGCATTGTTATGAATCTCTGCGATCTGACATTGCACTTGGCAGGCGCCACATAGTGTGCAATGGTAGAATCTCTTAACAAGTGAATCAGTTAGTTTGATTTCGCCTCTTAACAACCCTCTTAGCAACTGATTTTTGCCGCCAAGATAGTAGGTTTCAAACCCCCCGTACTCTCCACTTGGACATATCCTATCCCAATCTCGATATACATACCGGCATGTTCCACACTTTATACACATCTTGAGTATCTCTTGGTAATACTCCGGTTCTCTACATCTTTCGTAGTCTTTTATCGTGGGCAACACAATCTTCTTGTAGAAGCCTCTGCCTGGAAGAGGTATATTTTTTACATAGTACTTTTTTGCGTAATATTCGGGGTCTTTTGTCATAACGTATGGATATTTCTTTTTCTCCGACATTTTTAGTCCTCCTAGTTTAGAAGTATCCTTGACCTGGGTTCATTATTCCATTTGGGTCTATGAGTTTTCTGAGGTTATGCATCAGTTTCAATGCAACACCATCCATCTGTCTTGAGACGCTTTCTGTTGCCCAGTACTGGGGCTTATATCTGACACCTCCAAGATTTATGCAAATTTCATTAAATTTGCGGTGAAGTTGACAGGCTACTTCCACATCCTTGGGGTCATCCTTGTCATGCCAGAGCTGGCTTCTGCCATACTGATAGTGTCCACTCGCCATTACTCTGTTATAGAAGCCGCAGTGTTTCTTCACTTTCACCGCCTCTTTACGGCATTGCTCATAATAATCAGCCACTAAACCCCATGGAAGGAATGCTCCGTCCCATTCACCGCCGCCTCCGCCAAGGTAGTTCCAGCTTCCAAATTCCTGCATAGGCATGTTTGGGTATACCGGTACTTCCCCGATCTCTTCTGGAGGAAGACCTTTAAGCCCCTCCTCCCACTCCACAATCTTAGCGCCAGAATCCTTGACAATCTCGAAAACCTTTCTAACCTTCACATCCATTTCCTCTTCAGTCAAAGCATTCACATTCATCATACCGTAGAAATCCGATTTGCCTGCTTCCTCAGCCACGAGTGCATGGTCACCTGTGAAACATGTTTTCCATTCATCTGGAAATGGAAATTCAGCTGGACGCATTCCCAAGTCAGACCAGTTCCAACATGCATTCATCGCTAACAAGTCACCAATGCCCAAGAAGGGTCCACCAGCTTTACAGAGTGCCAACTGTGTTTTCACCCCTCTTCGATAGGTGTCAGCCTCAAGTGCGAAATAGCTTCGGGGCATCCTAGGAAACAGCCTAATCGCTAGTTTAGTCACAACCCCCATCTTTCCAACCCAACCGACAAACAGTCCGGTTATGTCAGGACCCGGGGATCGACTGGACCAGTATGTCCCGCCATTATACGCAGCTACACCAGTCTTGACTATGTCGCCAGTTGGTAGCACAACCTCTAAACCGTTTATCCATTCAGATAGGTTGCCCCCAATTAGGCTTAGGTCTACAAATCCAGACTCTAAACAACACGGTACGACTCCGGTTGCAGGGGGCGACCATGTAGTGCCGACAACAAGTTCTGGGTAACGCTTGCTAAGATATCCTTTAAGATCTGACCAAGTTGTTCCGCCTTCAATGAGTGCGTACATGTCATCCTCGTTAACCTCTAATACCTTGTTCAATTTCCGAAGATCCAGCAGTATGCCGCCCATTCTTGGGGTTGCAACACCGCCGTAGTTTAGCTGGGAGACAGATACTGTTAAGGGTATTTTGTATGTATTTGCTGTTTGAACTATGTGCCGCACTTCTTCCACGGTTTCCGGCATAACAACATAGTCACAGCGACCTGGTTTATCTGTAGCATTGACACAACTACATCGGTATACGTATTGCTCTTCAGGGTCTACGGAAACACGTCTTGAACCCACTATTGAGGCGAGTATTTCATATATCTTGTCATGAGTTGTTTCCTGCATAGCAGATCATCTCTTTTAGTAGTGTGAAACCGTTACACCAAAAAAGTATAAATAACTTTTGTAGTGGGATGAGCAAAGAAAAGGCTGTGTGCTTCTACCCAAAGAAAAACTTAAAGGTGAGATCTAAAAATATGGGTAACTATTCTAAGCTACTGAGAAGCTTCGCTTGGTGGCGATAGCGTTTGGCTCGTGTACTACCGCATTTGCAGAGGATCGTAGATGTCAGGTCTTCTATTCTCTAGGCAGAATGTGCTCAACTCTGGAGGTTGAGTTTCACCTACGTCGATTTCTTTCACCAAGAAACCTTCTCTATCTGAAAGTCTACAGATGATATCGCCTTTAGGGTTGGCGATACAGCTCTCACCGAAATAATGGTAATCTCCTTCAACGCCAGCGCGGTTAACGTAAACGATGTGTAAGTTGTTCTCCAAAGCTCTCGACGGGATAAATCTGCGTACAACTGTTTCAAGAGGTTTCCAGTCAGCTGAAGAGACAAGGATAAGTCGGGCTTTTTTTAATGCTAATATCCTAGCCGCCTCAGGAAAATAAATGTCATAACATATCAGCATACCAAATTTTCCAGACTCGTTGAGAATACAGGGAACTCCCGCCACGCTTGGAACAGTTTCCTTTCAGAGGGCCACAGATGGGTTTTCTTATAATGACCCAAAATTTCATCTTTCTTACTGATGGAAACCATCGAGTTGAATATTTGAGTTGCGTTAGATTCTGCTTCCGGAAGCCCAAAGGCTATTGCTATGGAATTCTCGTTTGCCTCACTGCAAAATCTTGTGATGCTGGCACCGTTCAAAGGCTCTGCTAAGCTGTGTATTTTTTCGCCTACGAGGTAGCCTGTTAGGAACAGGCTCGGGGAATATAATTACATCGGCTTTCATGTTGGCAGCTTTTTTTAGAAGTTTGAATGCTTTTCTTATGTTAGCCCTTTTGTCTCTGAGTGCACATTCTATTTGAGCGAGCGCGATCTTACACTTGTTCATATTCACCAGTTCCCACAGGATCATGGATGATTTGGGTTATATTTTAGATTTGGTGTTTTCTCAGCCGGTTTTACAATGGTTTGGTAGCTTTTGGCAACCATTTGTATGAGGAGGTTGTAAAGGGCGACTTAGAAGAATCTCACGAGCCATGTTTACGGGCTTTGGTGGATCCACAGCAAAAGCTCTGTAAAAAAAAACAGTAAAGAGAAGGCTAAGCCTTAGCTAGCCTACACAGCAGTTTGTTTTATTGGCATTTTTACTTAGATACTTCTTTTATTCCCAACTCGCTTAGTTTTTCACTTGTAGGTATGCCCAGCTCGTTCCAACCACGTAGCTTGTAGTATTCCTTTAACATGGATTTGAAGGGTACCAGTTTACCTTTCCGGAAACCTTCTTTGGCAGGTTCACTGGAGATTCTTTTCGGTAGCTTGTCGTATTCAGGGCCTTTACCATCTCGGATATTTATCATCCTTTGGAGGTTTATCACTCTTTCACCAACCTTAAGTAACTCTTCCAGCGACCATTTTAACCCCGTTGCTGCGTTTAAGAGCTCTGCTATATGTTTCAGGGTAATACCTGTGAAAACAACGAAATTGCAGATAACTAGAGAATTGAATAGGACAGTTACGTCGAGAAGCTTTTTAGCTAACTCCGGTTTCCCCTCTTCTGTAAAGTGTTCCGGTGTGGCTGGATAGCCTAATTCTTCCCAAGTTAAGGCGCCGCTCTCAATTTCAAACGCGAACCCTTTCTCGTGGTCTGCCCCTGGAGAAGTTGCATAAACCAGCGACGTAGCCCATGAGCTCCGTGGGTCGTGTGCAGGATAATCTAGCCCTCTTCCATGCACAACTATCTCTTCAGCATTCTTTCCAATGAACTGGGCTGCCTTTAAAGTGCCTCCCGCAAAGAGCTCACCAAAATGTCCTTCCCGAAGGCATATACGCCTTGTAGCCTCCACCAACAAGTCGCCATCGCCCCACCTTAACCTTAAACCGTCTGCGTCCTTTTCGGTCAGCATGCCTCTTTCGTAAGCTTCGATGGCAAAGCCTATCGAACTGCCTATACCTATCGTGTCAGCACCAAGTTTATTTGCTATATCATTGGCTTTTGCTATAGCCTTAAGGTCATCAACTAGGCATCCCCCGCCCATTAAACCCAATGTTTCATATTCAGGCCCAGACCCTTTGAACCTATATTTTTCAGGTTCATTTACTTCAACGGAGCGGTGGCAACCTATCGGGCAATTTAGACATGGCAACGGCTTTGGCTTAAGAAGTTCATCATATATTGAGCCGCTTATCTTTTCACCGCCCTCTTTCCATAAGTCGCCTGTCCAGTATTTGATTGGCATTTCACCTACATCATGATAGAACATTAACCCAGCTTGGGTTCCAGTACGACGTAAACCCTCTGGAGCGTTGGCCAACTCGTAGGCCGTCTTCAACATATCTTTCGAAATTGATGCAACTTTATCTGCATCATGAACTGGTACCTGTTTTGTTCCGTAAACTGCAATAGCTTTGAGTTTCTTCGAACCCATAACCGCTCCTACACCATATCTTCCAAGGAAACTCCGTGTGTCAACTGCAACACAAGCATTTGCCACTAGATGTTCACCGGCGGGACCTATGGCAGCTACTGATGCCCTTTCAACGTTCTCTTCACGTATGATTTTTAATGATTCAAAAGTGTCAGCACCCCACACATTTTTTGCATTCTTTATTTTAGCGCCGTCATCGTCAACCCAGAGATAGACGGGTCTTGAAGACCTGCCCTGTATTACTATGGCGTCGTATCCTGTCCTCTTAAAAAGCAGCCCCCAACTACCCCCCGCCTCAGAATTGCCGTAACTTTCGGTGAGTGGCGATTTGGTTGAAACCGAAAATTTGGCACTGCCTGGAAAGGAGGTTGTCTGAATTGGGCCTGTGCCGAAGATGACTAAATTTTCTGGATCAAAAGGCTTAGTTTCTCTCTTCAGCTCTTTGTAGATAAAATAACTGTTTAACCCCTCGCCCCCAATAAGACTATTAGATATCGAATCCTTCAACTCTTCTTCTGACAGTGACTCTTTGTTCAGGTCTACACGTAAAACTTTATTCCAACAACCATTCAAACTAATTTACACCTTCTTAATATTTACCGTCACATGAGCTTTTAATTTTAACCATTACGAGTACACACCATCTTTTTCTTCAGGTTCCTATGCTGGTTGGTTTATGAGCCGTTTGGAGTTTGACTCGACTTCGCTATGGTGATTTCAGTCGTGAGGGCCCACAAGGTCTTTTTGCCTTCCAGTGTCAACTTACGGTTTTTGGTCACCTTAGAGAATGACCTTTTATGATTATTGCTTTCAGTTCTATGAGTTCAGACGTCACTATGGAAGCCCTTTTGGTCAGATCCCTCAGTGACCAGTCCCAAGAAGCTTCCGTATAGACACATCAGTTCGACTGCATGCACGCTCTCTAAGTGATGAAGGATCTACAGAAAAAGAGGCGCCTAGCCGTTAGGTTGAAACATGCAGAGGTCTCTATGGCATCCACTTCAGCATCCTCAGGGAGAGGAATCCCGGTGACCTTTGCGGCTCTCTCGGTCAAGGATACGAGGTTCCCCCTATTTATCATGTTCAGTTTCCACTTCCTAGAGCCTGCCAGCAGCTGCTTCAATCCCACGCCTAGTCTATCGTTTAGGTATGTGTAGAGGCCGACGGCTTCCCAAGGTATATCCTTGAATCTATCCCCGCAGGCTTTCTTCAACTCAGGCGTAGCGATGAAAAATTTCTCTGGGGTGTCACCATATCGGTTAACGAATGTCTTCGGCAGTTTACCTTGCTCACTCAACTCCAAGAAGTAGGAAGACTTCATAACAGCGGTGAGCGGAGACCTTGCCATCAGCACAGCCTTCACGTAAGGTCCGTTTCCAAAGTTGCTCATCGCTATCGCTTTATACATCTGTGATTCACTTATGAAGCCACCTGCAATTACAATGTCTGGTACATACTTTCCCTTCTTCCTCAGAATCTCGGCGCACTTGAGGATCTGAGCTTCCAGATAGAGGGTGGGTGTACTCATCTCATCCATCATAGGAACTGGACTCATACCTGTGCCACCTCCTGCACCGTCGAAGGTTAGGTAGTTGAGCTTCGCTTCTGAGGCGAGCTTCATGGTGAAGGCGACATGCGAAGGCCGGTATGCCCCAGTCTTGAGGGTTACATATTTAACACCCTGCCCTCTCAACCAGTCTATATCCTCAAGGAAATCTTTCTCCTTGGGCATTCCAACCCTGCTATGTCTCTCGAAGGTTTTGAAGACCCTTGCCTTGAAGGCCTCCTGTACATCCTTATCCTCAGGGTCAGGGATAACTATGTACCCTCGTTTCTTCAGCAACAACGCATCCTCAAGGGTTTTCAACCGAATTTCCCCACCTATGGCTTTGGCTCCCTGCCCCCACTTCCTCTCGATTAAATTCGCCTCCAGTTTGGATGTGGCATACAGATCAACTCCAAGCCTTGAATCTTCAACGTTCGTCTGAATTGCAATTTCACCGTATTTTCCATCCCAGAATTCTCTGAAGACGTCGACTCTCCTTTTCAACTCTTCCGAGTAAGTTACCTTACCACTCTCTATTTTTGAGTGTGGATCTATACCACATACGTTTTCCCCGATCGTGAGGATGACCCCTGAAAGCGCAGCGCCGACTGCTAAACCATCCCAGTTCACGCGTGCAACCTCCGTGGATCCAAATGCGCCTGTCAGGATAGGTAACTTGAGAGGTATACCCCCGACCTCTGTTTTAATGTCCACATTCTGGAAGATTGCCTTATCTGAATCGGCTTCTATGCCTTCTGCTCCGATGAGGTCCGCGTTAATATTGAAGTGAGACCAGTCCAAGCCGAAGTCTTTCAGACCTCCAGCGGTACTCTGCCCAAAATGGAAAGGCTCGGGGTATAGGGTTTCTCTACCCCTGAAAGCCGATAGACTTATCTCACATAGGTAGGGGCAGTTTCTAATACATATCGGGCACATACCACTTGTACTACTGGTATCTCTAACTCTTGTCACTGTGCCCGTCGTGGACTTTGCGTTTAGATAAGAGGAATTCATAAGGACTCGTTCTGGCATATTCTCACGCCTCTATTTTGTATATCTGTAGATGAAAGTTGCATATATGTCATACTTACATTTTTGAAGGCGAATTTGTGCCATTTTTGGCATAATTAAATGTAAAAAGAGTTAAATATTGCAGTTTTTAATGCCCAATTATGGAAGACCTGCTAAGGGATAGGGTCAATCTGCTTCTGCTGCAGAATGTTTGCTCTGGAAAGGGTCTTGATGTGAATCTGAGCTATTTATCTAGCCGTTTGAAGAGGCATAGGAACACGGTTAGAGAAAGGGTTAGAAGTTTATTCTCTCACAATATAATCGATCGCCCAGTTACACCGTTTCTCATGTTATTCAAAGAATACCCCCTATTGGTAGTTGCCTACGCTGATCTTCCTCATGACAAAACAACTGTGAACTGGATAAAAGACGACCCCCATATCTTCGGAGCCTTTAGAGTGAGAGAGGGAGCATACAACATGATACTGTTTGAATTTCACAGAGACGTTTGGAGTTACCATGTTTGGAGAGAACCGCTGGTAAGAAAAGGAAAGATTCCTGCAAGAAGAGAAAGAACCCCCTCTGAACCACTATATTTCTCAAATAGACTGGTAGTGAAATACGAGCCAAATGTATCTATTAACCTTATTGAGGAGAAGTTCAGAAGGGAGGGTGAGATCGAGCTCAACGGCTATGTGTTAGATGAACTTGCGCTTAAGGTGTTAAAGCATCTTGTAAATGGTGAGGGGGTAAAAGTGAATGAAAATTTCCTCTCCAAGAGAGTTGGTGTTCACAGGGCAACTGTCAGGAAGAGAAACTTGCGGATGCAGAGGAAGGAACTTGTTCTCAGACCTCTATGCCGGTTTCCATTATTTTTTGTGCCCCCCGGCTTGCTCCTCGTTTTCTCAATGCTTGAAGTGAAAAAGCTTCAAGGAAAGTTGATACAGAACCTGATGAATGATCCACATGTTAGTTTGATGTACAGGATAAGTGAGGGTAAATATAATGTATCGCTTTTTAACTGCCACTGGAGCATTGAGGACTACCTAGAATGGGAGAGAAGGTATGAGGAGAAATATTCTGGTTGCTTCGGTTCCATAAAGAACAATTACCTCTCACCGCAGATGACCATCTCCATCGACCAGCAGAAGGTCTCGATAGGAATAATACAGGAGAAACTGGAGCAACTTAACGCCTGAACGGCTAATTAATGGAGGTTGCCTTATAGAAATAAACCGTCAAAACATAGGTACGCATAAAATTTTTCAGAAAACCAACCAGACATAACCTTTCGCGCTTTTGCTTCTTGGAAAAGATTGATGATTTGAAAATGAATTCTCCTGATCTGTTTCGATGTATTTTGTCGGCGTCACGAGAGGTGTACAGTTGAACTCTTAAACAACCAAGCATCCTCTCCGCAACGATTCTTTTACGCTTACCTCTCATGTTTATCTTTTTATCAACAACATTCCTCTAAGTGCAAAGATTATTAAGTAAGTTCTACAGTAAACTCATCTTCAGGAGAACTAAAAGTTGCCAAAGAAAAAGAAAGCAGTAAAAAAGAAAGCCACAAAAAAGAAGAAGTAAGATATGTTGCAATGAAGTAAGCCGATAACTGCGATGGCTTCTCCAATCCCACTTTTATTTTTATTTCTCTTTTTCCGTTTAGCTATTTCAGAGGATTCTGTGTGATGTTAACTTTGCCAGTTGACGTAAATGCCGCCGACCGGTCAGTCAGATAAGTGGTGACCTTTCGGTCTGTTGGTTATTTTTTCAGAATAATTGTTGCTGAGATTTGCCTTGACATTCTAGACAAATAAATTTCTATTTTCTCTCATCACTTGATGCTTATCTCATGAGACCTCCGTGTTTCATGCAAGTCTTATAAAAAATTTCTAGCGAGTTCTAGGATCATTGGAAATAAACTTCGAGTTGTCGACGATTTCCGCCGATGAGTAACTGAACGATTTCACTGTGAAGTTTACATGAGGATCTTCCCCCTCACTCAACTTTATATAACGGGGTTTTTGCCGTAAATATGTAAAAGTGATAGCTATATCGAGGCTTACTGCCCATATGCTTTGTCTAATATATTACAAGTTATGTAACATTTGGCCACACTGCCCACCATTACCCACAATTGACCACGATTGTCCACACTTGCCCGCGTTTGTCCACCATTACCCACCTTTGTCCACACTACACCACGTTTGTCCACTTTTGTCCACACTGTGGGCACCCCCCCTGAAAACCCACCCAGATAAACCCACTAATAAAACAGATCAAACCTCCAACCCACTCAACAGGCCATACACCTGCAACATTTCGCAGCAGTCAACAACCCATCCAAGCTAAGAGTTTTTATAAAGGTCAACTCTATCTCTGAGGATGCCACCAATCTACAGGTAAGGATGAATCGGTAAGAATGGTGATTGTTATATGTTGAAACCCAGAACAATGAAAGAATCTAGTTTAGTAGCAACATATCTCATGCTACCCGCCGACGCAAATCCTTGGGGCAATGTACACGGTGGAGTGATAATGAGACGCATAGATGAGGCAGGCGGCACGGTGGCAATGAGACATTCACGCAAGAGAATCGTCACAGCATCCATAGACAGAATGAACTTCCTAAAACCGGTCTACGTTGGAAACCTGCTCATCTTAAAAGCAGTTATGAACTACACAGGAAAAACATCCATGGAAGTAGGAGTAAAAGTTGAAGCAGAAGATCTCAGAACCGGTAAACTAACCCACACTGGCACCGCCTACCTAACATACGTCGCATTAGACAATAAAGGCAAACCAACAAGAGTCCCGCCCATAACCCCCGAAACTGAAGAAGAAAAAAGAAGATACGCAGAAGCAAAAGTTAGACGACAGAAGAGATTAGAGGAATTAGGAAAACATCGGGTCTTATCCACCAAGAAAGATTAACTATACAAGACATTAGCTAAACATCCGAATGTAGAAATTTCCCGCTATCCGACAAATTTTTACAGCAAAACAACTCAGACAAAGACTTCACAGAACAATCAAAGAGAAGATGTAAAAACTCAGTCAACACAATGCATAAACATTTATTTGACGCAAACCTAACTAGGCAATCCCTAGGTGGAATATTATGGATTTCAGTTTCACAAGGACTGTCAAATTATAAGAGGCCACCTAAAGGTAGAGTGACGAAGTATGGATATCCTAGTCTGCATTAAATATGCTTTAGACGTAACAGAATTAAAGATAGATCCATCATCAAAAACTCCGATGTTACAAGGAGTTCCACGAAAGATAAGTGATATAGATAGAAACGCTGTGGAGGAAGCCGTAGTTTTAAAGGAAAAACACGGCGGAAAAGTGGTAATGCTGACATTCGGACCTAAAGAAGCAACAGGCGGACTGAAAGAAGCTTTAGCAATTGGTGCAGACGAAGCCTATCTCATCGAAGATCCATCGAACGGTCTTCTAGACACCCGAGCAACCTCAACAGCGCTTGCAACAGGAATAAAGAAACTGGGAAACTTTGACCTGATCATATGCGGAGAAGCTACAGTCGACGGCTTCTCATCTCAAGTTGGACCGCGTCTCGCAGAGAGACTTGGCCTCCCACTATTATCCTATGTG
>Ga0265594_1002494_pt1 | contig 13102 bp, 17 predicted proteins | sample saktaG_11_FD_190147 | JGI IMG/M metagenome (GOLD analysis project Ga0265594, IMG submission 190147) | Saline water microbial communities from Sakinaw Lake, British Columbia, Canada - sak_2011_5_24_80m | ecosystem: Environmental > Aquatic > Non-marine Saline and Alkaline > Saline ... | reverse complement strand
ATACCTAGAGATACCAAAACACAAAGTACTATACAGGATGCTTACCTGTAAAAGCAGAGCATCTGGATATTATTGATTTTTATTCCTTGATTGATCCAAAAAATGGTGAATAGAACCCATAATGCGAATATTATGAATAATAAGATAATTATCACATCCCGACTGGAACTTGTCCCCCTCACCCGTGAATTGTGTGAATATGAACTCACCTCCCGGGTCCTTCTACAACAGGAGCTGGATGCCTGCCTGCCAGATACATGGCCCCCTGATATGATGGATAAAGAAACAATTCAGGATTTTATTACGAGATTATCTGATAAAACAAATTGCAGATTATATGCTTTTTACTGGATAAAACTCCCTGACACTGATTCTAAAGAACGGGTTCTGATTGGAAGCGGAGGTTTTTTCCTGCATCCTGACGGTACCTTTGAACTCGGCTATTCAGTTCTTAAAGAATTTCAAAACCAGGGATATGCAACTGAAGCTGTTACTTCATTACTGTCATGGGCATTTTCACACCATCAGGTATCAGTAATTACCGCAACAACCTACCCGGACCTGAAAGCCTCAATCCGTGTTCTTGAAAAAAACCTGTTTGAATATGCCGGAAGTGGCCGGGAAAAGGGAACAATCGCATTCCAGCGAGTTTGTTTGCCTGATGAGAACCTGGCAGATATACAATACAGTCGAAAAAACCGGGATCAACCCCTATAACAGCACACATAAAACGAAGATCTCGTCAGTTATAAAACCCCCTTAAACCGTGCAGAATCTTGCTTAATTGAAGTGATTTGATTTTTTATTTTTTTAGCAGGATAATGGATATATTCATGAATTGCTCCATATACGGTACCCCGATCATGGCCGAATATTTAAAAAGATGCTAAAAATGTATTTAAAATCGAAAAGAACGATTAATGTCCCACCTAAGTAAAACTCATCACAACATGTGAACGAAATACAAATTACTGCCAAGAGATGGTAATAATCAAGGTGTTTTTAAAAAAATCTTAAATATATAAGGCGAAAATTCAAACTGTTACTCTTCACCACCCTAATCAGATACAACCAGATGGTTCAATGAAGGATCTATCAGGGCTCTCGTTATTTATATGGATGAATGGCGACGTTGTATTAGACGAGAAGCAGAGAAGACCTGTTATCGTCAACCAATACAGGAGGTGGGATTAAAAACACAGATAATCACTCTGTACCATCATACCCGCTGCTGACAGATAAATACCATCACAATATCAATGTTCATCAGACTCATACATCCACACATACCATTCATCACCCGTGTGTTATCTTACTTTCCCTGAATGAACCTTTCTGTCAGTTCAGCAAAAATAAGAAAATCCCCACCTCCTCTTCTAATATCCTTTTTAGGTTTCTTTGTCAGTGTAACTTACATCACTACAAACATGAAACATCAGTTATTCATGTCTCAAAGCTTCGATAGGATTTAAATTCGATGCTTTCCATGCAGGATAGAGACCAGATAGCACGCTGGTTACAATTCCAAATGCCATACCGTAGGGGATAAATATCAGACTGGATGGCATGAAGAGAAAACGTGTCTCCTCAAGCATGATGAGTATCGCAACATATCCTCCAATAAAGCTCAGGATACCACCAATAAGACTCCCACCAATGCCAAGAAGCAGTGATTCATAGATAAACATCTTTCTGACCTCATTCCTCATCGTTCCAATGGATCTGAGAATGCCAATCTCTTTGTACCGCTCCATTACTGACATCATCATAACATTAAAGATAGAGACCCCGGCAACAATGAGTGAGATCCCGCCAATGGCCATAGTAAAGGTTGCAATACGCCCAAAAGTCTCAAGAATCGTCTCAAGAATGGCACGGGTGTCATACACATCTACCTCTGTCTCACGCCGGTTGAGCTGGGCCTCTATCGCTGCCTTCGTTGATTCAATGTGATCCAGGTCCCTGACCTTCACAATGACACTATCATATCCCTCAGTAGAATAGAAGTTCTTATACCATTGATCAGAGAAGACAAGGCCATTATCAGGATTAATATCAAATCCCATCCCGCGTTCATCAAGAATTCCTGTTACTCTGACTCCGGTCTCATCATCTCCAATGAGGATTCGCGATCCAACAACCAGATCGTACTCCTCAGCCAGTTTCTTCCCCGCCATCACACCAGAAGATCCACGAATATACTGGCCTTCCAGCTTATCAAGCATTAACGGGATGTCTTTTGGATCCATCCCATAGATTGCTGAAGCTCCAGTCTCACGTCCAACTTTAATCCGGTCACCCCCTGAGTATACCGGGATGATATCTGCATTTCCTGCTGCACGTCTTATCTGCTCAAGCTCCCGATCCGTTATCTTTGTATTGCTGGAAGGTGCTCCCGGTCCAAAGTATCCGACATGTGGACTGACAACAATTGAATCACCGACATCTGAAAGTGATTCAGAGACAGAAAGTGTCAGTCCGTTTCCTAAAATGCCCATCGAAGTGATAGCAACAACCCCGATAATGATACCTATTGCTGCGAGGAGAGAACGGAGCCAGTGAATCCGTAAATTTCTGACTGCGAGATTGAAGAAGATACGTTGCTTCATTATGCACCCCTGGTAATTTTCCCATCCACGATCTGTATCTTCCGGTGGGCATAGACCGCCACAGATGGATCATGAGTCACCATGATGATAGTCTTGCCCTGACCTTCACAGAGCCGTTTTAATAGTTCCATAATGGCATTCCCTGTCTTTGAATCAAGATTCCCGGTAGGTTCATCACAGAGAAGAATCTCAGGATCATTTACCAGTGCCCGTGCTATCGCAACACGCTGTTGCTGACCGCCAGACAGTTCATTTGGTTTGTGACTATCCAGATGAGATTCAAGGGCAACAGACCGGAGCACATCAATACAGCGATCATCACAGTTGGTTGTCCCGGTCTTTAATAATAGGGGATACTGTACGTTCTCCCGTGCAGTCAGAAGAGGAATGAGATTAAACTGCTGAAAGATAAAACCGATATGATCCCGTCGTAACCGGGTGAGATCATCATCACTCATATGAGTCGTCTCAATCCCGTTGATGAGAATTTCACCAGAATCAGGAACATCTAGACAGCCGAGTATATTAAGGAGGGTTGATTTTCCTGAACCAGACGGGCCCATGATAGCAATGAACTCCCCCCGTCCTACAGAACCTGATACATTGTCAAGAGCGGTGACATTACCTCCTAAAAGATGGTAAATTTTACTTATATTGCGAAAAATAATAATATTTTCTTGAGATGCTGTCACAGAGCTTCTCATCTCCTGAACCTGGTATAATAAATAACTCCACTTACTGCAAGGAGGAATATCAGAATGATAACGATAAATACTGGTGAAAAACCCTCATTTTGAACTGATTCAGATGTTGGAAGACTATTAAGATTTACATCAGTCGAACTGACAAACTCATTACCATCATCATCTTTGTATGAGATCAATATCCCAACCTCCTCTGTTTCAGGGGGTGTGGTAAAGGTAACTTCAAACCCAGCAAAATCGTCTGGTTTTAAGGCACCGACAGCATACAACCGGTACGGGATGGTTGGTTCTGCAGGTTCATCTGTCGTTATTATCACACCGTTTGCAGTCTCAAGACCTGAATTTGTTACATCGCCTGATAGTCTGTAATACTCACCCGTATCTTCAAGGATGATATTTGAGAGAACCGGATCTGCACGTGTCTTTGATTGCCCAAACTGGATGGGAATTGTATACGAGACATCATGTTCATTAATTCCATTCTGATAATCCACTGTAAATATTAGATCATCATCTGATCCAGGAGTAAAAGAGAACGGAACATCAATTGATGTATCAGGCTCGAGGACACCGACAAAATAGCTGCTCGGCATAATCTCATGTCCATCACCTTTCGGAATTACCGTGACACCAGTCACTTTGTTGTCACGGGGATTCCCAATATGCATCGTAAGAATTTCTTTCTTACCCATGGTAAAATTTTCAGGCTTGTCAAGAATCGCTACAGATAAGGTTTTATCCTGAACCATTACCTGAAATGGATATCGTAGATATCCGGCATCACGAAAATCAAGTGAAAATGCCGGATAATAGATACCTTCTTTCCCATCTGCCTGGATTGTATAAGCAAACTTCATGGTGTTGCCGCCACCGAGCGAACCGACAACATCGTACTGATCGCTGATTGTCTTTATCTTACTGTCATGTAATCGTGCTGCTGAAACCGGGACACCCTGACTACCTGAGTTAGTTATCTCAAAGGTAACGGTCCCGATATCCCATGGCATCAGTACTTCAGGATCCAGAGTTAGACTGGAAATATAGACCTGTGCAGATGATGCTACTGACCCCGGATCCTGTTCTGCTGCTACAGGAGAGATGCTGGCAAGACATAGAACAAGGAGTACCAGTGGGATGAAGAGAGAAAATAATCGTATTTTCATGTTGAAAACCATCCTAAACTCATTCCCAGTGAATAGAGAGTAAAGAGAGCATATATCACGGCAGGTATTCCACCTGCAAATAAAACCTGTTTTTGGGTTAACTTCCCTCCTGCCTGCATGCCAAAGATCCACTGGTTTGCAGCCCAAACTAAAAAGATGAGGGTAACCAGTGAAGACATAAGTGAATACTGTAAAAATACCGGATCATGCATAAGGTTAGAGGTTGCCTTCTCAACAATCTGCTGAATCTCTTCAGGATCAGTCATACTGGTGAGATGAACCGAACCTATCTCTACCATGGGAATGAAGTACAATCCAAGAATCATTGATATACATGCGGCAATAACAAGAGGGACCATCCCATATCCGGTAATCTCAAGGATCCGTTTAAACGAATGGTCAGATTTATAGTACCTTGTAATGAGATACATCATAAACCCAAGAATTAACCATATAATAAAAAAACCGATAAATCCGGATATACCGGCAAAAATCACAATGACATAACTGATACTATCAGACATACCTGAAAAGACCGGTCCCATGATGCCACTCACCTGGTAGGCAGTGATAGCTGCAAATAGACCTCCAATCGCAACAATAAGTGCAGGTATTGACAATGCAGGCTCCTTTGCATTTTTTTCAACAAAAAAATCTGCTGGATTTGTTATATAGGTACGGATACTTGTTTCCATCTGGATCTGTCCTGTTGATCTATTCTTTTAGTGCGGCATATATAAAACTCTCAGTCATCCTCAAAGAGGAAGAGTTCCTCAATAGTTCTGCCCAATGCCAGTGAGATGTCATGGGCTAGTCTGAGTGAAGGGTTGTATCTTCCTTTCTCAAGAAAAACAATTGTCTCCCTCCTCACTCCGACGATATCAGCAAGATCCTGCTGGGTAAGATTTTTTTGTGCTCTGCATTCCTTAATACGTGTTTTCATATCGTTACTCTTTTGCTTCAGTAGACATCCCCTTTTTGAGAGTAGTACCACTGAAAAACGGCATTACTGACCGGCATTACCAGAATCAGAATTAAAAATAGTGTACTGGTACTAATCGTAATAAATCCTGTATACGTGGCCCAGAACAGAATGATAATAATCAGATATGTCAAATACCATGAACAGCTGATTCCATAGGTTCCAATCTTTTTTGTTCTCTCATCCTGAATTTCAGAATCTTTGCGTTTCCTAAGTCTGATGCCAGCAATGAATAGCAGGATTATTCCAAAGGTGAGACCGGCCTGAAACGATACGGTACCAGCAGAATTGGGATTAACCACCATCAGAAGAAGAAAGAGCAGAGTAATTGCAAGCCCTGATACAAGTATAATCCGGTTATAACCCTGCCAGGTTGTCGCCTTAAAAAGTGATACCAGGATAATAAACAACCCGGTACTACATAACCATAATAACGCATCATAATTGATGGTTTCAGAACCGAACACATAAGCAGTCACCGATGCGATAATCGTAAGTAAACCAATTCCTGTTAGCAGCGTACATCGTCGTCTTATCGGTGGTTTCTCATCACAGGATAATCCTGAAAATGTTAGAACCATATAACATAATATGAGATTTATCTCACATAATCATTGTGTTGTGTACCAATCTCCAGTAAAGTCTCACAGGAAAAACAGGAAATAGAATAATAAACTTCACAGAACCTTTTTTCGTATCAGAACGAGAAACCCGCACATAACAAGAAATAATGAGATGATCATCACTTCAATGAATGCATACGGATCTTCCTGTAAGGGGAGGTTAACGTTCATCCCATACATGCTTACCATAAAGGTCGGGATCATCAGGAGAATGGTCACACTGGTGAGGAGTTTCATCACGACATTAACATTATTACTGATAACTGATGCGAAAGCATCCATCATTCCGGTCAGGATACTGGTATATATATTTGCCATCTCAAGACCCTGTTTGTTCTCTATTACCGCCTCTTCATAGAGATCTTCCTCGTACTCGGCAGAGATATCAAGGGCAGCAACATAGGGAAATTTCTCAAACATCAGTGAATTTGTCCGCAGAGACGTAGTGAAGTATACAAGACTCTTCTGGAGTGAAAACAGGTTAATGAGCTGTTCATTTTTTGTGGAACGATGTAGTTCAGTCTCCATCTTGTTTGTCAACCGGTTTATCTCTTTAAGATATCGAAGAAACCGTAGTGCAGAACGGTAACATAACTGCAGAACAAACCTTGTTCTAAACCGGGTATCAAAATTCCGAACCCAACAATTGAGAAATTCCTGTATTACATCTACTTCGGTCAGGGAGACGGTTATTATCAGGTCCGGGGTTAAAATAATCCCGATAGGAAGAGTAATAAAAGGGATAGCCGATCCCTCAGGCTCACGTTTTGGTGAGCGCAGCAGAATGAGTGTATTACCTTCTTCAACCTCAACACGTGCCCGTTCATCAATATCAAGGGGGTCAGTTATGAAATCAAGCGGCATACCAAACCGATCAATGAGTGCGGCAATTTCTTTTTCCGTTGGATTAACGACTCTGACCCAACATCCCTCTTCATAATCATCAATTTCAGACAGCCCATCCTCGGTTGATGTATGGATAAATATCATAGTATCATCTCCTGTCTGAAAGGTAGTCTGTTATCGTGATACACAGGACAGATGAAACAACAAATTGTTAAACAGCCTATATCACGCAGGAATACCCTCTGTGTATCACGGCGATCTTACAACCTAATGCCTCAACTCTGTGGTATAAAGCTGTGCCTTTTTATATGGTATGCCATTACTTCTAATGTAGTTATTGTATGGTACAAACGCAAAAATCAAAGGAACCCTATTACAATGCCACAACACCATGCCACATTCCTTGTCCTGGTATGTTTGTGCAGGAAGACCAAAAAAACAGAAATTCTCATTATAGTGCCCGGTATAGCGTCTTCTTATAATCAAAGTGAAACGGATGTTATAAGAAGGCGTAGCCCTGCTGATCGCACTACAGAGGTTAAGGCAGACTTTCATGGTAAATTTTGCCATTACCTATATTACAAGACTGTTGCAATACGATCCATAGCAATCCTTAACTTATCCATTGATGCTGCATAACTCATCCGTATCCAGCCCGGGGAATGAAACGCAACACCAGGCGTAACTGCAACCTGAGCTTTCTTTAGTAGATCCTGTGCGATAACGGCGTCGTCTCCATCGACTTTAATATACGCATAAAACGCTCCGTCAGCCGGTGCATATGAAAGCCCCATATCCATAAGTGAATGAAGGACAAGCGTTCTTCGCCGTTCAAATTCTTTTCTCATCTCCTCAACACATCCCTGTGGACCAGTTAGGGCAGCAACTCCCCCATACATCGCAAATGTGGTTGGATGACTGATAGTATGCTGCTGGACGATATTCATCCTGTCAAGGACCGATTTTGGAGCAATGGCATACCCAAGACGCCATCCGGTCATCGCATATGCCTTTGAAAAACCGTTAACAGTAATGGTCCGTTCATCCATCCCGGGAAACATGGCCAGAGAATAGTGTATCTGCCCGTAAATCAGTTTTTCATAGATCTCGTCTGACAATGCATAGAGATCATTATCCTTACAGACATCCGAAAGTAATCGGAGTGATGCCCGGTCAAGAACTGAACCTGACGGATTACAGGGACTGTTAACAATAATCATCTTTGTTCTTTCTGTTATCACTTCAAGGAGATTATCATCAAGTTGGTAGGTTTTGTTATTAAGGGGATGGTGAACCGGCGTTCCACCTGCTATCATGATGCAGGGCTCATAACTTACCCATGAGGGATCAAGAATTACAACCTCATCGCCCGGGTTGAGAACTGCCTCACATGCTTCATAAATAGCATCCTTTGCCCCGCAGGTCACGATTATTTGTTCAGTTGAGCAGGAAAAACCATTATCAAACTCGGTCTTTGCAGCAATTGCCTGTAAGAGTTCCGGGATTCCACGACCGGGCGCATAATGGGTTTTTCCGGAATGAAGGGCATCTACCGCTGCCTCTATAATATGGGGAGGGGTGTCAAAATCAGGTTCACCAATTGAAAGACTAATAACATCAATACCAGCAGCTGCCATCGAACGTGCCCGTTCAGTTATCTCAATAGTGGCTGAAGGGGAGATACAGGCTATCTTATCTGATAACGATCTCATGACAATCGCTGACACATCTTGACAGCTGATTCAACAGCACGCCTGGCATAATCAATCCGCTCAGTGGCTTCCATACGGGTCATACCAGGTCCGGAAATTCCTAATGCAACAGGTTTTTCATATTCCAGTGAGAGATCAATAATCTTTCGTGCCGCATGCTGAACAACAATCTCATCATGCTGGGTTGAACCCTCAATAACACAGCCAATCGTCACAACTGCATCAACATCTCCTTTTGCAAGCATCTTTTTTATGGCTAACGGCATGTCATAGGCACCGGGTACATAGATTCGATCTATAACCTCTGCTCCGAGAAACTTTGCATGTTCTTCTGCTTCTATCTCCATCATATACGTGATATCACGGTTAAATTCGGCAATAATAAATCCAAGTTGAATCGTCATGGCGCATTCCTGTATATACTTCTATATCCAGACTATCACAAAAAGCATCCTTCTCATTCACCAGGATATAAAAATCGTTGAGTTTTTTTCAGATGTCATCATTATGGAGTTCGCATTGCGCGGACGGATACCTATATGGATGAGGAACACAAATACCACACATGAGGTGACAGTATGCCAGATTTTGGAACACCATTTGCAGGATGCGCACAAGAGAGAAAATTAACAGATTCAGAACTGATACGGGCAATCCGATTTATGATCTCTGCTGAGTACGAGGCAATACAACTCTACATGCAACTCGCAGAATCAACTGACAATGAACTTGCACAGAAAGTTCTCATCGATATTGCAGATGAAGAACGGGTTCATGCCGGGGAATTTATGCGTCTGCTCTTTGAACTTGCCCCTGATGAAGAAGGACTCTATCAGGAAGGATTTTCAGAAGTAAAAGAACAGATAACTAATAAATAAATCCAGCTCAAAGATGGCGACACAGACTTTAGAGGGATATGCATAAGTTCATGCATCAGAGTCGTGCAGAACCTGCATCAGTAAATCCCTGTCGCTGACCGGTTCCAGCCTCACGTTCAAGACTGCCAGGCTTCATCAGTTTAATGACATTGACCGCATGCTCACGGGTTCTCTGTTCTGCAAGCCATGCGAGTTCTGCATCTGAACCAGCTTCATCCTCGTGAACAAATACCTCAATGATATGAGTGTTTGTCATCAGCTGACAGGAGATCAACCCTTGTGAAGCTTCGTGTGCACACATACGATCTTTCTCTTTACCACCAGGCATACCAAGGGCCATGCAAATATCACATCTGAACTCTTCTATCAGTTTTTTGCATGCTACAGGCAGATCTTTTATCCCAGGGACAGTATACCGCTCGATTGAGACACTTGCGTGCTTTTTCAACTCATCAATAGCCATTTTTCCCATATTTACCCGGGAAAATGTGGTATCAGCGATACCCACTTTCATCCCAGTACCTCTGCTGCAGCAATGACACCTGAGGCTTGTGGCTGATAGCCAACTCTTCGTAGTGCATGCTCAGTTATAGCAAGGGTTCCGAGGATCTCAGGTGCACTAACAGCACCCATATGACCTATTCTAAATATCACATCTTTCAGATGATCCTGCCCACCAGCAATAGAAACTCCCATCTTCTTGATGATTGCACGGAATTCCTTATCAGTAACTCCCTTTGGCAGAGATGCTGCGGTCACGGTATTAGAGAGATGATGGACAGTGTCTGTTTTTGGAAAGAGAGGAAGACCCCATGCCCCGATAGCTGCCCTGACTGATTCTGCCATCCGGTGATGACGTGCAATCCGTGCATCAACCCCTTCTTCTTCAATTATCAGGCAGGCTTCTCTAAGACCCAAAAAGAGCGGAACAGCCGGCGTATAAGGGGTTTCCATCGGACTTTTTCCTGCACTCTTTCGATACGCTAAAAGATCCAGGTAGTACGGTGCATTCCCGACCAGACGTTCCCAGGAGCTATCAGATACCGCTATGGCAGAGAGACCAGCCGGAGCTGCAAGACACTTTTGTGATCCGACAATGGCCACATCAACGCCCCAGTCATCTGCCCTGACCGTATCCCCACCAACTGATGTGACACCATCCATGATAAAAAGGGCATCGTGTTTTTTACAAAGTTTTCCCACCTCTTGTGCCGGGTTTAAGATACCGGCAGAGGTCTCATTATGAACCATGGTCACGATCTCACAGCCGGCTTCAAGTTCTTCTTCGAGCCGGTTAAGAGGCAGTGGTGTTCCCCATTCTGATGCAAGCTGCACCGCATCTCCATATCGTGTACCAATATCGTACAGACGCTCACCGAATTTACCATTCACCAGGTGTGCCATCTTTTTTCCACGACCAAAGTTGGCTATGGCTGCTTCCATTGCAGCAGTCCCGGATCCTGATATGACAAGTGGATTGTTCACAGTTCCAAATACCGTCTTAAGTACCCGCACAATGTCAGCATATGCCTCCCCGAATTCAGGGCCACGGTGATTGATAGCCTGTCGTGCCATTGCAGCCTGTACCCGTTCAGGTAACGGGACCGGACCTGGCAGCATCAGCAGTATCTCCTGTTCCATAGTAAATCAGCTTAAGATATTAGCATTCATGCCAGATTATACACATGGATTATCATGGTTGACGTGAGTATCATCAGTGGTTCTATCTCTGATGAAGAGATTGCACAAAAAGTGTGGGATGTATTAAACACATATGGTGTATCGTATGACTATCGTATTCTATCAGCCCACCGGGATCCAGAGGACTTGGACGCCTATATATCTGGTTCAGATGCACGGGTGTTTATCTGCATAGCAGGCCTCTCTGCAGCACTTCCGGGAGTCGTCGCCGCAAAGACCATGAGGCCAGTTATCGGGGTTCCTGTGAGTGGAGTCATCATGGGTGGTCTTGATGCTCTTCTCTCAATTGTTCAGATGCCAAAAGGTGTGCCGGTCGCTTGCGTTGGTGTTGATAATGGACAGAATGCCGCTCTTCTTGCAATCAGAATCCTAAACGTCTCAAAAGAATGAAATGTATCAGATGGGGATACTTTGGGATTACAAAGACAGGTATCAATGTATTTTTGATGCCTGCAACGATGACAATAAAAAATGAGTCTGATATCTGCCCGAATCACAGTGATTAATACTAGTTGTATTCACGACGTGGCTTTGGAGGGCGTGCTTCATCAATCCTCAGTGTTCTCCCCTCAAAGACGGTCTCGTTGAGTGTGTTCATTGCTTTCTCCGCTTCCTCGACGGTGCTCATCTCAACAAAACCAAATCCTTTCTGTCCAATTATCCTGACTTCGACTACTTCTCCATAGTCTTCAAAAAGAGTCCGCAGTTGAGACTCATTTACCGAGTATGTCAGATTACCAACATACAGTTTCTTTCCCTGCATAACATTCACTAATACCATTTTCCGCAGCTTGAATATACGATCTACATCGGTTTTTACTCAATCTGAACATAAAATAGCGTAATCCTCCCGGATCCCAGCCGCGAATATATAATTCGTTCTGATTACTATTTCGTCCATTCTGCGTTACATAATAGGTGATCCTTTCTTGGTTTGAATGTTGTGGACTATATCCATCCATCGGGTTAAGAAAAGAGAAACTGTGAGAAATTATTGTGTTCCATATTTCCTGAAGATGAGTTTCCTCTATAGAAAAGATAAAAAATGAGAAGAAAGGGATCGAATCTGATTTTGAATCAAGAGAAAGAATATTGTTTCTCCCATATTATCCTAAATGAACCATAACATTATAATTCCATGCCGGATATCATGCAGATTGGATTATTATTTAAGAAGATCCCGGACCATCTTCACCGCGCATAGATCCCCACACATGGAGCAGGTCTCATCTGATGGATCGCGATCATGTATTCTGCGTGCGACATCAGGAAAGAGTGCATTGGAAAACTGTGCATCCCAGTCAAGATCACGTCTCTTCTGTCCCATCAAAAGTTCATTCTCCTCAGCCTTTGAAAAACCCTGAACACGGTTTCCAATATGTGCTGCTATCACAGATGCCCGTGTTCCTTCTATGATATCTTCTACTCGGGGGAGGGCCAGGTGTTCACTTGGAGAAACCATACAAAGAAAATTTGCGCCATACATACAGGCAACAGCCCCACCAATAGCACTAACAATATGATCATACCCGGGGGCAACATCAGTGACAAGTGGTCCTAACAGGTAGAGAGGTGCACCTGCCGTGAGTTCTTTTATCATCCTGACATTGTATCCAATCTGCTCCAGGGGAATATGTCCCGGGCCTTCTATCATACGCTGAATCCCGGCAGTAAGAGCGCGGTTTGCAAGAAGTCCAAGGTTTAAGTATTCTACTGATTTCGCTAGTTTTGGGGCATCTTCCTGACAACCAGGGCGCATGCCATCCCCAAGACTGATGACAACATCATATTCTGCAAGTATTTCAAGCAGATAGTCATATTCAGACCAGAGCGGATTTTCGACACCCTGTGATGCCATCATTGCTATATGGAATGCTCCACCGC
>Ga0265594_1002492_pt1 | contig 13111 bp, 11 predicted proteins | sample saktaG_11_FD_190147 | JGI IMG/M metagenome (GOLD analysis project Ga0265594, IMG submission 190147) | Saline water microbial communities from Sakinaw Lake, British Columbia, Canada - sak_2011_5_24_80m | ecosystem: Environmental > Aquatic > Non-marine Saline and Alkaline > Saline ... | reverse complement strand
CTTCACTTAACGTTGTAAAAATAATCAAAATTTTAAACCTAAAAATAATGTATAATAAAAAGAGCATTAATTTTGTCCACTTGAAAGAATATACTCTAAAAAAGCATTAAAAATGTCCTTTATACCACATAAACAAATATTTTGCTACTTAAATCGCTGATTGTTCATAAGTTTCCTGTTTTTGTTAATAGCATTAAATTTTAGGTTTTTAGACAGTCTGACGGTTAGGCTATGCGTAGTGTAGGGTTTTGAAACATGACACTTTCAAATTACCACTATATTTATTTACTTGCATAAACTTGCTGATTATCAACAAACCCCGCATTACGTATAGCCTTTGTTATGGGCTGGGCTTCGTTCATTTCTATATATTCATATTTAGGTTTTTCAACAAATAAATCTCCCGAAATAGTTTCTAACTTATTTTTTGTTGCTTCAATTGCTAAATCAGATTTGTCAATTCCTATCCATTTTCTGCCTAATGAATGTGCAGATTTCAAGGTTGTTCCAGAACCACAGAAACAATCTAAAACAATACTATCTTGATTTGACGATGTTTTAATTATTAAATCTAAAAGTCCTTGATTTTTTTCTGTCGGATAAGTTGGATATTGAGGGTCTTTAAATTCCCAAATATCTTGAACCCTTTTACCTTCTCGTTCATCAACATATATTTTTTTTCTTGGATTACCAGTTGATGACCATTCTAATAATCCTTCCTTATCCCATTTTTCTAATGTTTCAACATTTGTTCGCCAATGTCTGCCTTTTGGCGGCAACATTCCTTTGAATGGTTTAGATGAATTTCCATTTTGTGTTTCACCAGGTGCATGAATTGGAACTGTTGTATAACATCTTCCGTTTTTTTCTTTTTTCTGAAATAATTTAATAATGTCTTCTTCGCTATAAGATTCTTTCGGCTCATTCCAAATAGGTTTGTCCGATTTTGAATAAAAAAGAATTAAATCTTTTATATTACCGTATCCAGTTCTTTTGAAGTTTTTAGGATTACATTTTATTCGAGTAATGTCATTTCTGAAATTTTTAATTCCAAAAACCTCATCCATCATTATTTTTACATAATGACCAATTTTATAATCTATGTGTAAATAAATCGAACCTTTATTAGATAATAATTCTCTTAATAAAATCAATCGTTCTCTTAAATATTCAATAAATTCTATCCCCGCAAGTTTGTCAGAATAAGCAACTTCTCCATTCTTTGAGTTACTAATAGTTGTTGCTCTTCCATCAGTTATTGTAAAGTTTCCATTAGTTGCAAAAGGTGGGTCGATATATATTAAATCAATTTTGCCTTTTAAATTCTTTTCATTTAATAGCAAGTCAATTGCTTTTATATTATCTCCTTTAATTAGTAAACTTTCCATAATGTTGTCCTTTTAAAGTTGATATAAAAATTCACGCAACACTAACGAACTCATAATGTTGTAATCTTTATACAATTCTGTTATTGATTTGTGCATTTTATTCTTTCCTTTAATGTAAAGCACTCCGTCAAGAATAGCAATTTTTATTGCTTTCACTTTTTTAGTTTCAATTGTGCTTATTGCATCATTGAATTGAGCATTCTGATGACCACCAAAATCAGTTAAAAATTTAGCTTCGCCAATTACATACTTCCCATTAAATCTTGCTACAAAATCAAGTCCTTTATTATGATTGTAATTCAAATGTTCTTTTGCAAAATCCATCATTGCTTTATCACTCGCATCTAAAATAGCATCTTTATCGTTTGATATAAATTCATCAATTGAAACAGGTTGAATGCCCAAAGTTTTTTTATTCAACCAATCTTTAAACATTGGTCCAATTTGTCTATTTGTTTCTTTTGGCTCACTGCATTTCTCAAATATTTTATCAAGCCCCATTTCATATAATCTACCACTAATCCTATTAATTGTCTTTGGATTTCTCTCTATTGATGCTTTATCTCTTTTTAAATAAGCAATATAACTATCTTTTATCGGAAATAAGTCAAGTTTTAACAATTCTTTTACTAATGAAATATTGTTCTTCTTTTTAAATTCTTTTCTACATCTTTCCAAATATCATCATCTATTTCTCTAATTCCTTCTGGTATAGTTGGATATACTTGGAATAGATCATCAAGATATGACCTTTGGTTTGCGTATTCAATACTTAATTTAGTCCATTTATTCATTCTAAATCCTTTAATTTTTTAAAATGTAAAGATACATTATCTTTTATCGTTCAAAAAATGTAATTACTTTGTCGGTGCTCTTTTTTTGCCTTGCCCATAACGGCAGTTTGTCTGAAAATCCAAAATTATTAAATTTTTTATTAAAACATTATATCATATTATATTGATAATCAATGATTTATATTTTTTACGAGCAAATTTATTTTACTTTTTTATTGGTTTTTAGACAGTCTGACGGCTCGGCTATGTGTAGTGCGGAATTTCGGAGCACTTCACTTTCAAACCTGCACTAAGCCAATTCGTTTATTCATATTTTCTTTTTTTACGCCAATCGTCAAAGACGAATTGGCGGTGTTGACACGAAGAATTGCGGTTGAAATAACCGCTGAATCCCGCATTACATATAGCCTTTGTTAGCTGCTGGCATTTTTTCAGATTGGTCATCATTTGTTTTTCGTCCAATTATATTTAGGAGTCCAATACCCAATATATAGATAAAATATGCGTCTTCTTTATTTGCTAAAGGGATTGGATTTAAATTCCCTTTCCTATCTGTGTCGTGAACAAATTTTGAATTATAATCAAAGAATTTGTGAATACCGTCTAAGAAATTCTGAATACCCTCATTGCTGTGTTGGTCTTTAATAAATAATTTGCGTAATTCCTCTTCAAATTTTTTATGTCCGTCCTTCCCATCACCAATCTTCAAAGCATCAAAAAATTGTCTACTTCTGTCCATTGTTTTCTGCCAGTCGCCTTGTCGAATAGCATTTTTCATTTCATTTAATCGCAATACTAATCTGTTATATAATTCTACCCAGTCAGGCTTCACTTTATGATTGTCAGGAATTTGAAGTTCCAAAAGCAAAAAATTTCCAATTCCAAGTTGTGGAGAAAAGTTTTTAATCCAGTCACTTTGCTTAATTTCATAGCTACCGTATTCTCGTTTTATTCGAAGTTGCATTAAACTGTCATCTGTTAAATTTTGAGATTCTGCAGGAATATCTATAAACTTAATGACAAAGTCCATAGAAAACATCACCGATTTTTCGTTGTTAATTTCTCTTTGGAGTTCAATATGTTCAATCGCTTTGGGTGAAAGCATGGCAGTCATTTTAGCATAATAATTGTTTGCCTTTTTCTCTTGATTAATTTTGTCCTTTTCCATTCTCGCAAGAATGCGAAATCCAAAATTTTTGTCAAAGTTTACCTGATATTCATTTAAAAATGAAATAGTTTTTCCGTCAGCAGTAATTAGTCTGCCAGATATAGAAACGGGAGCTTCAATATTGTGTCTAAATTCAAGGTCAACCCCAATTGTCAATGTTGGTAATATTGCTTGGTTATCAATTAAGATATTTTCAATTTTTACTTTCATAGTCGTCGGTTATGTATGTCATCAACGCCGAGCCGTTCAGACAAATTAGAATTTTGAGAGTGTCTTTAGACACGGAAAAATCCGTAAGGCGGAGCCGTATTTGCCTGAACGGATTGGCGGTTGCTGTTCGGTGGCGATTTCACCACTGAATTTCCCATGAAGTACAAAGGTTTCAAGATGCACTTCACTGTCTTACGAGCCACTGCCCTGCCACTGACAGCAAACGCTTGTTATGGGCTGGTTTTATTTAATTTTATTTGCTACGCTCTTTTGCTTTACTTTCAGATTTGATGTTTCCATTACTTGTCCGCCTCTGGCGGATAAATATTTTTCTCGTTCTTCTAATAGTATAAGTTGCGATGAAACCTTTTCGTATTTCATTATATCATATTCTGTTTTATTTTTTTTATTTATTCCGATTTGATTTGGTGTTAAACTATAATATGTATTAAGTTTTTCAATAGTCTCTTTAATAAACTTTTTATTTATATCACAACCAATGAATTTTCTATTATATGCTATACATAAATCCAACATGGTTCCTGATCCTAAAAATGGTTCAAAGACAGTATCACCTTCATCTGTGACAGTCAATAATAATCTCTTTACTATTTTACTTGGGAAGGTTGCGGTGTGATTTGGTTTAGGTTCTGTTGATGCTATCCAAACCTGATTATCTAATCTTAATTTTCCATTCTGACCCATTACCATAATATGTTCAGAGTTAAATTTATAATTACCTTTTTTAGTAAAATGTAAAATATATTCAGCGCTTTGTCGGGCTCTGTCTTTCACATTTTCAGGCATAGGATTAGGTTTTTCCCAAATAATTTGTTGCCTCCAAATAAAACCCATATCAACTAATTTTATTGCTATTCTATAGGGAATTCCACATAATGATTTATTTTTAATTGTAGCATGTCCGGCTGTTACTGAACTTGTGTTTCCCTGTCCATTGGAATCCAAACCATATCTGCGATAAGAAATATCTTTATTATGTTCCCAGTGATTGTGGTGTGAACGGGATACTCCACTACCCATATAACTATCTTGTATTACGATAAAAATGGAGCCGTCATCTTTCATAATTCTCAATAAGGAAGAAAATAAATTAACATTTTTATCTATATATTCTTCTAACTTTTCGCTACCAAATTCTTTTTTGTCACCAGTAAAGTTTCGTTTTCCCCAATAAGTAGGGCTTGTTATAACGGCTTGAATAGTATTTTTAGGCAGATGTGATAAGCATTCAAAAACATCTCCGTCAAATAGTTTTATTTTATCATCAGAATACATTAATTCCATAGTGACCTCTATTTTATTTTTAAGTTACTAATATCTTGATTATTTGCTTGTATTATATCAAATTTTTCAGGGTATGCTAATGCACATTTTTCACAAGTGTTTTTATTACAGATATTACAGATTTTATTCTTTTCGGCATTTAAAAATACAGATAATAATTGCAAATTTTCTAAATCATCTGTACCGCCTTTTGATACTGGTCTGCGATGGTCAAAAGTGGCAGTTACAAGCGACTTACCAAAAAAGTGTATACCCTTTAATTCTCGGGATAACTTAATACCAGTTATATTACATTTCCCCCCGCATTTATTAAAAATGATATCCTGTTGTTCCCTGGTTATTGCCCCGCGATATTCTGGTAATGAAAGCAAAATAGGTGTGTCAGAATTCATGTGTCCATAAAACTTGAATAAATTTTCTACATCAATTTTTACTTGCATTGTTCTTGTCTCTCCTCTCTTTTCAACAAGAAAGTTTGCAAAACCATTGCCTATTCTTAAATCAGAGTGAGCTCTATTAGGGTCGTTGAGTATTCCATCTAATTTATGTATATCAAAAAAATCAGGATAGGCATTTAATAATTCTTTCATTACAGTGAAAGACCTTTTAATTTTTAATTGAAATAGTAATGTCTTACCGTTATAAGTTATTTCAACTTGTTTTTTCTTCTCATTCAATATATGAAAACTATAATTTTTCATCTTATGTTAGGTTATTATTTTTATTTTTAGTTTCTGGTCTTCACTTTTTTTTTGCAAAATTAGTTTTTTAAATTACAACCTGTCAAAATAAATTTTTGGCAATTCTCTTGTCTGACTGCTATGTCGTTGTCGTTTTTTAAACTTGCCCATAACATAACGATAAACACACCCAAAGGTAATTTTAGTATTTATATAGAACAAAGATATAATAAATTTTTGAATGAACGTATAAAAAAACTATTTTTTTATTAAATTTTTAATTATAAATACAAAAAGTGTTAACTAATTTTAATCAATTTTGAAATATCCCCAAATTTTTTAATATATTTGCAAATCAATAGATGTTTCAATCAGGGCAAACGCATGAAACAAGAACTAATATCCTACGTTAATAGATACTAAAATACAAATACATGAAGAAGAAAAAAAAAATAATTATATCCATAATATTAATATCTGCTATTGCAATTGTTTCTATTTATTTTATTACCAAAAACAGAAACAAAAATTTTGTTTATAAGACAGAAAAAGCAGAACGCGGTAATATATGTGATGTAATTACAGCAACAGGCACTTTAAATCCAATAACAACAGTAGATGTAGGAACCCAGGTATCAGGCATTATTGATAAAATTTATGTTGACTTTAATTCAAAAGTAAGACAAGGACAGATAATTGCTAAATTAGATACTAATTTTCTTGCAGCTTCTCTTTTAGATGCAAAATCCAATTTAGAAAAAAGCAAAGCTAAATTAGATTATGAAGAAAAAAATTATAACCGTATAAAACAATTATATGAAAACAAGATAGTTGCAGAAACAGATTATGAGACAGTTCTGTATAACTATGAGACAGCTAAAGCAAATTATCAATCTGCAAAAGCTCAGATGGAACGGGCAAAAATAAACTTAAAATATGCTACTGTTAAATCTCCTATAAGCGGTGTCGTTACTTCAAGAAATGTAGATGAAGGACAAACAGTAGCAGCAAGTTTTAATACTCCTACCCTATTTACTATTGCAAAAGACCTTACTAAAATGCAGGTTGAAGCTGATGTTGATGAAGCTGATATAGGACAGGTAAGAAACGGACAAAGAGTGGAATTTGCTGTTGATGCTTTTATTGACGAAACTTTTGAAGGAACTGTTACCCAAATAAGATTAAAACCGGAAGTAATACAAAATGTTGTTACTTATACCGTTATAATTGATGCTCCTAATTCTGAACTAAAACTAATGCCCGGTATGACTGCAAACATCACTGTATATGTTAAAGAATTAAAAAATGTATTAAAAATTCCCGTTCAAGCTTTAAATTTTAAACCATTAAAAGAGTTTATGGATAATATACCAGATTCTGTTGAGAATAAAAATAAAAAAAGAACTGAAAATACAGATGATAATTCGCCTGAACAAATAAAGAATAAAAATAATATGTTTAAAAATGTATGGATAAAACAAGGGGATAATATTATACAGAAAAAAATAAAAACAGGACTTAATGATGGTGTCTTTGTTGAGGTTAAAAAAGGAATTAAACAAGGAACAGAAATAATTATTGCACAGGAAATACAGAAAAAAGAAAGTAAAAATAACAAAAGAAGTCCTTTTATGCCTAAAAGGAAAAAATAAATTATATATACTTTGAGAGGTTATATTTTGCGTAATATAATTTGTCATTTAGCTTCGCTGTCATTTATTGTCATTTGGCTTCGCTGTCATTTATTGTCATTTGGCTTCGCTGTCATTTTATTGTTAATGACTACTAATGACAATTAATGACTATATGTTAAAATTATAATTGTTTTTATAGTATATAAATTAGCTCAAATTATTACGAAGCAGAATATATAAATAGTAACAAATTAAGAAATAAAATGAGAATAAAAATTTGACATTTTATTTAATCAATTAAACCTTAAGGTTTAGCTATCTATTAAAATATTTGGGCGTATCGGGGTCATTAGTAGTCATTAACAATAAATGACCCCCGTAAATATTGCTTCGCAATTTTACAGGGCAGGCGGCGAAGCCAAATGACTATAAAGAAATGCCTAAAATAATTATTGCTCAAATATTAATGTCAATTAATAATAACAAAATTAAATGACAAATAATGACAGTGAGTGTAGCGAGCAAATGACTATGAATGACTATAATCTATTATACAAAAATAACCACTCAAAGTAAAACCATTATTTCATTATTATCCTGCATCAATAAAAAAGTTAAAATATGCCCATACAAAATACAAATAATATAATTTCTATAAAAAATTTAATAAAAAATTTTTATATCGGAGATATAGAAGTACATGCATTACGTGGGATAGATATTGACATAAAAAAAGGTGAATTTGTTGCAATTATGGGCACAAGTGGCTCTGGCAAAACTACTTTGCTAAACATTATCGGATGCTTGGATAAACCAAGCAATGGCGATTATTTTTTAGATGGTATAAATGTAAAAAATTTTTCTAAAAATCAACTTGCACAACTACGTAACCAAAAATTAGGTTTTGTTTTCCAAACTTATAATTTACTACCAAGAACTACAGCATTAGAAAATGTAGAATTACCCTTACTTTATAGTAATACCATTAGTCATAAAAAAAGAAAAGAAAAAGCTATTAAAGCTTTGGAAACTGTCGGGTTAGCTGACCGTATGTATCATATGCCTAACCAATTATCAGGAGGACAACAGCAAAGAGTAGCCATAGCACGTGCTTTGGTTAACAATCCTGTTATTGTCCTTGCTGATGAACCTACAGGAAACTTAGATACACGAACCAGTTTTGATATAATGGATATGCTTCAAAAACTAAATGACAAAGGAATAACAATAGCTCTTGTTACTCACGAATCTGATATCGCTGAATTTGCAACAAGAAATATAAAAATAAGAGATGGGAAAATATATAAAGAATATGAAGTGAAAAATAGGAAAAATGCAAATGAAATATTAGCCAAATTGCCCTTGGATTAAATGTATATTAGTAAATTGAGCTTTGAATCTTGAACTTTGAACTTGTAACATTGAACTTTATGCCTTTGTAACTTTGTAACTTTGGACTTTGAACTTTAAACTTTGATAATTTATAAAAATGAATTTATTAGGTCTTTTGAGATTAGCATATAATTCTTTAAACAGAAACCGACTTAGGTCTTTTCTTACTATGTTGGGTATTATTATTGGCGTTGCATCAGTAATAGCAATGCTTGCAATAGGTCAGGGCTCAAAAAAAAGTATTGAAGAACAAATTACAAGTATAGGAACCAATATGCTTTTTATTAGTCCTGAATCAACACATAGAAGAGGCGTCTCTATGGGCTCGGAAAATACTAAATGTTTGACTGTAAAAGATGGGGATGCTATAAAAGAACAGTGTCATTCTGTTATATATGTCTCACCAATAGTTAGAGGTCAGGGACAAGCTGTCGCAGGTTCAAAAAATTGGCCTACTTATATTTATGGCGTAACGCCTGATTATTTTTATATTAGAAATTTGGAAATAAAAAGTGGCACTGTATTTACTGAAAGAGATGCTAAAATATCAAAAAAAGTATGTCTGATAGGAAAAACTATTGTTGATAATTTGTTCGGAGAAGGAACAAATCCTGTTGGAAAAAATATAAGATTTAATAAAATACCTTTTAAAATTATAGGTATAATCAAATCAAAAGGCGAAAGTACTTTTGGCTCTGATCAGGATAATATCATAATTGCTCCTTTTGCCACAGTGCAAAAAAGAATACTTGCTATTACATATACTCAAACGATTCAGGCATCAACTAAAAGTAAAGAAGTTACAGAACAGGCAATTGACGAGATAGAAAAATTATTACGACAAAGGCACAAGCTAATAACTTCCGATGAATCTGACTTTGAAATCCATAGCCAGCAGGAATTTATGAATATGCTCAGTTCTGCAAGTAATATAATGACGGCTCTGCTTGCTGCTATTGCAGGTATATCATTACTTGTAGGTGGCATAGGCATTATGAATATTATGTATGTATCTGTAACAGAAAGAACCCGTGAAATAGGACTTAGAATGGCAATAGGAGAAAAAGGACGTGATATATTACTGCAATTTTTAATAGAATCAATATTTCTAAGTATTTTAGGAGGAATTATTGGTATTATACTTGGAATTGTTGTCTCAAACGTTGTGTCTAATTTTATGAACTGGCCTGTAATAATAACAGCTAATTCTATTATATTATCATTTTTATTTTGCTCTGCTATAGGCGTATTTTTCGGATGGTATCCTGCAAAAAAAGCATCTAAACTTAATCCTATAGATGCTCTTAGATATGAATAAATCTTTTTATAAGGGAAAAACGATAATGGGTCAAATCAATTGATGAACCGACGGGTTAACCCGTCGGTTGCAGGTAATAATCCGCATATCAACAAGTTTAACCCATGATAGGAAAAACATTGCTATATTGCCTGACTTGACGCCTGCCTGATACTGAACTATACATAGTTATAATCTTCAAAGTTATTGCTGTAAATGTCAGTATCAGTATCAGCATCTGTTAATACAGGTTTTTTCTGTTGAATAAATTTTCCTTTACTTTTAACACATCTTGGGTATATGGCATTTGGGTCAGGAGATAATATTTCCAATAGTTTAATATAAAATGTCCACAAATTGATAAAATCATAAATATATATTATCCGTTGTTTATAGCTATTAATATTGATAAAGTTACCAATTTTAGCTTGGTTCATAATATATAAATTTTTATCTTCTTCTTTTTTGGCTGACATATCAATAAGTGTTATTTCTGCGTTTTTGTTCCATTTATTATCATATATACTAAAAGAAGATAATTCTTTACTGTTAAAGTTAACAGATTTTTGTATGGCTTTATGCAGATCTTCAAATGTTTGTTCCGAACCGATTTCTATGTCTCTGTAAAAACCATTTATTTGCTCATAATAGATTCTGAATTTATATATTTTCATTTTTTTAATATTTAAAAATTAATTAATATTTATCAAAAATGGATTGAGAGTGTAAAGATAATACAAAAATGTTAAATTTCCAAATTTTTAAGTAAAAATTTTTATTTTTTTTTAAAATATTATTTTGAAATTTTAGAATACTATTGGAAATGAATTAATAGAAGTCCCCTTAATCTTTTCAGATTTTCAAAAAATAATTAAATAAAAAGGAAACTGTCTTATATTGAATTGTTAACAAGCCAAATTTATTCTTTTAATGTTATCATATCTATAAATTCTTTTTCTGATATGATTTTAATTCCTAATTTTTGAGCTTTGGCTAATTTTGCAGGTCCCATATTTTCGCCTGCCAAAAGGAAATCTGTTTTTGGAGAGATAGAACTTATATTTCTGCCACCATTTTGTTCAATGATATTTTTTAATTCATCTCTTGAAAAATGAGCAAAAACACCGGATATGACAAAAGATTTTCCCTGTAAGATATTGGACTTGTTAGCATTTTCTTTTATAGCAAACTGAATTCCTTTATCTTTAAGTCGTCTTATTATTGTTTTATTTCTATTATCTTTAAAATAATCAATTATACTTTGTGCTATCTTCTCTCCTATTTCATCAACACTTATTAATTGTTCCAGTGTTGCAGAAGAAAGATTATCTATATTTTTGTAATACTTTGCTAATTTTTTTGCAACTGTTACTCCTACATATCTTATTCCAATGGCAAAAAGCACTCTGTCAAAGGTAACCTCTTTTGATTTTTCTATACCTTTAAGAATATTCTCTACTGTCTTTTCTTTAAATCTTACAATTCTTGTTTTTTCCGTATCCTGATTTACAAATTTCTTTTCAATATTTATCAGTTGTTCATATTTTAGGTCATATAAATCAGCAATATTATTTATTAAGTTATGAGCATACAGAATTTCTATTTTCCCTTGTCCCAAGCTATCAATATTCATTGCATCATGACTTATAAAATGTTCTATCTTTCCTTTTATCTGCGGAGCACATCCAAATTCATTAGGGCAAAAATGTTTTACTTCATCTTGTTTTCTTATCAAAGGTGTTTTACATTCAGGGCAACATTCTATATATTTTACAGGCACAGAATCTTTGGGCCTTTGCAAAAAATCAACTCCAACAATTTTAGGTATAATTTCTCCGCCTTTTTCCACATAAACTATATCATTTATTCTGACATCTAACTTTTTAATGATGTCAGCATTATGCAATGAAGCTCTTTTTACTGTTGTCCCTGCTAATTGCACAGGTTTAAGATTGGCAACAGGTGTGATAGCTCCTGTTCTGCCAACCTGATAACTTATTGACAATAGCTTGGTCTCAACTCTTTCGGCTTTGAATTTATATGCGATAGCCCAGCGAGGATTTTTTGCTGTAAAGCCAAGTTGTTTTTGCTGTTTAAGAGAGTTTACTTTTATAACTATGCCGTCAATATCAAAAGGCAAATCATTTCTTGCTTTGTCCCAGTAATTGATAAAATCAAATATTTTATCAATATTTTTGCATATAGCAATGTGTTCAGAGATTCTAAATCCCCATTTTTTTGCTTTAATAAGATTTTCATAATGAGTTTCAAAAGGTAAGTTTTCACCAAGTATAAAGTATAAGAAGCAGTTTAAAGGTCGCTTGGCAACTTCGGCAGAGTTTAGCATTTTCAAACTTCCTGAAGCAGCATTACGAGGATTTGCAAAAGATATTTCTCCAATATCAGCTCGTTGTTCATTCATCTTCTCAAAGTCATTATGAGAGATATAAACTTCTCCGCGCATTTCAAACTCATAAGCATAATCATCACCACGAAGTTTTAAAGGAATACTTTTTATTGTCTTAACATTGGCAATAACATCATCGCCCTGAATACCATCGCCTCTTGTAACTGCCTGTTTTAAGTATCCGTTAACATAAGTTAAACTAATAGATAGTCCATCATATTTTAGTTCACAAACATATTCTACATCTGTGCCTGTAATCTTTTTTACTCTCTCGTCAAAGTCAATAAGTTCTTGTCTGGAATAAGTATTTCCAAGAGAGAGCATAGGATATTTATGTTTGATATGTTTAAATTCTTTTGCTATTTCGCCGCCCACTCTTTGTGCAGGAGAATCGGGTTTGGAAAATTCAGGATATTCTTTTTCCAGTTTTATTAGTTCTTCCAGAAGCACATCAAAGTCATAATCACTTATCACAGGAATTGACAAAACATAATAGTTGTAATTATGTTCTCTTATTTGTTTTGTTAATTGCTGAATACGATTTTTGGCTTGTTCGGGAGTCATCAAAGTTCAATGTTTATTGTTCAAATGTTCTATTGTGTTTAAAGTTCAAATATCAGAAGTTTAAGGTTAAAAGAGAAAATTCCAACCCGACAGGTCGCGCAGCACCTGTTGGGTTTAAAACAAAAAAATCCTTTTTTATATAAAAAATCACTATTATCCGACTAAAATTGAAAAACAAATTTTTTAAATCATAAACAACTGTGTATTAGCACTTTAAAATCGTCAAAACATCATTTTTAAACAAGCACCCCCCCTCATGTTTTACCAAAAAG
>Ga0265594_1002490_pt1 | contig 13116 bp, 19 predicted proteins | sample saktaG_11_FD_190147 | JGI IMG/M metagenome (GOLD analysis project Ga0265594, IMG submission 190147) | Saline water microbial communities from Sakinaw Lake, British Columbia, Canada - sak_2011_5_24_80m | ecosystem: Environmental > Aquatic > Non-marine Saline and Alkaline > Saline ... | reverse complement strand
AACAAAAATAAGACAGCCGATTGTTCCCCATACGGGTCACCTTGGTCACCTAGAACTAATTACCGACAATAAAATTTTTTACTTATAGTTTTTTTATGAACGGAAATATGATCTACCATCTTTTTTTACAACTATTTTAAGATATCCTTATATTTAAATTTATCGTCACGTCTATTTGTTCATCTCTTGAAAATCTTTTATAGATTGAGCATAAAATTCTTCTCTTTCTTCCTTAGAAACATCTTCTTTTTTAGATTCTTTTAAAAAAGCTTCCCATCCTTTTTTATCTAAACCAAGTTCTTTAATTATTTTATCAACTTGTCCTTGCCCGTATTTATCAGCCATAAGAATTAAAGAAAAGTTTACAATGTGCATAGAATAGGGCTTTTTGGCAATAAATGGAGCCTCTTCTCTGAGTATAGATTTTAATTCTTCTAAAGACGGAATATTTATATTTTCGTTATTTTCCATTTTATCTTTTATCTTCTTGTTTATAATAACTTTATTTATAAGGATTTATTTTATCAAATATATTTTTTTAAATGATTGTGATAGTTTTATTCCCATATCCTTTTCGTATTCCCTATTTTATATAAATATTTCTATACTCAAAGATATGGAAAGAATACAGGAATTATATGGATTTATTATCTCCAGCAAGAGGCGTGAAAATGTATTAAAAGCATTAAAGAACAAACCCCTAAGACCTTTTGAAATAGCGAGAAAAACAAAATATAAAGCCCCCAATGTTTCAAAAACTCTATTTCAATTAGAAAAACATTGTTTAGTCGAATGCATCACTCCTGATAAAGATTCATGGAGAGTTTATGCGATTACAGAACTAGGAAAACAAGTTCTAAAATATAAATAAAAAAATAAAAAATTTAGAGGATTTATTCCTCGTCTTCTTCTTCAGATTCTTCATTTTCTTCTGTTTCTTGTTGTTCTTCAGACATTTTAACCTCCCCCCACTATTTTACCTAATGAGCTTAAACTTAAACTTCCGCTTTTCAAAGCAAGCAATACAATCACAATAATCGTAGCAAGAATTAAAACAAAAATGATCCACAAAACTTTATGCCTAAATGAACCTTCCATTGAATCAAGCCAGTGACTTATTAAAAGAGAAATAAACAAAAAAGCAAACAAGCCTATAATTGCCACAAAAGGATGAGCAAGACAATACCCCAAAATCGAATTCAAAATCTTAAACATTGTTTCTTTTAATGTCATTTGACCCCCCATTAGTGTTTATGTGTCCATTTAATTTATATTCAATCCTATCATCAAACATCTGATAACTTGCCTGGGTATGATAATTCTTTTTCAAATATTTTAAAAATTCTTTTATTTCTTTGATATTTGTTGTTATAATTGTTTTCTTATGCCCTTTTTCAAACCTTTTTTCGATTTTCATTTTGAAGATTTAAATATTAAATAAACCAATAAGACAAGCATACCTATAAAAAGCGAGCCGACAATGATGCCTATGATTATTTGCTGTATAAGTTCTTTTTTTGGAGGAGATTCTGTTGAAACTTCTCCTGCAATACTAAACTCTCCAATTAAACTTCCTTCTTCAAATCCCTCTATTCCTTCTTCAGATATTGTAAATGTAAAATTACTATCTCCAAAATCACTTAAACTTCCATTATCATAAGCTAGACAATTCCATACATAATCTCCATAAGGAAGGGTTTTAGTGAAAGTTGTTGAATTTGAGATTCCTGTTAAAGATTTAGTTTCATTATCATGCCATCCTCCTGCCCAATTGCCATATAAAGTTATGTTTTTCAATTCTTCAAATCCATCTGTGTCTATAGCAGAACAACTAAAAATGATTTGTTGTGTTTGGGTATTAATGCCATTAAAAGGGCTTATTAAAGTTACAATTGGAGCTTGATTTTCTTGAGGCTGTGGTTCTTCATTACAAAAATCATTATACCAATATCCCCCAGCATTTCCACAGTCTTGCTGATTATCACATAATTGTAAATGTTCTGAGTCGCATTGAGGGGGTACATCTTCCCCACCGTAATCAATAATAACATCATATAAATAGGGAGAATAATCAGTGCTTTCTGTTTCAAAATAAACTTTATATTGAAAATATCTATTATCATTAACACTTAGATTTTTTGGAGAATCATCTTCGATATCAATAAAACTCTCCCCATTACAATTTGGATCATCACAACTTCTTACTTGAAAGTCTAAATTAGAATTTTTAATAAGAGTAGAAAATCCTTTTGGATCATTATTAGCACCACTATTTAAATCCCCTAATTCATTCCAACTCAAACCAGAATTTATTGATTTGAAAACCCTCCCAAGTGCATCATAAATATAAATATCATCATTAGGATCAATTCCAATAACTAATCCATCATTTGAATAAGGAGAAAAATCATCATTAATTTTTGTCCATGTAACTCCCCCATCTACTGATTGATAAACATCGCTGTTTAATAAAATATAAAGGTTATTTGAACTATCAACAACCATTCCATCTGTCCCGAGAGTTCCTCCATACCCATCAATTTGTTGTGTCCAAGTCTCACCTAAATCCAAACTCAAATAAACATCTCCTGTACCATCAACAACAAAAATTGCATTACTTGAATTGATTGCTATTCCTTTTGCATCATTTGTTGCAGCTCCATTAAAATCGCCAACATTATTCCAAGTTGTTCCTGAATCAATAGATTTAAACACAGTTCCAAGAGCATCTATAACATATAAATTATTAGAACTTGCTTGTCCAACCTTTAATCCATTTGTTGTGAAAGTATTATTAACAACATTCCAACTTGCCCCATTATCTATAGATTTCCATATCTCTTTATTTGTTGCACTAAATATATAAAGAGAATTAGAATCAGAGAACATCCCCATTGTGTCTGTTGTTCTTCCGTAATCCTCTTTTTTCAATGCCCAAGTAACCCCAAAATCATCAGAATAATAAACATCACCCCCATTATCAACACCATAAATACTCCCAATTGATGGCTCATCTGCTGTCCACGAAATATTATTCCAAGTTGAAATATTACCAGCATCAAAAATCTTACTTGTATAATCTCCTGTTAAATTATCTCCGACTAAAATAACTGCAGAGCCATTGTATTTTGTATTAATATAAGTCCCCTCATTAAAGTTTGTTATAAAAGTTAATGCATAAACTAACAATGAAGACATAATTAAAATAAAAAACATTATTCCAATTTTCTTAATCATCTGATTTCTCATTTTACCATTGTATAAATTTTTTAGTTAATAGAAATGCTCCAACAATTGTTAATGCAATTAAGATAACTCCAAAAAACAAAATTATAGAAGGCACAGCAATTCCAAAGAGGATTATATCCTCCCCTCCAACTAAAGCATTAAACCATGCAATTATTCTTCCCAACCCTGAAGAAGAAACTTTTATAGTTAAAGAAGAATCGCATTCTTTTACACTGCTTGTCACTTCCATTAATCCCTCATAAGATTCTTTTTCAAATTCGCATTGTATCCAATTTGAAAATGTTGATTTCCCATTAATAGCTGCTTTATTTGTCTTTAAAGTGCATTTATTTTTCAATGTATCAGAAAGTTCAAAATTAAAATTATCTTTAGATGAACCAGTATTTTCTATTATAATTTCAATTTTCTCTGATAATTGTCCTTCTGCCCCTTGTAAAACTATTCTTGATGTTGGTCTAACAAATTTAATATTGCATTCTTTTACTGGAGGAGCAGAGCCCCCAGTATAACCTAAGGGAGTACTACCTCCTTCTTCAGACTCACCAGAAACTATAAACATAAGATAAGGATTATTTTCTGTTGTTTTTGTTTCATTAAAAGAAATATTGCAAGTTACAGAAAAATATGTATTGTAATCGCCTTCTGCAGGATGACTTATAGTCACAATTATATCCTTTGTGCCATTTGCTCCCAAATTAAATTCATTATCACTAAAAGTAGAGTAATTATTTAAATCGCCGGCATCAGGAACGCAGTTTATCAACTCCCCCATCCCCACATTTTTTAATGTCCATGTATTATAAACTGTCTCTCCAGGAAGCATAGATACCTGCCAGTTTAAAGGATCTATAATTGAAGGTGCTGGTTTCATATATTCTATAAAAAGATTAGAATAATGTAAAACCCCTGCAGTATCTGAATGAAATAAGAAAGGAACTTGACAATATCCATTTATATCTTCTAAACAAGTTAATAAATAAGAATTAATTAAAGAAGATAAATCTCCTGTATTTTCTGTAAAATTAAATTCTCCTGAATAACTCCAATCATATCCTCCTCCAACATTCCCAACTTCAAGATAAGGGTTGGTTATCTTAATCTCATCAACATTATTAAAAGTTACATTATCAAAATAAGTCTGTCCGCTGCAACTTCCCCCGGCAGCTAAACCTCCCAAAGTATTGTGAACTCTAAAACTTAATGTAACATTTTCTCCAGCATAATCACTTAAATTTATTTCAGGATTTTGTAAATACCAGCCACTTCCCGGCTTTGGTTGAGAATCCCATATTTTTACATCATTAATATAAATTTCAGCAGGACTTTGATCTGAACTTATAGGATATTGATGCCTTACTTGAAGTTTTAAAATTGGGTAATTTGAATCTATTGTAATTTCTTGTTTTACCCCGGCATATTCTGTTCCAGAATATGCTTTAGCAGATCCGTAATTTAAACATATGAATTCAGATTGAATTCCTTCAGAAGCCCAATCATTTTTTACTTCAACAGTATATCCTGATAAATTCCCTATTGAACTATTATCTACTGTCCAATTCCATGCTTCAATTGAATTATTTAATTCAAAAGAAGGATTTAAAATAAAAATAGTTTTATCTGAACTTAAATTAAGATTAGCATTTATAACACCAACATTTTTTGGAATTGATATATTTTTTGCGATGTTTTCATTACTATAAAAAATTAGATCCCCCGAACTTGATCCATCATCAAAAGTAGTTATTTGATAAGTAATTGCTAAAACAAAACTTAATAAAAAAAATCCTGCAAAAAATAAAATTAATTTTTTCCTGTTCATTTAAAACCACCTTATTTTACCGAATAGATTTTTAAACCAACTTGCTACTTTTGACCATAAAGTTCCCTTCCATACACATAATTTATTCTCGCATAACCATTCCCCTTTCTGCCCTTTTGGAGATTCTTTTCCTAAACAATCATCTATTGTATTACAATAGCCGCATTCTCCTGGATTTGCTCCTTTATTCTGCCATTTATAATCTTCACATTTGTATAAACTGCTTCCAACACATTTTTCCTCTCCACTTTCACATTCTTTTACTTTACAGTTCCAAGTTTTCCAATCTCCCGACTTATCACAATATTTTCCTAAACCGCAATCAGAAGCTTCATAACATTCTACAACATACAAACTAAAATAATCTCCAAGATATCCTCCCCTATAAGAATTCCAGCACCAAGATTCAGAAGTCTCATCTTTATCCCAGGCAGCTAAAGTATATTTTGGTACTTGCCCCGAACTTCTTTGTAAAAAAATCTTGCCATCACTTATCATCTCTCCAGGACATCCATTATCATCACATTTTTGTTCATCCCATGAATTTACTTGGCTCTGTAAATAGAATTTATCGCCCTCATGTTTAACATTAATATACCAACTGCCAATACAATAACTTCCATGCTCAAGTCCCTCGCATTTGGGATATGATCCCTGAACTTCTGAATAGCAATGAGCAGGAGACCATTGGGTAATCTCTCCAGAATAACACCAATCAAGACCTGCGTCTGGAGAGCATGCATCAACTATATTAATTAAAAATAAGGCAAAAATTAAGAAAAAAATTAATTTTTTCATTTGCCTCCGCCTCCGCCACTCATTTCAGGATTCTCATTAACCTCGCTTATACATTGTTGTTTAAATTCATCCCAATAACCATAATCATTTTCAATACAACATTCATCATGCCCATCTTCAAGTAATGCACAATCTATTTTAGGTGGCTCTTCACCAATAGAAAGCATCTGCCTCCAATTTGTTCCAGTAGAAGTAACATACAATTGAAGAATTGCTATTACTAAACCTAAAATTAGGAAGGTCACAGTCAAAACATTGCTTATTCCTTTTTTATTTTTCATTCTACACCCCACCATTTCAATAAAAATTTTGAAAGAACAATCGCCAAAGCTATTGTTAATGTAGAACCCACAATTCCCATGACCCACCACAAAATTTTAGCAGACCCCTTTTTATTATACATATCCAACTCCTGCCAAAATACTCCATACTGCTCCGAGCAAGGTTAAAATAACCCCACCCATCATTCCGATTGGCACTGATTTAAATATAGAAAAAATTAATATTCCTATTCCTAAAATAAGAAGGGTTATTGCTAGTGCGCTTACATGAGGAATTCTACAAACCTCAGTAACTTCATCATAAGTCCATCCAAATAATTTTCCAATTCCCAAGGGTCCCTTCCCCTGAATTTTTGTTTTAACAATTAATGTTCCTCCTTGTTCTTCACAAGATATTTTATTAGGATCACAATCTGAAGGGCAGGTATCAAAATTTTCTGATAATTGACAGATATTATCCCCGCAATATTGTCCGGCAATTTGACTTATGCATTTTCCATAATTATTTGTAGAAAGATCACAAATCTGTCCAGCAGGGCATTGTGCACTTGTTGTACATTCAACAGTTATTGGAGCAGACTCAACACACCCGCCACCCACACATTTATATACAATATAATGAGTTCTATCAACAGGAACAGGTCCGCCAGCATTATAACATTGGATATCTGAAACACATTCTACTTCAACTTCTTCAGGTTTTTTATATTCAAAATCATCAGTGCAGCTAGGTTCATTAGGACAACATTCAACATAAGCTAATCTGCTACCCAACCCATTTAATCTGTCTCCGCTAGGAAGTGTTTGTGAATATGTTGGATCAACTTTCTTTAATACTCCATCAGACATTCTCAATTCTACTATTTCAAAAATCTGTCCTGCGGTGCAGTAAACTTCGCCATATTGGGGGTGATTAAAAACATTGGTTCCTGGCCCATAATTCCAATCATCAACATAATTAATCCACTTTGTCCCTTCCCCTCCCTGTCTGTATAATTTTGAAACATAATCTTCTTGTCTTATTCTTGCCTTGCTTCCTGAAGTTACATCACAATTATAACTATTTACCACCCACTTACCCCCTCCAACAAATCTATACAACATCCAAGGCCTCCATTGTTGAGTTATTTTTGTATAATCTTCATTCACAATCCAAAATCCAGTTTCAAACTTATAACTTCTCCCTGACGCAAGTTTTGGGAGTGTTATAGTCGCTCCAGGACGGATAGTATAGCTAATTTTAGCCCCGCAATTACTTCCATATAAATCACAATTTTGATAATTTCCAGTAGCACTTTGCGCCCAAAAACCAGTGTCTTGATTTTCTACTGTAAATTCACATTCTTCTGTAAAAGCATCACATTTGAATGTACTAATTTGATCTAACCATTTAATATAACTGCCTTCATAAGCATCTGTAGGGGCGCACTCAAGTCTTGCCCAAGAAGGTTTTACAAATGTGCCACTTCCAATACTAAAATAAAAAGAATCATCAAAATAAGGTATAGCCATTAGGGTTCCAGATAAAATAATGAACATCATAAATATAGCAATTTTTGTTTGAGTTGGGTTTTCTATTAATGGCTTAAAGCCAAAAACAATAGATAAAATCAAGACAGCACCTCCGATTAATGTAATTAAATTTGCCTGTAAAAACCATCCGATTGCAAAAAGAGATACAATTAAGAGTATTGCAATAATCCCTATTACAATTGGAATCAACCCCCCAGCTAATCCTATGGAAATTAATCCTTTCTTATCTTTTATTATTTTTTTAAGTTTCATTTGCTGATTTCTTCTTTTTTAATTTCAGTAAAATTAATCCTGTTGATACCCCTCCTATTGAAAGGGCTATCACAAATCCCAAACTGAATAATGCATTGTGTATAATGTGGGCAATTGGCAGAAACAATCCTGTTATTGCATAAATTATTGCCTGGATAAACATGAAGAAAAAAGCAGCCACATAAGCTTGTGTATTTTCTTGATAAGCTGCCCTGTGGGCTGTTGCAAATCCTGGAATAAGCAAACCATAGCCTATTGAACTGATTAATATTGCGAGAAACATTACCCCCAAGAAAAGCATCATATTTTGCCTGGCATCCACTTTTAATATCAAAAGAAATATCAGCCAGAGCATATTGAATAAAAGTGTTGGAAGAATTATCCCCCATGTAAAATCTTCGTAAAATCCTGGAATCACTGAACTGTAATATGCTTCTGTTATAGGGCTTACTGCAAAACCTATCTCTATTGGGTGGGGAACAGGGAGTATTTGTATTTTTAATGTTGTTACTGAAAATAAAATCGATAGGGCAAACAAACCCAATAATAGAAATTTTAGCCATGTCCATTTCACTGGCCTGTAAGAGTCTGTTGTTGCTAATGCAGGAATATGGGCTACTAATGGTTCTTTTACCCAAATGAATATCAGCGAGATTGCAGAAACAATTATGCAAAACCATCCCAAAGGAATATATTTTGCTAAATAGAATTCGCTTATTTCTGGATTGCCCTTTAAAGTAATTAGTTGAAGCTGGAAAAATATGAATAACAGGAATATCAGTCCGCTCCATACTATATTGAATTTGCTTTGTTCTGGTTGCATTTTTCATTTTCTTTTGTGTTTAGTTTAGTTTAAACTATTAAAATTAAAAAAGAAAAAAAATAAAATTCCTAAGCAGAGTCGCCTTTTACTTGCAAATAGTCTGTAACTGGAGCTTTTATTCCCATTCTGTCATAAAATAACAGTCTAGCAATAATCTCATTAGCAGCTAATAACTCATTTCCATTCTCGACAGTTGTCAAGTTTCCATCAACTTCTACATTTGCTTTAATGTAGTATTTCAAAGTTATAGAGTCACCATCGCAAACATCTATGTCCCTATCTTCAAGGCTAATTTCATAGTTTTGATTTGCTCCGTCAGTGCTAAATCCATTTTTCACTCCGCTGTTCAAGTCTATAATTGCATAAGGCTTGCCTTCAACATACAACTTAAATTCTCTTATACCATCATAAGTTATTGAAGAACCTTTATCAGTTAGAGAGTAGTTGTTTTCATAAACTGCTACTTTCCAAGGTTGCCAACACTTATTCTCTGATACAGATAAACTTTGAGTTAATGTATACTCTTTCCCAGTTGTGTTTGCACTAATTGAAAATGTCTGATCAGTTATTTCTAAAACATCAGCCTGTTCCAACTTCAAAGCATGGGTATCTGGTTGCGAGTTGTAATCACTTAAGGTTTGAGCATCTGTTTGAGGGCCATCTCTTATATCAATTTCAAAGAATTGAGTATAATATCCATCAAGTACTGACCTTATGAAGTAACTGCCTGGTTTCTCTTTATTTATTATTGCTGTACCACTACTGCTTGAGTAAGTTCCATCAGGAGTCTCATCACAAGAAGATCTTGGATTTTCCCAACAAGACTCTGGTTTCTCTTTATACAAATAAAAAGTTGGATCAACATTAGCCCCAGTAAATTTGTTACTTGACAAAATCTGGTAATTAACTATGTTTTCATTCCATAAACCACTTAACCTCGCAGGAGCTCCGCCAGCAGCAAAAAGTCCGCTAAACACGTCTTTGTCATAAGCGTAGTACAAACCAAATGCACACAAACTTGCTATTGCAATTATCGACACTATAAGCAAAATTCCATATCCTTTTTTGTTTCGCATCTTTTGTGTTTTTAAAATTTAATTGATCAGTTAAGAAGATTGGAGTTTAAAAGAAACTAAGATATATACTCACTCTCTGCAGAGTGTATATAGAGTGTGTATTTTTAAAAAGATTTGAAAGATTAGATTGATATGGTATCATCTATATTAAGCAAAATTACCTGGGGAATTTTATTTGGCTTATTTATCTTTGGCATGATTTCAGCATTTCAAATTCTAGGACAGGAAAAATTAAAAGAAAAATGGCAGGAAAATCCAAAGGCTACAGGGTTGGGATTTGTTGCTTTTTCTCTAGGGATGGGAAGCTCCACGCCTGTTTGGTGTTTAATTAAAGGTGAAGAAAAATGCAAGTTAGAAATTCCTTATCCTGACAATACTGATTTAATTGGATTATTTATTGCAGCTATTCTTGCCATAACAATTATAAAAACTACAAATCTAAAAAACAATTATTTATTTGCAATTCCTGTTTTTCTAATGTTCTTAATTTCAGGATGGGTTTTGTGGAAAATTCTTATGTATTATATTTATTTATGGGGGGCTAATCAAATTGGATTAACTTATATAGAAACCGCTCAAGTTAGGCAAGATGTAATTAAAGAAGGAGGCAAAATAGCAATCCCATTATTGATCCTAACCTTATTTACATTTATAGCAGGACTTAAATTATTACCAAGAAAATGGAATTAATTGAAAACCAAGAAACAAAGGGGAAAAGTGGAGTTTTAGACCTCAGGGGTATGAATGTACCACTTAAGCAGGATTTCCCAAAATTAAACGGTAAAATACCGTTAAAACGGGGCGTGTCAGGGCGATTTGAAAGGGCTTCAAACCCCCCAGATTATAGGGGATTAATTATCCAGGCACTGATTGATGCTAAATTTAATAGTTTAGAAGAATTTGCTGATGAATTCGGAAAATCAAAAGGATGGGCTTGGATGTTAATTAATAAACCAAGTAAGATAAGAACTACTCCTGAAATTCAAGAACAAATAAGCAGGGCATTAGGGATTAAGATTTTATTGTAATTGGTTGCCTTGGTCAAGGAAAGTGTTTTAAAAATAAGGATTTTATAATCAAAAGATGGAAGATACAAAAACAATAAAAATAAATGAGTTAGAATTTAGTGCAGATGATCTTAGAGATATTTCTGATGTTATGGATAATCCTAAACTCCTTCCAAACGAATGTAAAACTATTAAAGAATTTGTTGAGAGGGTTGGATTAAAATGAAAACTCTTCAAGAATTGAGAAGAATTATTAAAAAAGAAAGAGATTTTGTAGACTTAAAACCTTATAGCCATAATATTATTTCTCTAACTCTCATGCAAATAGCGAAAGAATATGGATATGAAAAAGCAAATAAATGTATTGATGATTTTGAGTTAGAAAATCTTGGTTGGAAAAAAGAAAATGTCAATGTCAAGGAAAAGAATAGGCAGTGAAGCTGAAAGAGAACTATGCCATATTTTTATTAAGCATAGTTATCGAGTTATCAGAACTGCAGGAAGCGGAACTTTAAATAATGCTGATTGTGATTTAATTGTGGCAAATAAAAAAAAGAATTATTGCATTGAAGTTAAATCAACCAGGAAAAAGGGCATTTATGTCCCAAAGGATAGAGTAAAAGAGTTAATTATTTTTTCTGAAGATACAAATTTTAAGCCAGTAATAGCTTTAAGATTTCTAAGGGAAAAATGGATTTTTATCCATCCTAATCAGTTAAAAGATACTGGCTCGACACTAAGCATAACTTTGAATAGAGCAAAAAAAGAAGGGAAATTATTTGAGGAATATTTTAAATAATCTATTAATCATATAATGAAAATGCAAAAGAAAAAATAAGTGAGAATCTTAAATTATAAATATTTCTTTTTCTTATCAAGAAAGCCTTTCGCTTTTAGATAAAATACTATTGCCTTTCTAACAATATCAGAAGTTTTATCCCCGTTCTCATGAGCTTTTTTTTCTACTGCCCTAAAAATTTCTTTTGGAACTCTTGTATTCAATAGCTTATCATAAGTCGGACGTTTAATTTTATCACCCATTTTAATCTAATTATAAAGAGAAATGAACTTTATAAATGTTACTATTAGTAACTATTGTGTATTTTTGAAAACAATCGTAACATTTATAAATACGAACATCCTTAAAAAACTACCCAAAGGTAGTCGGAGGTGAGGGAAAATGAAATGGAAAATCAAACCCTCTTATACGAAGAAACAAAGAAACTACCAGAAGTGTTCTGCAAATCAGATATAAAAAAGATGCTTGAAACCATAGATAATTCTAGTCAATATCTTCATAATATGTGGGGTGATTGGATGAGGGAAAGAGATAAGGCATTAATGATGACAATTTATACTCTTGCCTTAAGGCCAAAAGAAGCCTGCAAGCTAAAATTTGAAGATTTTGATTTAAGAAATTTAACTGTGCATATTGATGGAGCAAATAATAAGACAAAAAAGGATCGTGTTTTGCCTGTTACTAATGAACTTGCAAAATATTTAAGAGAATATCTTAATCCAAAAAAATTCCCAAGAGAAGTATTTTGGAAAGGATCTAGATATCTTTTTCCAAGTTATGAAAATAATTCTATTAGTCCAGAAAGATGGAAGCATATTTTTAGAGAAAAGATTTTGAAAGTTGCGGGATTATGGGTGGCTCCTGAAGAAGGTTCTACAGTTACAAAGTTTAGAAGCTATACTTTAAGGCATACAAAGGCAACTGAAATAATGAATGAAACACACGACTTATTTCTTGTTGCAAACATGCTGGGGCATGCCAAATTAAATTCAACAAAAGTCTATCTGCACAAAGATAAAAAGTACATGGAATATATGAGAAATAGAATGAATGGAATTAAACAAGAAGAAAAAGAACCTATGGTGATTTCTGAGAAAATTGGGAGTTAATTAAAAATGGAAAAAGAACCAGCATACAGAAAAAGAAAACCAGATTTAGAAACAGAGAGTATTAGAGCTTGGGTTCCTAATGAGAAAGAATCTAAGGAAACGGAAAAGATAGCAAAAGATGAAACTCGTAAAATTGAGATAAAATTTGATAACGGATTTGTGATGAGATTAATGGGTTTTACTAAATTTATAAATAAGAAAACAGACAAAATAGTTTTTGCATATAAATTCAAAAAAGAGAATAAAACCATTATTTATTACATCCCAGATAATCAAACAAATGAAACTAAAGAAAAGATGAAAATTTTCTTAAATAAACTTAAGACAATGGCAGAAGTAAGTGGATATGAGATGGTTAATGGGAGAGAAT
>Ga0265594_1002489_pt1 | contig 13119 bp, 13 predicted proteins | sample saktaG_11_FD_190147 | JGI IMG/M metagenome (GOLD analysis project Ga0265594, IMG submission 190147) | Saline water microbial communities from Sakinaw Lake, British Columbia, Canada - sak_2011_5_24_80m | ecosystem: Environmental > Aquatic > Non-marine Saline and Alkaline > Saline ... | reverse complement strand
CAGAGAAAGAATGGGACATATTGATTTAGCTGTTCCTGTTTCTCATATTTGGTTTTTACGTGGTATTCCTTCTAAAATGGGATTGATATTAGATAGTTCAATACAAAACCTTGAAAGAGTAATCTATTTTGCTGGATATATTATTACTAAGATGAATGAAGACGAAAGAAACAAGGTGATTGGAGAGATTAATAAGGAATACAAGCAAAAAGACAAAGTATTAACAGCTTCAGAAAAGGTTGTTTTAAAAGAACAACGCGATAAAGCTGTTAGAGAAATTCGTTCATTTTATCTTCATCAAACACTTTCAGAAGCTGACTATCGTGAGTTTAGTTTAAAATATGGTCAGATTTTTGAAGCTGGTACTGGAGCAGAAACATTAAGAAATATTTTTAAAAAAGTAAATTTAGAAGCATTAGCTAAAGAATTAGATGATCAAAGTAAGAAAACTAGTTCAACAGCTAAATTAAAGATTTTAAAACGATTGCATTTAGTTGAGGGAATGATTAGAGCTAAAATTAGACCTGAATGGATGTTTTTAACTATTTTACCAGTTATACCGCCTGATTTACGTCCTATGGTTCAATTAGATGGTGGTCGTTATGCTACTTCTGATGTTAATGACCTATATCGTAGAGTAATTAATAGAAATAATCGCTTAAAACGTTTACTTGAATTAAATGCACCAGAAGTAATTTGTCGTAATGAAAAGAGAATGCTTCAAGAAGCAGTTGATGCATTAATTGATAATAGTTCCAGAAGAGGACAAGTAATGGTAGCTGCTTCAACAGGTCAGAAGCGAGTTCTTAAATCAATAGCTGATATGCTTAAGGGGAAACAAGGTCGTTTTAGACAAAACCTATTAGGTAAGCGAGTTGATTATTCAGGCCGTTCAGTAATTGTAGTTGGAGCTGAATTAAAAATAGATCAATGTGGTTTACCTAAATATATGGCATTAGAATTATTTAAGCCATTCATAATACATAGATTAGTAGAAGATGGATTGGCTCATAATGTAAGGGGAGCTGGTCGTTTGATTGAAGAGGAGATAGATGAGGTTTGGGCTATTTTAGAAGATGTTATTAAAGGCAAATGTGTTCTTTTAAATAGAGCTCCTACTTTGCATCGTCTTGGAATTCAGGCTTTTCATCCAGTTTTGGTTGAAGGAAATGCCATTCGTCTTCATCCTTTAGTTTGTCGCGCTTTTAATGCTGACTTTGATGGTGATCAAATGGCTGTTCATTTACCATTAAGTGATGAAGCTCAAGCTGAAGCTAACGAAATAATGCTTTCGTCTAATAATCTTTTAAAGCCAGCTACTGGAGAACCTGTAGCTGTTCCTACTCAAGATATGGTTTTAGGATGTTATTGGATGACAAGAATTGAAGATGGATTATTAGGTGAAGGAAAGATTTTTGCTAATCCATCTGAAGCTCTTTTAGCTAAAACTTTTGGATATGTTCATTTAAAAGCTAAAATTAAAGTTAGAATGGATAATGAAATGATTGAAACTTCTGTTGGTCGAATTATTTTTAATGAATGTGTGCCTAAAAAAATAGGATTTATTAATCAAACTATGAAATCAAAAGATTTACGTAATTTAATTTCAGAAATAATTGATAAATTTGGCATCAAAAAAGCAGCCACTATTTTAGATAAAATTAAAAGAATGGGATTTAAATATGCTACTGTTTCAGGAATTAGCTGGGGTATGAGTGATATTAAAGTTCCAAAAGAAAAGAAAAAATGGCTTAATGAAATTCATATTGAATTAGAGAAAGTTCAAAAACAATATGACAATGGTTTATTAACTGATTTAGAAAGAAAATCACGAGTAATTGAACTTTGGAATAATCTTACTGAAAAAATTGCTAAAAAAACACCAGATGGTTTAGAAATTAATGGTTCTGTTTTTAATATTTTTGATTCTAATGCAAGGGGTTCTTTGGAACAATTAAGGCAGATGAGCGGAATGAAGGGATTAGTTGTTGATCCTACAGGTGAGATTATTGAATTACCGATTAGGAATTCATATAAGGAAGGGCTTAGTGTTTTAGAGTACTTTATTTCAACTCATGGTGGTAGAAAGGGTATGGCAGATACTGCATTAAAAACAGCTACAGCAGGTTATTTAACAAGGCGATTAGTTGATGTTTGTCAAGATGTAGTTGTTCGCGAAAGTGATTGTGGTGATAAAACAGGTATTTATGTTTATCGTGAAGATGAAGAAGATATGGGAAATTCATTAGCATTACGAATTACAGGAAAAATATCTTTAGAAAAAATTACTGGAGTAATTAAGCCTGGTCAAATGATTGATAAAGAACTTGCTAAAAAAATAAATGAGACAGGAATAAAGAAAATTAAAGTTCGTTCAGTTATTAGCTGTCAATCAACTAATGGTATTTGTCAAAAATGTTATGGTTATGACTTAGGAAGAAATGAATTAATTAAAATGGGTGAGGCTATTGGAATTGTTACTGCTCAAGCAATTGGCGAACCAGGAACTCAGCTTACCTTAAGAACTTTCCATACTGGTGGAGTTGCTGGTGGTGGAGATATCACTCAAGGATTGCCAAGAGTAGAAGAAATTTTTGAAGCTAGACCGCCTAAAGGTAAGTCCATTATTTCAGGGGTTAATGGAGTTGTTAATAATGTTGTTGAGCGTAATGGCAATAATGTTGTTCAAATAGAATTGTCTGAAGATAAGAATAAGAAAAAGCAAAAAATTGTTGAATATAGTTTTCCAAGTGGAACACTTGTTATCGTTGAAAAAGGTGATTTAATTTCTAAGGGACAGCAGCTTAATGATGGACATGTTGATTTGAAAGATTTATATAAAGTAGCTGGGAAAGAAACAGTTCAGAGATATATTATTAAAGAAGTACAAAAAATTTATACTTTTGCGGGAGAAAATATTAATGATAAGCATATTGAAATGATAATTAGACAAATGTTTTCTCGATTGAAAATTATTAATCCAGGGAGCACAGGTCTTTTGTCTGGAGAAATGGTTGAATGGAATCGTTTCCAGAAAGAGAATAAAAAAGCAGTTAAAAATAGTACTCAAATAGCTACTGCCGAAACTTTACTATTAGGAGTAACTAAAGTTTCTCTAACTACTGAAAGTTTTCTTTCGGCTGCTTCATTTATTGAAACAACTCGTGTTTTAATTGATGCTGCTATCGCTGGTAAGAGAGATAAACTAAGGGGATTGAAAGAAAATGTAATTATTGGTAAACTGATACCAGCAGGTACGGGATATAAACAATAATTATGGCTAAGAAAAAACTTCTTAAGAAAAACATAAAGAGTAAAATAAAAACTAAAAAACTTTCTCTTCATTCTGACACTAAAAAGGGGATTTTGGTGGTAATCTCTTTTACTCTAGCAATCATTAGCTCGCTTAGTTTCTTTGGCGGAGCTGGAACTTTTGGTAAGTATTTTTTAAAAGCCAGCCAATTATTTTTTGGCAAAGGCTTTTTTATTGTCTCGATTAGTTTTATCCTAATTGGATTAGCTATTCTAATTCCTCGTTTTAATTTTAATAAAAGCAAGAAACCAATTTATGGAACTATTTTTATTGGCATTTCTATTTTCATTCTTAGTATTTTAGGAATATTCCATGTTATAGGAGATGAGGTAAATAATGGTGGTTATTTAGGAATGATAGCTGGTTATCCCTTAAATAATCTTTTGGGATTTTGGGCTAGTTTAATTGTTCTAGCATCTCTTTTAATAATTTCTTTTTTAGTTACTTTTAATGTTTCTTTAATTCCAGTTAAAAAAGAAGAGGACAAAGCAATGCCTGATAAAGAAGAAAAGAAGATGGGTATTTGGAGTAAGTTAAAAGAAAAGAAAGAAAAGATAGGAAATAAAGAAAAGGAAGAAAAAGAGAATGATCACTTTCTTGGAAAAACCCTACAAGAAGAGAAGAGCAGTCATGTCTCTGTTGCTAAGAGTGACGATAAATCATTTAAACCAACAATATCTAGCTTAAACAATTTAAGTAATTTTAAATTACCAAAGCTTGATTTTTTGGAAAAAGATAAAGGTCAACCAACTAGTGGTGATATTAAAGCTAATCTTAATATTATTAAAAGAACATTAGAAAATTTTGGTATTGAAGTAGAAATGGCTGAAGTGAATGTAGGTCCAACTGTTACTCAATATACTTTAAGGCCAGCTCAAGGAGTTAAATTAGCTAAGATTACTGGTTTACAAAATGATTTATCTTTAGCTTTAGCAGCTCATCCTTTACGTATTGAAGCACCTATTCCAGGTCGTTCTTTAGTTGGTATTGAGATTCCTAATAGTTCTATGGTTTTAGTTAGATTGCGTAATCTTTTAGAAAGACCAGCTTATCAAGAATCATCTAGTAAATTAACTTTTGCTTTAGGTCGTGACGTTGCTGGTAGTCCAATTTTTGCTGAATTATCAAGAATGCCTCATTTATTGGTAGCTGGAGCAACTGGAACAGGAAAAACAATTGCTTTAAATAATTTAATTATTAGTTTGCTTTACCGTAATTCTCCTAAAGATATGAAATTAATTTTAATCGATCCTAAACGCGTAGAATTGACGGCATATAATTCTATTCCTCATTTATTAACTCCAGTAATTGTTCAGCCAGATAAAGCGAATGGGGCTTTACGTTGGGCAGTTAGTGAAATGGAACGACGATTTAAGGTTTTACAGGAAGCCAATAAGAGAGATATCGCTGGTTATAATGCTATATCAGCAGAAAATGAATCTTTACCATACATTATTATAATTATCGATGAATTGGCTGATTTAATGTCTAGTTATGGACGAGAAGTTGAAGGAACTATTGTTAGATTAGCTCAAATGGCTAGGGCAGTTGGAATCCATTTAATTGTTTCTACACAGAGACCTTCAGTAGAAGTTATCACCGGATTAATTAAAGCAAATATTACTTCAAGAATGGCTTTTCAAGTTGCTTCTCAAATTGACTCTAGAACAATATTGGATATGGCTGGGGCAGAGAAATTATTAGGTAACGGAGATATGCTTTTCTTAGCTGGTAATTCAGCTAAACCAAGAAGAGTTCAGGGAGCTTTTGTTTCTGAAAAAGAAATTAAAAAAGTGACTGATTATTTAAGAGAATCAGGAAAGCCTGAATACTCAGAAGAAGTTGATACTAATTTTAGTTCTAGGCATCATATTAGTATTGGATCACAAGCTCAAGATGGTAAAGACGAGGATGAACTATTAGACGAAGCCAAAGAATTAGTCATTCAGGCGGGCAAGGCCTCTGCTTCTTTATTACAACGTCGTTTACGTGTTGGTTATGCTAGGGCAGCTAGGTTATTAGATATTTTAGAAGAGCAGGGTGTCGTTGGTCCAGCAGATGGAGCAAGACCACGTGATGTGTTTATTGACCAAGGAGTAGAAGAGGATTAAAATAAAATTATGACAAAACAAAAAACTGAAGGAGGAAAATCTACCCAAGAAGATAAGATGAAAATATTAGATGCTACAATTGATGAAATTAAAAGTCGTTTTGGAGATGGAGCAATTATGAAATTAGGAGAAGCTAAACATGTTGACATAGATGCTATACCTACTGGTTCAATTTCATTAGATTTAGCTTTGGGAGTTGGCGGAATGCCTAAGGGTAGAATAATTGAAGTTTATGGTCCTGAATCAGGAGGAAAAACTACATTAGCTCTTCATGTAGTTGCTGAAGCTCAAAAAAGAGGTGGATTAGCTGCTTTTATTGATGCTGAGCATGCTTTAGATCCAGAATACTCAAAACGATTGGGCGTTAAAGTTAATGATTTATTAATTTCTCAGCCAGACACTGGAGAGCAGGCTTTAGAAATTTTAGAAAGTTTAGTTAAATCCGGAGTAGTTGATGTAGTAGTTGTTGATTCTGTTGCTGCTTTGACTCCACGAGTTGAAATAGAAGGTGAAATGGGTCAGTCGCATATTGGTTTACAAGCACGTTTAATGTCGCAAGCTCTTCGTAAACTTACAGCTATTGTTGCTAAAAGTGGGACAACAGTTATATTTATAAATCAATTAAGAATGAAAATAGGAATTATGTTTGGTAATCCAGAAGAAACGCCTGGTGGAAAGGCATTGAAATTTTATTCTTCAATTCGTTTAGAATTACGTCGTTCAGCACAAATTAAACAAGGTGATAATATTATTGGTAATAGGGTTAAAGCAAAGGTTGTTAAGAATAAAGTAGCTCCTCCTTTTAAACAAACAGAGTTTGATATTTTTTATAATGAAGGAATATCTAAATTAGGCGATATTATTAATACTGGAGTTAAGTTTGGAGTGATCAATAGGGCTGGGTCATGGTTTGATTATGAGGGAGAAAAAATGGGGCAAGGGATAGAAGGGTCTAAGATTTATTTGAAAGAGAATCCTAATATTGTTAAAGATATTATTAAGAAAATTAAAAAAGCTGCTCAAGAGCAGCAGTAGGATTAGATTTGTAATAAAAATTACTTCCTTGTGAATGGTAAAAGTCCGGTAATACGGGCTTTTTTAATTGCATTAGCTAATTTTCTTTGATGTTTGGCACAAGTACCAGTCCTTCGTGGAGAAATGATTTTTGCTTGACCTGAAATAAACCGATGTAACAATTCGGTGTCTTGATCATCAATTTTGTCAATTTTTTGTTGGCAGAAATAACAATTTTTCATAATTAAAATGGAATATTCTTTACATCAACACCATCTTCTTTAACGCCATCTTCTTTTTCAATAATATCGTCTTCAATTGGTTCGTCGGTTTCAATCACTGGAATTTCTTCTTGAGAAGGCATGTTTGTTGGTCCAGAAGGAAAATTATTCTGATTTGTTGATTCATTTGTTTTGCCTTCGCTTCTTGGACCCATTTGCATATTTTCAGCAATTATTTCTGTTTTGTATTTCTTATTTCCACCTTGATCCTCCCAAGAACGAGTTTGAATTCTTCCTTCAATTAAAATTAATTGTCCTTTATTAAGATATTGTGAGCAGATATCAGCTAATTTGCCAAAAGCAGATACGTTATGATATTCAACGGCTACTTGTTTGTTTCCGCTTTGGTCTTTCCATGAACGATTAGTAGCGATACTTAAAGAGACAACATTTTGCCCAGATGGCATTGCTCTTGTTTCTGGATCGCGAGTTAATCTACCAATAATAATTGCTTTATTAAAATTCATAATATTAAATTTATTTATTGATTAAGTATCTCTTCTAATTTTTTATCTAAATCTTTTATTTCTGCTTTCGTTGTTTTTCTAACTTTTTCTTTTTTTGGTTTATCTGGTATTCCTGGTGTAGATAATGGTTCTATTTTTTCAACCATTTTATTATAATTAATTGTTTCTTTTGGTTGAATTTTCACCTTATCTTGGATAGTAATAATATGACGAAGAATATTATCTTCCATATTAAATCTTTGATTAATTGATTTTATATTTTTAGGTAATATTGAGAAATTTAAGGTTAAATAGAAAACTTCTTCATATTTATTAATTGGATAAGAAAGCTTTTTTAATTGAGCAGATGGAGTTCTCCCTTCTTCTTTAGAAAAAATTCCTTCTTCCTTAATAATATATTGTTTTATTTTCTCAATTGTTTGTTCAAGTTCTTCTGGCTTAAGAATTGGAGGGAAAATTAAGATTATTTGATATTTTTTAATGCCTTCAGTCATAAATATAGAATATCAAATAAGTCGGCGAAGGTCAAGAGCTTAAATTTTAAATTCAATAACATCTCCATCTTGAACTATGTATTTTTTCCCTTCTATTCTAAGAATTCCTTTTTCTCTAGCAGTAGCCCAGCTACCAGCTTCAATTAATTTCTGCCAATTAATTATTTCAGCTTTGATAAATTTTTCTTTAAAATCACTATGTATAGCACTTCCAGCTTGTGGAGCAGTTGAATCTTTTTTGATCGTCCAAGCTCTGCTTTCTGGTCCTCCTGTGGTGTAAAAAGTTATTAAATCAAGAGCTGTGTAACATGATTTAATAAGTTGATTTAAATTAGAAGATGGTGCTTCTATCTCTTTTGCTTCCTCTTCGGATAATTCAGAAATTTCTGCTTCTAATTTTAAATCTAAAGAAATAGTATTCTCAAGATTTGAATCTATATGAGAATCAACGTCACTAATGTTTAATACATAAATCATTTTCTTGGTTGTTAAAAGTCCAAGCTCTTTAATTAATTGTTCATGACCCATTATTTCTTCTTCTTTGCTTATTAAATTTCCCCGTTCTAATTCATTTTTTATTTTTTCAAGGATTTCTAATTCTTGAATTGTTTTCTTGTCTCCAGTACGAACTTGTTTGGTCGTTTTTTCTATTCTTTTACTAATAGTTTCTAAATCCTTCATAATCAGTTCGGTATTTATTATCTCAATATCTTTTTTAGGATTAATTTCATTTTCAACATGAGTAATCTTTTCATTGATAAAATCTCTTGTTATGTGACAGATTACATCTACTTCGCGAATATTTGCTAAAAATTGATTACCCAAACCTTCTCCTTGATGAGCATTTTTAACTAAACCAGCAATATCAACAAATTCAATCACTGTTGGTGTCATTTTGGGTGTTTTCATTCTTTCATTGATGATTTCTAATCTTTCGTCAGGTACAGCAACAATCCCTATGTTAGGGTCAATAGTACAAAAAGGATAATTAGAAATATCAATTTGTTGTTTGGTAAGGGCTTTGAATAATGTTGATTTACCTACATTTGGTAAGCCAATAATACCAATAGAAAGAGACATATTATTTTATATTAAATTTAACTTTATAAATTTCTTCTAATATCTTCAAAGATGCTTGAACTGATGGATTTTCTGTATTTTTTAATATTAATTTATCTTTGTATTCATTTTGTAAAAATCCCAAAAATTCATCACCCCAAGATGGAGTAAATGTTATAACTCCTTCAAAATCAACAATGATTTCTTCATTTTTTTTAACATCTCTTAAGGAAGGCATAAAAGCGGCAAGTGCTTCTTTGCCAAATTGTCGACTATTTAAAGTTGTACCAAATTTTTTAAAATATATAATCATTTTATTAAAATTTAATTAATGCTAAACATCCTTGTAGATGATTATTTGTTTGTTTAACATTTAAATCAATCTTACTTTTATCAATTTTAAGTTTTGCGTTGCCGGTTTGAAAAATTAAAATTATATTATTCTCAGCAACAACATTTCTAACAAATTTTAATCCATTCCCACGGTATTCTGGAGCACGTCCAGAAATTATTTCATTAAAAGCAACTTCTAATGCTTTTTGATGAGTTGAAAGATTTGATTTTACTTTTTTTAAGGTTTTTAAAATACCTTGGCCTCGATCTGCTAATACGATACGACCCTTATTTGAATCGTAAGCAAAAAAAATACCTGGCACATTAGGCCAATTGCCTAGATTATGATCAAAAGAATTATTTCCAATTTCACCAGCGATAGCGGTGATTAAAGGATAAATCTTTTTAATCCTTTTAACCTTACTTAAACATGTTTCTAGTTTTGACAAACGTCCTTGAAAAATTGAAATATCCTTACAGTAAAAAATAGGTGGTATTTTAATTGTAGATTCGATAGCAGTCCATTTTTTAGCTAATCCAAATAAATTCTTTGTGTTATGTTCAATAAATTTTTCTATTTCATCTTTTTTGTAATAACGATGTCCTGTCTTTTTTCTACGAATAGAAGATAATTTATTAGCTTTATCCCATCGGCGTAGAGTTTGGATAGAAACACCAAGTATATTAGCTGTTTGTCCTATTGTTAATAATTTTAATTCCATATAAATCTATACAAATTATACTTAAATCTATACATTTTAAGTATATAATTTGTATAAAATACTGTCAATCCTTTGTTTTTAGTGACCTCTGAAGAATTCTTCGCCAGTCATCGGTTTCTTGCCGGCTGGCTGGATCAATTCTAAAGAAAGAAAATTATTTTTTATTTTAACTTTTAAAATTTTTACTCGTTGATTATTAATTTCTGTCCATGTTCCTGGCCAAGGAGAAAAAGCACGTACTTTTCTTTCAATTTCTTCGGCATTTTCTTTTAGATCAATTTTACCATCATCTCGTGTAAGGATTTTAGTATAAGTAGCTCTGCTTTCATCTTGAATTTCTGGTTGTATCTTGTTTTTAAAATATCGTGGAAGTATTTCTATTAATAATTTAGTTATTTCTTCGGATAATTTATCTTCTAAGCTTTCATAAGTATCATCAGGATTAATATTTGTTTCTTGCTGAGCAATTATTGGCCCATGGTCCATTTTTTCATCCATTTTAATAATAGTTATGCCTGTTACTTTTTCTCCGTTTAAAATTGCAGTCTGTATTGGCGATGGTCCGCGATACTTGGGTAGGAGAGAAGGATGAAGATTTAAAGATTCTTTTTTTGGAATATCAAGAATGTTTTTAGGAATAATTTGACCATATGAAGATGTAATTATTAAATCTGGTTTAAGTTGAGAAATTTCTTTTTCAACTTCAGATATTTTTTCCGGTTGGAATGTTAGTAAGTTATATTTTAAAGCTATCTCTTTAATTGGAGAAGGAGTTAATTCTTGTTTTCTTCCAACCGGTTTGTCTGGTGCTGTTATTACAGCTAAAATTTCATAGCCATTTTCAATTAATTCTTCTAATGTTGTTATGGCAAATGAAGATGTGCCAATAAAGATTATTTTTCGTTTTTTCATTTAATAGTCGCTTATTAAAATACCGTTTAAATGGTCAATTTCATGTTGAATAATTCTAGCTAAAAATCCTTTGGCTTCTATTCTTATTAATTTTCCATCAATATTTAATCCTTCAACCGTAACATTCTTATGTCGTTTAATTGAGTTAGAAAAACCAGGTAGGCTTAAACATGCTTCTTCCATAGTATTTTTTCCAAAGGATTTCTTTTTCAATTCAGGATTAATTAATGCTAGTAGTTCTTTATTAGGAAATAGTTTAATAGTAATAAGTCGAACAGAATGATTAACTTGAGGAGCAGCCAAGCCAACGTCATTAGGATCAGAGTCTATAACCTTAATCATATCTAAGGCTAACTCTTTAATTTGAGGTGTTATTTTTTCAATCTTTTTAGCCTTAGCTCTTAATATTGGATTATTTTCTCCTATTTGTATTTTCATATTTATAGTTTATTTCACAATACGCCATTTAATATCTTCTTCTTTTCCAGCAAATTCTTTCCATTCATTATCTTCAGTAATTACAAACCACTTTTTTTTAGTTTGAGACCATATCATATGTTCTCCCCTGAAAAAAGGTTTTTTAACTATTTCTTTCGGTTTTAACTTATCTAATTCTAACCATTTTTTAAATACAGTTTCAATAACATAATCAAGATTGCGTGATTTAGCCCATTTAGATACTTTGGTTATGGCTTTTTTTGCTTCTACTAAAGAACCTGCTAATTCAAGAAGTTGTTTTGCTGGATGAACATAACGAGAATAGACAATCTTTTTTTTACGAATATCTTTTTTAAGCTCTGTTAAATCTATACCTTTAGTTTTGAAATAATAGTTAACTATCTTTTGAATCTCTGTTTCTTTGTTCTTTTTTATTTCTTTTTTCATTGCTTTTAATTATACTGCCTCGGTGGTATAATTCAAGCATAATATGAAGATTTTAGATGTAAAAATAGATAATTTGACCATAGAAGAGGTTATTATTAAAATAGATGGTTTTTTAAAAAGCGAAGAATCTCATTATATTGTTACGCCTAATCCAGAATTTTTAGTTAAAGCTCAAAAAGACAAAGAGTTTAAAGATATTCTTAATAATGCAGACTTGGCAGTTCCAGATGGAATTGGTTTAATTTTTGCTTCATATATTTTAAATCAACCCATTAAAGAACGAGTAACTGGAGTAGATTTAATGGAAAGGATTTGTTATAGGGCTGTAGAAATGAATTGGTCAGTTTTTTTAATGGGAGCTAATTTAGGAATAGCTGAAAAAGCAGCAGAAAATTTAAGAAAAAAATATCCTGGATTAGAAATTAAAGCAGGATTTGAAGAGGTAATCGATCAACCAGAAATTCTTTTCGTAGCATTAGGGGCACCAAAGCAAGAAAAATGGATTAATGATAATTTAAATAAATTATCTTCAGTTAAATTAGCCATAGGAATTGGTGGGGCTTTCGATTTTATATCTGGCAATATCAAAAGAGCTCCTAAGTTTTTACGAGTAATTGGATTAGAATGGCTTTGGCGATTTGGATGCCAACCATGGAGAATAAAGAGAATTTTTAATGCATTGATTAAATTTCCTTGGCTTGTAATTAAAGATGTGGTAAAATTAATTAATTAATAAATAAAAGAAAGGAGACCAATATATGTGGTGGATAATAATAATTTCAGTTATAGTAATAGCTGGATTAGCTTTCTGGATGATGTCAGACAAAAAGGAAGAGAGTAAAGTTTCAGATACACCAGAAGAACCAGTTTCTTCAGTAGAAGAGCCAATTGAAGAAGATGCAGAAGAGAGTTCTGAAGAAGAAAAACCAGAAATGTAAGAATTATGAAATTTAAAGGACAGTCCTTAAAAATGATGTTGTCATTTTAGGGGCTGTCCTTTTTAACAATTATGCCAATGAAAAAGGTTCTTACCCATCCTTTTGTTTTATCTTTGTTGATTATTGTTAGTCTTGTTTTATTCAATAATCAAGGATGGTTAAATCCAGTTAAAAATATTTTTTATTCTTTTATTGCTCCAGGAGAAGAATTTTCTTATCAAGTTTTTTTTAAAATTGATAAATTTTTAAGTTTTATTATTTCAGCTAATCTATTAGAACAAGAGAATATTAATTTAAAAAAAGAGAATCAAATTATTTTAGGTAAATTAGCTAGATTGAACGAAGAAGCAAAAGAGAATGATTTTCTTCGTGAACAAGCTGGTTTAAATAATCCTGAGTTACAAAATTTAGTTTTAGCCAATATAATTGGTCAAGATTCATCTAACTTAAGAAAATATTTTTTAATTAATAAAGGGTTTGAACATGGCATCAAAGAAGGGAGTATAGTAATTGTAGCTGGTAATCTTTTAGTTGGTCGAGTTATTGAAGTGTTTGAGTCATTTTCTAAAATTCAGTCAATTATTGATTCT
>Ga0265594_1002488_pt1 | contig 13124 bp, 9 predicted proteins | sample saktaG_11_FD_190147 | JGI IMG/M metagenome (GOLD analysis project Ga0265594, IMG submission 190147) | Saline water microbial communities from Sakinaw Lake, British Columbia, Canada - sak_2011_5_24_80m | ecosystem: Environmental > Aquatic > Non-marine Saline and Alkaline > Saline ... | reverse complement strand
TTTTAATAAAAAATTTGGATTTTAACACAGTATCTAAAAACCTCTGCTTTTATTAATATTTTGCTCAAAAATAAGACGATTTAAGCAATAATCAAAATTTAATTTACAAATATATTTAAAAAAAATATATTCGGCAGAACGTTTTAAAATTAGTCGTATTTGAGCAAAAATACCCTGCTGAGCGGAGTTTGTAACTCCGCTCTAAATATATTGCAATTTGCAAATTGCATTATTTAATTCTTTCTATTGTTCCTGTTAATTCAATAATTTCTATTGGCTATGGTTTAAATACTCTGTGGGTTTAACAATATCTCGTACTCTGCCTCAATATTTCTAAATTTCATATGTCCAGTTGAATCAAGAGCACTGTTAATCATTTTTGTGATAATTTCCGTATCTTTATACTTTTCCTTAAATCTAAACCAGTTTAAATAACCCTGTAAATATTTTGTTGCAACTCCGTGCATTTTTCTATCGATCCATGTTTTTAGACGACTGTCAGCAGAATTAACATGCTGGATATGATAAGTTTTCCGTTTTACATGTTGTTTCAAATCGGCTCGCAATACATGATGTTCAAGATTGTTATCTATTACAAAGCCCTTATAACTTACATGTCCGTCAGTACAGAGAACAGTTTGTTCACTTATTTTTTCTCCGATAGCCATTGCAATATCTTTTTTGGTTATCCGTCCTAAACAAGCTACTCTCATATCAATGTTTTTTGCCCTGTCCATTGTTACGATTGTGGCTACATGCTCATTATTAACGCCACGGGATTTTGCCTTTTTACCCCGTTTTCTAGGTTTTTGCAGTAGGTTCTTTGAGCCCTTCTGTGAGTGCAAAAAAAAAGTTTCATCACTTTCTGTTATACCTTCAAACTTACTTTTCTCAATACCGCTTAAAGAGGATGCTATTTTATGCCTCCAATCAAAGGCAGTCTTCTTATTTATTTTTAATTTGTCTTTTGTTTTATCCAGGATTAACCCTTCACGCATAAGTTTCAAATACGGAACAAGAAGTTCTTTCTTATTTATCTTGGCAAGCCATGTTCCTGAAAAAGAATTAAAACTACGTTTGCAGGATTTACAACGATATCTCTGTACGCCAGACTTTTCACGTCCATCCCTTGTTATATTTTATTGAATTACAATGAGGGCAACTACCTTGCTTATTGTTCAATTGCTCCTCCCTGATGCTCAATAAATTAAATTCTGATTGATTACTTATCATTGTAAGGTCTTCTAACAATGCCTTTTGAGTGCCTTTCTCTAATCTTGCAAAATAGGACTTTAATGATGAGGTATCCATAATTATTTTTTTTGCGAAAGTACAATTATTTTCTCAGAATACCTAAACCATAGCCTTTCTATTACATTACTCAATCCTGCATAATTTCTTGCACTGCTACACAAATAATCTTCAGCACATTCTTGATATCCTGTTGGCAATTTAAAAATATTTTTATAAAAGTATAAAAAATTAAATATAATAATAATCAAGAGATTGTTTTTTATTTGAAGCGGAGTTACAAACTCCGCTTAGCAAGGTCTATAAAAAATAATCAGGAATTTCGTTTCTAATCTCTTTCGATACTAATTCAATCAATTCAGCACAGTTTAAAACAAATTTATCATCTACCTCAATTAATGTAGAAATTTCTGAAACATCTCCTTCATAAAAGAAATTCTCTTCTGGTAATTTTATCCTAAAGGGTAATGATCCAGATTTAGCAACCAGCGCATCATAACTCCTCCCTCGTCCATGTTTAAGTACATTAATAGCACAAACAAAATCATCAAAACGACCATGGAGTTCAACTTTTCCTTTTTGAATGAGTACTTTTTTTGCCTCTTCGAATCCATTACGACATGACAATCCCTCTTGCAATATTGAATCGAAAAATGAAAACATCCCAATAGCTAGAATTACTTTTTGTAATTGAATCATTTGAAGATTCTTAACAGCAATAGTTGAACCGCTTGTTTGGAGTTCTTCTATTACTTTTGAATTCACTTCTTCCAATGCATTCAGAGTAAATGAAGTTCCTCTGTATACTAAGTCGTCAAAACTGTGCATATTTTTCTTTTAATAACCCATAACGTAATAGTGTTTTAAGCGAAATTCAAAAATACGTAAAAATATTGATATAAATCAAATAATTATAAAAAAAATATAATTTTGATTAAAGGAAATAATCTGAATTTTGTTTAAAACTAAGTTGGACTGAACCGCTGATGGTAAAATCTATGGGTATTCTATAAATCGCTTTTATGTTTGGAGTTGGATTTTTTAACATTCTTTTCAAAAATTTTGTTACTATCATAATAAAATTAGATAAAATATAAATGCCGTAGGATAATATCCAACGGTATAAACAATTTGTTTAAAATTTGACATACCTCTCCCATTACGATTAATACAACCGTTTTATAAAGAAGTATTTCAAAGAACATTTTTTTACTCATCATCACCCTCTTTAAGTAGTGATTTGTCTGATTTTATTTCACTTAAAGCAGTTTTAGCATTTAATGAGCTTATTACTTTTTTACCTGTTTTTGCTTCCAACTCTTTACGGGCAACTTTAGCAACATTACCGCCTTGCTTGGCTACTTTTTTACTCTCATCAAATGTTTTAGGTTCTACTACTTCTGATATATCTTTTGTTGAAGCTTCGCAAGCATATTTAAAATAAGTTCAGTATTTGTCATATTATCCCGTAAATTTTCTTTTTTTAATCCCTTAAGGATTTTATACTCCTTTGTTGTTTTATCTGTCCATGCTTTGGTAATGATATTGGTAAGAGTTGCAAACTGTATTCCCTCTTTCAATCCTCTTTTTTTCCATTCGTCTGTTAGTTCTTTTCGTATTTCAATACTTTTAATTCTTTGGTTTATCCAATTCTCGGAATAACCCAATTCTAAATATTGCTTTAATGCTCTGTCTATAGAAATTTCCGGGTCTTGCATTTCGTCTAATCGTTCTGAAGCAATTTGTGCCAACCACAATTTAAAAGGCTCTGCTTTTGGTGATGGAATGGATTGTATAAGCCTGAAAAGCTGTTCTGTATCAGCTACATCTGTTTTTCTCATTTTCCCATCAGTAGCCGGCATTTTCAAACCGTTACAATTTGTAACGGTTTCATTTCCTTCTTCTAAAAGTCTCTTTTTTAAAACTCTCCAATAAACTTGTGGATTTGTACTTTCAGTTAAAACCGCAATGACATCAACAATAGAGATATACCACTTTTCAGCATCACTGTCCCAAAGTGTTCTTATCTTACTGTCTTCATATAATTTTATTTCATTTTTTTTCATAATTCGTAACCCATTTTTTCAATTCTCCATTATCAGTAACGAAGTTGTTCTCTTTCTTGATCTGTTTTTCTAAATTATCGTATAGTTTCATTTTATAATCCTTTATCAATATTTTAATTTTGCAAGATACAATTTTCTTTGTGTAGAGTTGGCAAAAAAATAGCTCTTTTGGTTTTTTAAGTTAGTTTTAAGGGCAGGCAAAAAACCAAATGTGCTATTTGTTCGCTGGCTTTTTGTTATTTTAGCACTTCTTTAATTAACAGCACAATCTTTTTTTAGCATTGGGCACAACGGCAGTTTGTTTAAAAATTCAAAATTATTAAATTTTTTATAAAAACATTATATCATATTATATTGATAATCAATGATTTATATTTTTTACAAATATAGTATTTATTGTTTTACAAAAAAAAAATTGCAAAGAATTTTAAATTATAATTCCAAATCATCAAACGGACTTTTTACCCTATTAGAAAGCTCTATTTCTTATAGGTATGATAAGTCCTCCGAGTAATTTTTTTAGAAAGGATAGGATTTAAAGATAGGTTCTTTCTAACAGGGTAAACGTTTTTTATACTTTTTGTACTTACGTGTGTATATATCTCTGTTTTTTTACTGCTTTTGTGTCCTAAAAGTTCCTGTATCATCCTAATATCATATCCTACTTCATGTTTATCCTGAAGGTCTTTATTTTGAAATATCAATAATAGAGTGGATTGAGAAATTTTATTACAAAAACTTATTTAAGTTTCTGGTTTATTTCCTTTAACTTATCATATTGTTTTGTCCTTGCATATAATTGCTTAAGAGATATCAGAGTGTTTCTGTCATCAGGGTTTAATTCCAGGGATTTTTCTAAATAAGGCAAAGATTTTTTAAAATAGTTATCTGCTTTTTCTTTCTCTATTGGATAATTAGGGTCATCAAAAGGTAATTTATTAGCTATTTGAATAATTTTAACTCCCTGATTAAAATATAATGCTCCGAGATTATATATAGCATCAAAATAATCGTCTTTTTTATCTATAGCATTTTTATAAGCTTGTTCAGCTTGTTCAAATGCAATTTGTCTTTCTTTTTCTGTTTTAGTTGTGTCATTATATAGATCATTATAATTAGCGCCTATAGCAAAATACAGATTTGCATTGTCAGGTGCTTTTTCTATTGCCAGTTTTAAGCTTTCCTGTGCTTTTTCCGTTTGTCCTGATGCCAGATATATATTTGTTTCAGATATTATAAGGTTTAAATTACCCGGTAATATTTCACGACCTTTTTGAATGATTTTCAAAGCTTTTGCAGTATCTTTTTCGTTTTTATAAATATTTGATAATGAGACATATACAGAAGGTTGTTTAAAGTTTTGCTTTACAAGATCAAGGTAATATTTTTTTGCTTTTTCGGGTTGTTTTGATAATTCGGCACATATAGCAACATTATAAGTAGCAAGAGTATCAACTTTACCAAAAATTTTATTTATTTTAACTGTCTTTTCAAATGAATTAATAGCTTCTTTATGTAATTTTTGGTTGTATTGTTTAACACCTTTATTGTAGAATTGTTCTCCGCATATAAATAATTTAAACATACACAAGTTATAATATTCTTTATCTTTGTCAAGAGATATAGTTTTTTGCATAGCATCATAAGCATCGTTTAGTAATTCGGTATTATCACCAATTGTTTTATAGATTCCTCCCTCAGGTTCATCCCATGAAGATAGTTTACCATTATCGTCAAAATACAGATAAAGTTCATAATTATAAGCCCATCTTTCTAACTTATTTTTACTTGGCTTTGCATTTCTTTCAGAATTTGGGACACTAAGAACTTTTATTTTTTTTACTTCTTCTTTAGACATACCTTTTTTTAAGTCCACTGTCATTTGGTTTATGAGATAAATATCAAGATATATATTACCTTTATAAAACCATGTTTTGGCATCTGATTTAGTGTCTTCATGAACACAAGCAGGGTCTATAGCTTCTTTTGCTTTATCAAGTTGCTTGTTGTTATAGTAGTTAAAAGCACTTTGAACTTTTAAATTTTGAGCATTTGTTAATGCTATAGAGGAAATCATTATTAATAATATTGTTATTTTTTTCATTTATTTATATTTTTATAATCAGTTTACCCGGTTAGATATTTTGTTTTAAGTATTATTTTCTATCAATTTATCAATTATCTAACGGGGTGAATTTTCAATTACTTCGGACTTTTAGCTATTGTATTTAGTTTTTGGTTATTATTTTTTTTTACAAAGATAAATAAAAGTTTATAATCAATATCAATCAAATTTTTTGCCAATTTTTTATTAATTTGATTTTTTTTAGTTAAAACATTGATTTTCAATATTTTATTTATTTGATAATGCTCTTTTGTTTAGCAACAATAAATATATGAGACAAAAAATTATTTATTAATAATTTTTATTTCAGAAGTTAGTTCCATAGCTTTATTATACGTAGCACTTACGCCACAATATCTATCATGAGAGATATCTACTGCTTTTTTTAATTTATCATAAGGTAATTTTTTACCTGTAAATTCATAAATTAAGTGCATTTTATAATAATGTTTTGGATGTTCTTCTGTTAATTCACCTTCAATTTTAACATTAAAATTATCAACTTCAACTCTCATTTTTTTTAAAATTGAGATAACATCCATACCTGTGCAACCTGCTAAAGAGAGCATCATTAAAGGTTTGGGACGAGGTCCTTTATCTTTACCACCAACTTTTTTATCAGCATCAATTATTAATTTATGACCATTTAACTCTGTTTCAAAAGTCATATCTCCTGTCCATACAACATTAATTTCGTCTTTCATCTGTTTAAATCGTTGTAATTAGTTTACCCGGTTAGATATTTTGTTTTAAGTATTATTTTCTATCAATTTATCAATTATCTAACGGGGTGAATAATTAGGCAGTTACAAGTTTTAAATTTAAAATTTATTTTTTTATACTTTTATCTTTCTCTTGTTTTCAACTCTGACAGGTTCGGCAAAATGCCGAACATTGTCAGGTTATCCGTCTTTTCATTTTTGATCGTCATTAACCATATAACAATTTAGCAACTTAATAAGTCCTCTATATTTCAATATCTTCAATGCCTTCAATAATTATTTCATCATCGCCATTTTCTTTGTTAACCTCTATTTTAGTTACGTCAGCAATTATATCATTTTCATTAAGTCTGATTACTCTAACGCCTTGAGTAGCTCTTCCCATTACTCTTAGGTCAGATACTGCCATACGTATCATTATACCCGATTTATTTATAATCATTAAATCATCTGTATCTGTAACATTTTTTATTGCTATAAGATTACCTGTTTTTTCAGTTATATTAATTGTTTTAACGCCTTTACCTCCCCTATTTGTAATTCTGTAATCCTTTATACTTGAACGTTTCCCATAGCCATTTTCTGACACCACTAATATGTCAAATTTTTCATCTTCTACGCATATCATTCCAATAACTTTATTATTTTTACCGGAAATAGTAATTCCTTTTACTCCTGCTGCGTTTCTTCCCATTGATCTAACTTTTGTTTCATTAAAACGTATAGCTTTTCCTGATTTAAGTGCAAGCAATACTTCTTTACTTCCATTGGTAAGTCGAGCCTCTAACAGGTTATCATTCTCTCTTATTGTTATAGCAATAATTCCATTTTGTCGTGGATTAGAAAATGCTTTTAAAGGTGTTTTTTTAACAATTCCTTTTTTAGTACAAAATATAATATAATGGCTGTTAAGGTATTCCTGATCATCAAAGTTTTTTACATTGATAAGTGCTTTTATATTATCATTATTTGGTATATGAATAAGGTTTTGTATAGCTCTACCTTTAGAAATTTTAGTCCCTTCAGGTATCTTAAATACTTTTAGCCAGAAACATTTCCCCTGTTCTGTAAAGAATAACAGATAGTTATGCATTGAAGATGTATATATATATTCAATAAAATCATCATCACGGGTATTAGATCCCTTTGAACCTTTGCCTCCTCTGTGTTGTGTTTTATATTCTGTTAATAATGTTCTTTTTATATAACCAAGGTGAGAAATAGTAATTACAACTTCATCATTAGGTATCATATCTTCTACACTAAAATCTTCGGCAGAATACGTAATCTCTGTTCTCCTTTCATCTCCATATTTTTCTTTTATTTCTAATAGTTCATCTATTATTATTTGCTTTTGTAACGACCTATCATCTAATATATTTTTTAGATGTTCAATCATTTTTTTTATCTCTTCATATTCATCTTTTAATTTAGCACGTTCAAGTCCTGTAAGCTTTTGCAATCTCATATCAAGAATTGCTTTGGCTTGAATTTCGGATAAATCAAATGATTGCATTAAGCCATCTTTAGCTTGTTCAGGTGTTTTTGAAGCACGAATAAGCTTAATTACTTCGTCAATATGGTCAATGGCTATAATCAAGCCCTCTAATATATGAGCTCTTTTTTCTGCCAATTTTAGTTCATATTGTGTCCGCCTTATAACAACATCAAAACGATGAGCAACAAAATGAACAATTAGGTCTTTTAAGTTAAGCAACACAGGTCTTCCATTAACAAGAGCAATGTTATTAACATTAAATGATGTTTGAAGAGCAGTTTGGTTATAAAGATTATTTATCACAACATCAGTAATAGCATCTTTTTTTAATTCATAAACGATTCTAATACCTTCCCTACCCGATTCATCACGGATATCAGAAATTCCTTCTATTTTTTTATCGTTTACAAGATCAGCAGTTTTTTTTATCATATCTGCCTTATTGACCTGATAAGGAACAGAAGTAACAATAATTCTGTCTTTGCCTTTATTATCTTCAATATCATAAGTAGCTCGCAAAACAATTCTTCCTCTGCCTGTTTCAAAAGCTTGTCTCACACCATCAAAGCCATATATTATGCCTCCTGTTGGAAAATCAGGAGCTTTAACATATTTCATTAATTCGGATATTGTAATCTCATTATTATTTATATATTCAATAGTTCCGTTAATTATTTCAGTAAGATTATGAGGAGGCATATTTGTAGCCATACCAACAGCAATACCAGAGGCACCATTTATTAACAAATTAGGTACTCTTGCAGGCAATACAATTGGTTCTTTTAAAGAATCATCAAAATTTAGTTTAAAGTCAACAGTTTCTTTATTAATATCAGAAAGCATTTCTTCGGCAATTTTTTTTAATTTTGCTTCTGTATAACGCATTGCTGCGGGACTATCATTATCAACAGATCCAAAATTTCCTTGTCCGTCAATTAAAGGATATCTTAATGACCACTCTTGAGCCATACGAACCATTGCTTCATAGACAGAACTATCTCCGTGTGGATGATATTTTCCTAACACCTCCCCTACTATCCTTGCTGATTTCTTAAAACCACGATTAGATAAAAGTCCTAAATCATACATTGCAAATAAAATTCTGCGATGAACCGGCTTAAGTCCGTCCCTTACATCTGGTAATGCTCTTGCTACAATAACTGACATTGAATAATCAATGTAAGCTGACTTCATTTGTTTCTCAATGTTTACGCTAATAATATTTTCTTCTAACATTTTTATTTTTAATTTTTTAATTTCTACTTTTTAATTTTTAATTTTATTCTATTAAGTATAAATAACAGTCATATTTTTTTAGATATTTTGTATAACAACCTCAAAATCAACACTTTGAATGTTTTGATGTTTGTGTATAACCTTTATATTAATTTAAAAATATTTTTTATACTGGAATTTTTTTAATGCCGAATAGGTATCAAGATAATCATCCATTTTTTAAGCAAAATAATTTTTTACAAAGATAATATTATTTTACTAATATCTTACTAATTTTATTAACAATATATTGTTAATAAAATAATTGAAATATTATTTTATCTGTAATAATTTATCTTATAATTGTATTTATTTTGTTAAGTATGTAAATAATCTAATAATTCTTTTAAATTGAAAAAAAATTATAACTATATTTGCAAAATAAATGAGTATAAGTTTTAAAACATTAAACTTTAAACTTAAAACTTAAAATTCTAAACTTCAAATATTTGCAGAACAAATTTAAAGTAAAACTTTAATAGATTATATATAAATTTGTTTATTTTTACGTTAACCACAGTCATTAAAGGTTTGTAAAAAATAATATACAATTATGAAAAAGTTTTATTTGATTATTTTAATTGCTTTGATTCTGACTTTAAACTCATGTGTTTCGTCATTAAATCCAATTTACACAGAAAAAGATTTAATATTCATTCCTGAATTAGTTGGAGAATGGACTGAAACAGATAATAAATCTAAAACAACCTGGACATTTAAAAAACAAGATGAAAAAAAATACATTTTAAATTTTTTAGAAGATGATAAATTAGCAACATTTAAAGGTAATGTTACCAAAATAGGAGATTATTATTATCTTGATTTATACTTAAAGGAAACTGACACAATTAATTCATTGTATAATTTACATATATTTCCTGTTCATACTTTTTCAAGATTGACAATAAATGGAGATAAATTAAATATTGAATTTTTTAGCTGGGATTGGTTCAAAGAAAAATTTAAGGAGGGAAAAAAACAATTAGATTACATTGAATCAGAAGATAAACAAATTATGATAACATCTCGGACCTTGGATTTAAGAGAATTTATGCTTAAAAATGTTACTACAAAAGAACCTGTTCAAGGAAATGATTATATAACTGAATTAAAACGAAAAAAATAAAAGTGGCTAATAATAGTCAGCAGTCGGCAATTTTTAAGTGGTAAATCAGGTCTATTGATTTTCCGATAAATGCCGTAGAATATTATCCAACGGTATAAATATAAAATGTTCCATTTGCCAACTGAAGATTGGACACTGCCGACTTCTACTTCAACAAGTTCAGCACAAGTAAATATATAAATGTATAAATGTATAATAACAAATCTATTAATTAACTAATTTTATACCTAAATAGTAACAAAATGTATTATGGAAGCAAAATTTTCTCAACAAGTAAAAGATGTTTTAACATATAGTCGTGAAGAAGCATTAAGACTTGGCAATAATTATATTAGTGTAGAACATCTATTATTAGGAATAATAAGAGAAGGTAAAGGAGTTGCTATACAAATTCTTTTATCACTTGGAGTAAACTTATCTGATTTAAAAAATAGTATTGAAAGTAAAATAAAAAATAACAAAAACACGGCTATAGATAATAATAAAAACATACCAATATTAAAAGAAGCTAATAAATCTTTAAAGTTTACTTTTTTAGAGGCAAGATTTTTTAAAAGTGAAATAATAGATACAGAACATCTTTTATTATCAATATTAAAGTATGAAAATAATTTTACTGCAAATTTGTTAGCGAAATATAATGTTGATTATGAATCTGTTAAGAACGAGCTGGAATATATTTTATCAAATTCCGAAGCAGGTAATAAAACTATTAAGGACGAGTTATATGATGATACAGATGATAAAGAACCCGATAATTCTAATTATTTTGATAAAGGTCCAAAGAGATCAACTGGTTCTAAAACAAAGACACCAGTTTTGGATAATTTTGGCAATGATCTTACAAAAGCAGCAGAAGAAAATTGTCTTGACCCAATTGTAGGCAGAGAGCGGGAACTGGAACGTATTGCCCAGATATTAAGTAGAAGAAAAAAAAATAATCCTGTGCTTATAGGAGAACCCGGTGTTGGGAAAACAGCAATAGTTGAAGGATTAGCATTAAAGATAGTAAAAAGAAAGGTCTCACGTGCTTTGTTTGATAAAAGGGTAGTTGTTCTTGATTTGGCTTCTCTCGTTGCAGGAACAAAATACAGAGGACAATTTGAAGAGAGAATGAAAGCTATGCTAAATGAAATAGAAAAAAATCCTGATGTTATATTATTTATTGATGAAATTCATACAATAGTTGGTGCTGGCGGTGCATCCGGCTCTCTTGATGCTTCCAACATATTTAAACCGGCTTTATCACGGGGAGATATACAATGTATTGGTTCCACTACTCTTGATGAATACAGACAATATATAGAAAAAGATGGCGCTCTTGAAAGAAGATTTCAAAAAATTTTAGTTGACCCTACAAGTCCTGAAGAAACTGTTGAGATACTTAATAAGATTAAAGAAAAATACGAAGACCATCATTTGGTTAAATATTCAGATCAAGCTATTAATGCTTGTGTATCATTAACTACAAGATATATAAGCGACAGATGTTTGCCCGATAAAGCAATAGATGCCCTTGATGAAGCAGGTTCAAGAGTACATATTATTAATATTAATGTGCCTTTGGAAATAACAAATATAGAGAATAAGATTGAGCAAGTAAAACAAAAAAAAATAGAATCTGTAAAAAGTCAAAAATTTGAAGAAGCTGCTGAGTTACTAAGATATGAAAAGGAATGTATTAAGGACTTGGAAATAGAAAATCATAAATGGGAAGAAGAATCAAATATTAACAGAGTGATTGTTGACGAGGAAGATGTAGCAGAAGTTGTGGCTATGATGACAGGTATTCCTATTCAACGAATTGCAAAAAATGAAGGTAAGCGTCTTATTAATATGGATGAAGAGATTGCAAAATCAGTTATTGGACAAAAAGAGGCAATTAAAAAGGTTGTAAGAGCCATACGACGTAACAGAGCCGGATTAAAAGACCCAAACAAACCTATTGGCAGTTTTATATTTTTAGGTCCCACAGGCGTTGGAAAGACATATCTTGCTAAAGTTTTATCAGAATATTTGTTTGATACACAAGATGCATTAATACGTATTGATATGAGTGAATATATGGAAAAATTTGCCGTATCACGACTTATTGGTGCACCTCCGGGATATGTAGGATATGAAGAAGGCGGACAACTTACAGAAAAAGTAAGAAGAAAACCCTATTCTGTTATATTACTTGATGAAATAGAAAAAGCACATCCCGATGTATTTCATCTCTTGCTTCAGGTATTAGATGACGGACGACTTACAGATAGTTTAGGTCGCAGAATAGATTTTAAAAATACTATTATAATAATGACTTCCAATATTGGCTCAAGACAATTAAAGGATTTTGGTCAAGGAATTGGCTTTAATACTTCTGCAAAAATATCCGGCGCTGACAAATATGCTCACAGCATAATAGAAAATGCTTTGAAAAAGACCTTTGCCCCTGAATTTCTTAACAGAATTGATGATATTGTGATATTTAACTCTTTAAAACGCGAAGATATACACAAAATTATTGATATTGAACTTTCTTATCTTTATGAAAGAACTGTTAATATTGGGTATAAGATAAAAATATCAGGCAAAGCCAAAGATTTTATTGCTGAAAAAGGATGGGATGATAAGTTTGGTGCAAGACCTATTAAAAGAACTATACAGAAATATATTGAAGACCCTTTGGCAGAAGCAATAATTAAAAAAGATTTTAAACAGGGAGATGTTATTCATATAGGTTTTGAGGATAAAACTCAAAAAATTAATATTAAAATAATCAAGGGGAAAAGTAAAAAACAATAGTTTTGAGATAAAGTTAAGACATTTGTAATCATTCACACCTTATTTTTTGTAAACAATATTTTGTGATATATATATATTGTTAAGAATTTCTAATTGCTCTAATTGACCTAATTAACCTAATCAAATCCCAATCTCCAATTTCTAATGTAAAGTTTTGGCATTGAGCATTATTTGGTTTATTTGTCATTGTGTATTGGTAATTTTTTAGGTCAATTAGGTTAATTAGAAATTAGGTCAATTTAATTTCAATCATTTAAGCCGTTAGTTGATGGAT
>Ga0265594_1002487_pt1 | contig 13133 bp, 10 predicted proteins | sample saktaG_11_FD_190147 | JGI IMG/M metagenome (GOLD analysis project Ga0265594, IMG submission 190147) | Saline water microbial communities from Sakinaw Lake, British Columbia, Canada - sak_2011_5_24_80m | ecosystem: Environmental > Aquatic > Non-marine Saline and Alkaline > Saline ... | reverse complement strand
GATTTTGATTTACTTGATAAGGAAAAAGAGGATTATGTGTTTGAAAAAATAGAAAAAATTGTTTCTGCTTATGGCAAAATTAAAACAAAAAGAAAGAAATATTATACATTATTTTTTGAATTATCTTGTGCAGATAGAGACCATAATATCAGAGTAGAAATAAATCGCAGAAATTTTGGCTCGCACTATGAAGTTAAATCATATTTTGGCATCCCAATGAAAGTAATGGTTCAGCAAGATATGTTCGCCCACAAATTAATAGCGATGCATGAGCGAATAGAAAGGACCAATAGAGACATTTTTGATGTTTGTTTCTTTTTGAATAATAACTGGCCGATAAATGAAGGATTGGTTGAGAAGAGGGCAAATATGTCTTTTGAGAAATTTTTAAGTAGGTGTATTGAAAAATTAGAGAAACTTCCCGAACGTAGCATTTTAGCTGGCATGGGAGAGCTTTTAGATGAAAAACAAAAAGTTTGGGTCAAAGCAAAACTTAAAAAAGATACAGTGTTTTTGCTAAAATTGATGTTAAACAACCTAAAAGAATAATTAGTTTTAATATGAAAAAAATATATCTTGATTATAGCGCCACTACTCCAGTTGATAAAAGGGTTGCCAAATCAATGCATCCTTATTTTTCTAAAATATTTGGTAATGCTTCCAGTTTGCATAGCTCCGGTAAGTTGGCCCAAAAGGCTCTTAATGATTCTCGAGGAAAGATTGCTCAACTTATAAAAGTAAATCCCGAAGAAATCATCTTCACTTCTGGGGGCAGTGAGGCCGACAATTTAGCTCTGAAAGGCATTACTTCTGGATTGAATTATCCCGGACAACATATTATTATCTCTTCTATAGAGCATCATGCTATTTTAAATACAGCTCATTTTTTAGAGAAACAGGGAATAGAAATTACTTATTTGCCAGTTGATAAATCAGGATTTATAAACATAGGAGATTTAGAAAAAGCAATTAAACCAAACACAACTTTAGTCTCTGTTATGCATGCCAATAATGAAGTGGGGGCTATTCAACCATTAAAAGAAATTGGCCAGATTATTAAAAAAGAGAGAGTCAAGAGAGAAAAGGACAATAATTCTTATCCAATTTATTTTCATACCGACGCTGTGCAAACCTTGGGACATATTCCTTTTGATGTTCCTGATTTAGGAATTGACTCATTTTCCGCTTCGGCCCACAAACTACATGGACCAAAGGGAGTAGGGATGTTATATCTCAAAAATGGGATTAAAATTGAACCTTTGATTCATGGAGGAGCTCATGAAAGGGGGCGCCGAGCTTCTACGGAAAATATTCCCGGGATTGTTGGTTTTGCTAAGGCCCTGGAATTGGCTTATGAAGAGATGGACGAAGAGATAGAACGTTTGAGCGAAATGAGAGATTATTTAATAGATAATATTCTCCAAAAAATTGAGAAATCTCATCTCAATGGGCCTCGTCAGAATAGATTGCCGAACAATGTTAATGTCAGCATAGAGGGGGTTGAAGGCGAAGCCATGTTAATTGATTTAGATTATTTTGATATTTATTGTTCTACTGGTTCGGCTTGTTCTTCGGCCAGCTTAGAGCCATCACATGTTTTAACTGCCATGAAATTGCCTCCGGAAATATCTCATTCTTCACTTCGTTTCTCGTTGGGCCGCTGGACAAAGAAGAAGGATTTAGATTATACTATCAAAAGATTGATATTAACCACTAATCGTTTAAGAAATATATCGCCCATCAAATAGTCAATACCCAATCACCTAAGTACCTAATTAACCAATTAACCAATATATATGCCAGGTTGTTTCAAGGAAAATAATAAAATAATGGACCATTTTTTTCATCCGCGAAATATGGGAGCTATGGAAAATTCCGATGCTGTGGGAAAAATAGGGAATCCGATGTGCGGAGATATTATGCACATCTATCTTAAAATTGAAGATAATATTATTAAGGACATTAAATTCCAAACTTATGGTTGTGCCGTGGCCATTGCTTCTACTTCTGTTTTGACGGAATTAGTAAAAGGAAAAACATTAGCACAAGCAAAAAAAATCTCTAATAAAAAAATTAGAGAAGTGTTAGGTGAGATGCCTGTTCATAAATATCATTGCACAATTTTGGCTGAACAAGCTTTAAAGTCAGCTATCGAGGATTACAAAAAGAAGCATGATTAAGTTTCAAAATAAAAAAAATATAGCCGTAGCGATGTCTGGCGGTATTGATTCATCAGTAGCCGCTTTTTTATTACAAAAAAAGCACCAAGTATTTGGTGTTACTATGTATTTGGGACCTTTTCATAAACAAGCAGTAAAAAGGGCTAAGATTATTTGTCAGCGATTAAAAATTCCACATTATATAATTGATTTAGAAAAAGAATTTCGAAAAGAAATTATTAAACCTTTTATTAAAGAATATTGTGAATCTAAAACACCAAATCCTTGTGTTTGGTGTAATCAGAAAATTAAGTTTGGTTATTTATTAAAAGCAGCCCGCAATCTTGGTGCAGATTATTTAGCCACTGGACACTATGCCTGCCTACGGCAGGAAATCCGAAACTCTAAATCCGAAACTCTAAACAAATTCAAAAATATAAATTCAAAATTCAAAAATATAAATAAAAAAAATCAAAATATTTATCAATTATTAAAAGCGAAATATAAGAATAGAGACCAATCTTATTTTTTATACCGTTTATCTCCAGAACAATTAAAAAAGATTATTTTTCCTTTAGGCAATATGAGTAAAAGACAAGTAGAGAAAATTGCCATTCAAAATAATTTATGTTTTCCAAACCAAAAAGAATCAAGAGAGATTTGTTTTATTCCTGACAATGATTATCGAAAATTTCTAGAAAAATACTCTTCTTATCCGCCAGGACCTATTAAAGATTTAAAAGGGAATACTATAGGAGAACATCAAGGCTTACCTTTTTATACGATCGGTCAGAGAAAAGGATTGGTTTCCGGTTCTAAATTTCCTTTATATGTTGTCCGAATAGATAAAAAAGAAAACACGATTATTTTGGGTTTAGAAAAAAATTTATACCAGAAACAATTAATCGCCAAAAATATAATTTGGAATGAAATCACTACAGGGTCGGACCTTGCACACTTACCCAAACCTCAAGATATAACTGTTAAAATAAGATATCAACATCGCCCCGCTCAAATATCAAAAATAATTTTTGATGAGGTCGAACCTCATCAAGTGAAAATAGAATTTAAAAAAGCCCAGAGAGCAATAACTCCTGGGCAGTCAATGGTGATTTATAGAGGTGAACAAGTTTTAGGCGGGGGGATAATCGTTTAACCAGTTCTATATTTTTTATCTTTTGGTGGTTTAATTCTTCCACTCAGAATATCTTTTTTTAAATAGAATCTTGGTTTTTCAATAACATCAAAAATTGTTTCATAGGGTTCAAAAGAAACAGTTTCTTCCCCGAAACTTAAATCATCTAAATCGCGCAAAATCAATAACAATGTTATTATGCTGGTAGCTAATGCGCCGGTTAAAAATATGGAAGGCAAGCTTGCTGTGTTTATGTAAAATATAGAGAAGAGGAGTATGCCAGCTAAAAAGCCAATTACTGTCCATTCGGCTTTAGATAATCGGTCTTGTCCATATATGAATAATTTTTCTCTGCTGGTTGTTATTTCGTTTAATAAAGGCAGAAAATTGGTATAAGTCTCGGTCTCTTTGTTGCTTTTCAATTCACTAACTTCTCGCGAAGAAAGTATAATGTCGTTAAAGTAAGGGTCAATTTTTCCATAATCATTCCATTCTATTTTAAAGAATTCTGTGACATACTTGTCTATTAATTCTTTTTGTTTTTCGCCCCATATTTTATGTTGGGGAAAACTGCCCAATATTTTAACAAAAAGATAATAGGTTTGGAGGCCACTAACCTCTATGGCTACATTTTCTCTTATTCTCTGGAATCTACTATAAAGGTCATTAATAAAAAATCCTATTAAGATAGCAAATAATAGGCCTACAATTCCGAGAATTGTGTTAATGGTTTCACTTCCTCCTCGGCCTGGCAAAAAATAGGCCACCACAAAACATAATATTGATACGGCTGGTAAAAGATATTTTATTTTTAAAATTTTTGTTTGTTTTTTCATATTCTATATTTTAATGTTCTAATGTTCTAATGAATATGGTGCCCCTGAGAGGACTTGAACCTCTAAGGCCTTACGGCCAATAGGTCCTAAACCTACCGCGTATACCAAATTCCGCCACAGGGGCTTTTTTGTTTTTAAGTTTTGGTGCCGGGGGCGGGACTTGAACCCGCACGGGCTTGCGCCCAACAGATTTTAAGTCTGCATTGTCTACCAATTCCAACACCCCGGCGTAATGTTTTAATGTTAATGAATATTTAGAAATTGTCAATCTTGCCATCTTTATTATTTTTTGTTAAGATATTATTCTCTGGCTTTAGTGAAGTAGTGCCTGGATAGCCCTCCTACGCCAAGGCTTCGAAAGGGCAATAAATATCCCTAATTAAGAAAATATATATAACTAATTCGCGCTTACGAAGCTTTAGTGAAGTAGTGCCTGGATAGCTCAGCTGGCCAGAGCAATAGTTTTGTAAACTATAGGTCGTCGGTTCGAATCCGACTCCAGGCTCCATTAGAAATTTAAACAAAATATTATGTCCCAAGACAATTTAATTAAATTAGAGTGTAGTGAGTGTCATCGCATAAATTATTATTCCAGAAAAAATAAGAAAACAAACAAAGATAGGTTGGAATTAAAAAAATATTGTCGTTGGTGCAAGAAACACACTCTTCATAAAGAAACAAAGTAGCTCTGGTTTTTAGAGGGGGCGTGGTGAAGTGGTATCATAAGAGTCTCCAAAACTTTTGTCAGAGGTCCGATTCCTCTCGCCCCTGCTTTGCATTAAAAATTCATTATGGCGACTCCATGTTCTAATTTTGCGAGTAAATACAGAGTAGAGCATACTCGCCTTTGGCTCGGGCTTAGTCAGCCACTATGCTACCAGAGATAACGTTCATTTTACTAAATGGAGAATTTAATTATTATTTTTCGTAGCAAAATTAGAACAGGGTGCTCATAATTGCCTATTTATAGGTTAAGTTAAGTGGCTAAATTTTATTCGCTACGCTCTAAAATTTCGACAATTATGGCAGATTACTATAAAGTTTTAGGAATTGATAAAGACGCTTCGTCTCTAGAAATTAAACAAGCTTTTCGAAAATTAGCTCACAAATATCATCCAGATAAGGCTGGGGGGGATGCTCAAAAATTCAAAGAAATTAATGCTGCTTATCAAGCCCTTTCTGACCCTGAGAAACGCGAGATGTATAATCAGTATGGGTCTAAGTTTGAACAAGCTAAAGCCCAAGGGAATTATAAGGGATTTGATTTTAATGATTTTGCTTCTTATGCTGATGCCATGAAAGGAGAAGGTTCCGGTGGTTTTAGTTTTAATGGGTCTGATTTTGGCGGTTTGGGAGATATATTTGGAGATTTATTTGGTGGAAATAGGGGATTTACAAGAGAAACAAGGTCAGTGTATCAAGGACGAGATATTCAGGTTCGTTTGGTTATTGATTTTAAAGAGGCAATTTTTGGCGTAGAAAAAGAACTTCGTTTTGAACGATATGAAAAATGTTCAAAATGTAAAGGCACAGGAGTAGAACCGGGGAGCAAAATGGTTACTTGTCCTTCTTGTAAGGGAAAAGGAGAAATTATCCAAACTCAACAAACCTTTTTAGGAAATTTTAGAAGTAGAAGTGTTTGCCCAGAATGTCATGGGCAAGGAAATGTTCCCGAGAAAAAATGTCATTATTGTCATGGTCAAGGCCGAGTTAAAGAATTTTCTAAAATTAAAATTAAGATACCAGCTGGAGTTGCGAATAACCAGACTATCAGATTTCATGGTTATGGAGAAGCCGGAAAATTAGGCGGAGAACAAGGAGACTTATATGTTGTAGTTGCTATACGACCAGATTCGTTTTTTCAGCGTCAAGGAAATGATATTTTCACAGAACAAGAAGTCTCAATTTCTCAGGCCACTTTAGGAGATAAAGTTAAAATAAAAACTTTATACGGTGAAGTGAGTTTAAAAATTCCATCAGGAACCCCTTCTGGTCAGGAATTTCGTCTAAAAGGAAAAGGGGTGGCTAAAAAAGGAAATCAAATTGTTAAAATTAAGATTAAGATTCCGAAACGCTTAACTTCTCGGCAGAAGAAATTATTAGAAGAATTATCAAACGAGGGCCTCTAATTGTAAGGTCCTGCGAGTGGAGCGAGCAGATTTTTATAACCTTATATTATGAATTTTGATTTTATATTCAATCCAAATCTTTTATCTTTCTACATTGAACAAGGTTTTTATTATTTTGTTCAATTTTTTTTGAATTATGGAATTTGGATTCTTTTGGTTATTCTTGTTTTAAGAATAATATGGCGACATTGGATAGCCAAGAACAAGAAGAAATTTTTAGCTAAACAAAAATATGTACTTTTAGGAATAAATATGCCTAAAGATAATGAGCAAGGCCCCGAAGCAGTGGAAAGATTTTTTGTGCATTTGGCTGGCATCAAAGAAACTTTTACATGGTATGAAAAGAATATCCAAGGTAAGGTTCAGCTTAATATATCTTTAGAAATGGCTAGTATTGGGGGACAAATTCAATTTTTTATACACGCTCCAATTCAATTCCGTGATCTGGTGGAGTCAGCTATTTATACTTCTTACCCAAATTTAGAAATTCTTGTTCAAGACCAAGATTATGCAGATAACGCTTTAGATGAATTCTTGGAAAATAGATATAATATTTGGGGTGCAGACCTTCAGTTAGTTGACCAAAATCCTATCCCCATAAAAACTTACCCAGAATTTGAACACCAAATGAGTAAAGAGTTAAAAGACCCTCTAATAGATTTGTTAGAGGTCTTGGGGAGCTTAAAGGAAACCGAACAAATTTGGCTTCAATTTATTATTACTCCCATTGGGTCAGAGCTTAAGGAGGAGGGGAATAAATTAATAAAAAAGATTTTAAGTGGGAAAGACATCAACAGTAAGTCATCTAAAGACCTATCAGAGCAGTTGTTGTTTATTCTGGTAAAATTTGGGCAGAATATAGTAGAATTTATTAAAGAAGCATTAGACCTTCATCCTACGGTAGATAAATTTGAAGAAAAAGAAGAGAAGCACGTTTCGTTGCCGGGGGATAAGCGTTTGATTGATGCAATTCAAAATAAGATATCTAAAATTGCCTTTAATTCTATTGTTAGAATAGTTTATTTAGCTGATAAAGAAATTTTTTCTAAGGACAGAGGCGTAACAGGAGTTTTGGGTGCTTTTAATGCTTTTCAATCAATAGATATGAATAGTTTTAAGGTTTCATCAATATCTAAAGTTACCAAGAATAGTTGGGAGAGCAACAAAACATTAGACCTCCGCAAGCAAGAAGTTGTTAAGGCTTATCAGAAAAGGTCTTTTTCTTGGAAGGTAAAAAGTGGTTTTCCGAAAATAGTTTCTAAAATTAAAAAATTTTTAGCTTTTTCGGAACGCCCAACTAAAAAAAGTATTTTGAATACCGAGGAATTAGCAACTCTTTATCATTTTCCGGTTAACACAATTAAATCTTCTCTTATTAAAAAAAGTAGTAGTAAAAGAGCTGAGCCACCATTGGGTTTACCAGTTTAATAAAATCATAATTATAGAACACAGAATAAGGGGACATAAAAATAGAATAAATTTTATACGATAATGTTCCAATGTTCCAATGTTCCAATGTTCCAATGTATTTATATATTATCGCTACACCCATAGGCAATCTTCATGATATTAGCGAACGAGCTTTAGAAATTTTAAAGAGCGTGGATTATGTTCTTTGCGAAGATACCAGGCACACCCAAAAACTTTTGGCTTTTTATAATATTTCTAAAAAATTAGTCAGTTATCATCAGCATTCTGACCAGCGAAAAATTAATCACATTTTAAGTCTTTTGAAAGAAGGAAATAACATGGCCTTGGTGTCTGATGCTGGCACTCCTGGGATATCAGACCCAGGCAATAAATTAGTGAGTGTGGCGATGGCGAAATTTGATAAATTGCAAGTAGTTCCTATTCCGGGGCCTTGTGCTTTAATTGCCGCCTTGTCTGTTTCTGGGTTTGCTACAGATAAGTTTATTTTTTACGGTTTTATTCCCCAGAAGAAGGGTCGTCGTAAAATTTTAGAACAAATAACAAAGAGTTCTATGACTAGTGTTTTTTACGAGTCAGGTCATAGAATAAAAAAAACATTAAACACTCTCTTGGAATTTAATTTAAGAAAAGAAATCGTAATTTGTCGGGAATTAACCAAAAAATTTGAAACTATTTACCGGGGTAAGGTTGAAGATTTATTGCCCTTAATGAATAATCAAGCGCTTAAAGGAGAGTTTGTGGTTATTGTAGCGAATAAATAATTTTATTTTTATGAAAAAGTTTTATATCACCACTCCTATTTATTATGTTAATGCTCAGCCTCATTTGGGCAGCGCTTATACTACCATCGCGGCTGATGTTTTAGCTCGGTTCCATAGAATGAAAGGAGAGGAAGTATTTTTTTTGACAGGTACTGATGAACATGGCGCTAAAGTAGCTCAGACCGCTAAAAAGAAGAAAATAAAGCCCCAAGAATTATGCGACCAAAATTCTGCTAAATACGAAGAGGTTTGGGACACCTTAAAGATTTCCTATGATGGTTTTATTAGGACAACTAATACCAAACACGAAGAAATGGTGGCTCAAGCTTTAAAAAGATTAAATGACCAAAAATTAATTTATAAAAGTGTTTATGAAGGCCTTTATTGTGTTGATTGTGAAAGATATTATACGCCCAAAGAATTGATTAACGGAGAGTGTCCTTTTCATAAGAAAAAAGCAATCAGCTTGTCTGAAGATTGCTATTTTTTTAAATTGTCGTCTTTTCAAAAAAAATTATTGCAACTAATTAAGAACGACCAATTGATTGTTGAGCCCTTAGAGAGAAAGAATGAAGTTCTTGGTTTTTTGAAATTAAATAAGCTGGAGGATTTGGCTATTTCTCGAACTAATGTAAAGTGGGGGATTTCTTTGCCTTGGGAGCCGAAGCAGACAATTTATGTTTGGGTAGACGCCCTCTTAAATTATCTTTCTGGTTTGGGTTGGAGTGGTGCAGTAGGTCAAATACCCAAACAATGGCCACCAGACGTTCAGTTATTGGGCAAAGATATATTGAGATTTCACGCTGTTATTTGGCCAGCCCTACTTTTAGCTTTGGATATGCCTTTGCCTCGTAAGCTATATATCCACGGCTTTTTTACAATCAACGGACAAAAAATGGGCAAATCTATGGGTAATGCTATTGACCCTGAAGAAATGGCGACAGTTTTTGGCACAGATGCTTTGCGTTGGTTAATACTTTCCTCATTCCCCTTTGGTCATGATGGCGATATTTCTCAGTCTAAATTTTACGACAAATACAATGCCGATTTATCTAATGGTTTAGGTAATTTATTGAGGAGAGTTTTGGCTTTAGCAGAAAAAACCGAAGATAGTTTTTCTTTTCCAGTTGAATCAAAGGGAGAATTTCCGGCAAAAATTAAAGATTGTTGGCAAAATTATGAGAATTTTTTTGAGGAATTAAAATTTGCTGATATCGCAACCTCAATTAATGATTTGGTTGTTTTTTGCGACCGTTATATAAATAAAAATGAACCTTGGAAATTATTCAAGGATAATTTTAGTCAGTATAAAGATGTAATCTATAATTTATTAGAAACTTTGCGTCATATTGCTTGGATGGTCCGACCCTTTATGTCCGACAAAAGCGATGAAATATTTAAAAGTTTAGGCTTAGAAAATTCAGAAAAAGAAAAGTCCTTGGCGGTTGGCAAACAATGGGGCAAAACAGAATTTACAAATGTATTCCAAGGAAAAATTTTATTCCCCCGTTTGTAGAACTGTTTTTACCCGACATCTACAGACGTATTTAGTTTAACCAATTAACTAATTACCTAATTAACCAATTAACTAACATATATGACTTTATTTGATTTAGTTTTGTTGCTTATTCTGCTGGGTTTTGTTTGGTTTGGTCTTTGGCACGGCCTGATTAGAACTATTAGCGGAATAGTAGCTTTTGTCTTGTCTTTAATAATTGCTAGTCGTTGGTACGAAGCTTTGGCTCTGAAAATATTGCCCCTTTTGAAAGATAATTTTCTTTTGGCTCGGATTTTGTCTTTCCTTCTTATTTTCTTTATTGCCCAAGCAATTATTTTCTTTATTTTTCGGGCCCTAAATAAGGTTTTTGATTTTTCCATTTTAAAGATTTTTAATCGTTTGGCAGGCGCTTTGTTTGGTTTAATTGAAGGCGGATTGATTCTGGGTTTTATTCTGTATTTTTCTTCCAAGCTTCCCTTAGGGGCTACTTGGAGCAACTTTTTAGAAACATCTATATTTGCCGGTATTCTGATTGGTTTCAGTAATATTTTATTACCCCTTTTGCCTAAAGCAATAAAACAAATTCAATCTTTGGTTTAATTAACTTATATATTTATTTTTTATGAAGAATATCAGTAAAATTAGAAAAAGAAACGGGAAAATAGTAAATTTTAATAAAGGTAAAATTGTTGAAGCTATTTATAAAGCTATTTTTGCGGTAAGAGGTGAAGACGGAAAAGAATCTAAGAAATTAGCTGATAGGGTGGTTAAGATAGTTGTTGACCGTTTTTCAGATAAAGTTCCCGGCGTTGAGGACATTCAAGACATCGTAGAGGGGGTTTTAATTCATGCTGATTTAGCTGATGTAGCCAAGGCTTTTATTCTTTATCGCGAAAAGAGGCGTGAGGCTAGAGAAATTGTTGACGAAAGAGATAAAAGTGTAGATATGGTTGATAAATATTTAACTGAAGCGGATTGGGAGGTTAAGGAAAATGCGAATATGACTTATTCTTTACAAGGATTGAATAATTATGTTGCTGGTTTAGCGAGCAAGAAATATTGGCTTAATAAAATTTATCCTCAAGAAATTAGGGAGGCGATTGAAGAAGGCTATTTTCATATCCATGACTTAAGCTCTCTAAGTACTTATTGTATGGGTTGGGATTTGCAAGGTTTATTGTTAAAGGGTTTTACTGGTGTTTTTGGGAAGATATCCTCTAAACCTGCCAAGCATTTTCGTTCTGCTTTGGGTCAGGTAGTTAACTTTTTTTACACTCTGCAAGGAGAAGCTGCGGGAGCAGAAGCCTTTTCTTCTTTTGATACATATTTAGCTCCTTTCATTGCTTACGATAAATTGAATTATAGACAAGTTGAACAAGCCCTTCAAGAATTTTTGTTTAATTGTAATGTCCCGACCAGAGTAGGATTTCAGTGCGTTTCCGAAGATACGGAGATTCTCACTAAGAATGGATGGGCAAAATATAATCAAGTTAAAAAAAATGATATTATCGCTACATTTAATATAGAAAATGGTTGTATTGAATATTTGCCAGTGAATAATATTTTCCAAAAGAATTATAAGGGAAAAATGTATAACTTGAAAAATAGGATTAGTGACCAATTAATTTCACCAAAACATCGTGTTGTCAGAAAAAAATTTGGTTCAGATGTATATGTCTTAGAAGAAATTGAAGAGGTTCTTAAATTAAAATCTCCATTTATTATTCCTGTCGGGAGTAATGGAAATATAAAGAAAAAAAATATTGATAAAAATATTATCAAATTAATTGCTTGGGTCGTATCAGAAGGCACTTTAGATAAAGGAGAGCGGGGTTCTGGCAGGATTAGTATTTATCAGTCACGTATCAAAAATAGGAAAAATTATCAAGAAATATTATCTATTTGTCATAGTTTAAATTTAAAATATACTGAAAGATCACAATTTGGATTAGGGCAAGAATGTATGGTTATTAGATTTGATGCCAATAGCACAAGAAAAATTCTAAAATATTTTGGTTCAGATAAAGAAAAAGGAGTAAAGTTTATTCCTCAAAGTATAATTAATTGTGGAAGAGAATCAGCAAAATTGTTTTTAGAAACTTATATCAAGGGCGATGGTTATGATGGATGTAAAATTATGACCACCTCAAAGCAGATTAAAGACGCTCTTTTGCAGGTGATTGTTAATGCTGGTTTTGGGTCAACCGTTTCTGTCCGTTATCCAGACAATGCTTTGTCCAAGAAAGATAGATATATTATTAGGATAATTAAACACAAAGATACTTACATTAATACTGTTAAAGAAATTGAATACAATGGTATTATTTGGTGCCCAAATACAATTAACGAAACAGTTGTAGCCAAAAGGAACGGCAAAATTTTTATTACAGGAAATACCCCATTTTCTAATATTACCCTTGATTTAAATGTGCCCAAGAATATGGCTAAATTGCCAGTAATTATTGGCGGAAAAGCTCAGGAGAGGACTTATGGAGAATTTCAAAAAGAAATGGATATGTTGAATAAGGCGTTTTATAAGGTTATTATGGCTGGAGACGCTAACCAAAGAGTTTTTACTTTTCCTATTCCCACCATTAATATTACTAAGGATTTTGACTGGGATAATCCCGCTTACGAATCAATGTGGGAAGCTACAGCCAAATATGGTATTAATTATTTTTCTAATTTTATAAATTCTGAATTGGACCCAGAAGATATCAGAAGTATGTGTTGCCGATTACGTCTTAATAATAAAGAGCTTCATCATCGAGGTGGAGGTCTTTTTGGTAGCGCTCCCTTAACCGGAAGTGTGGGGGTAGTAACTATGAATCTTCCGCAAATTGGTTTTTTGTCCAAAAACAAAGAAGAATTTTGGGAACGATTAGAGCGTTTAATGGATTTAGCCAAAGAAAGCCTGGAGATTAAGAGAAAAGTTTTAGAAGATTTTATGGACAGAGGACTTTATCCATACTCTAAATTTTATCTTTCGGAAATTAAGAAAATGCGCGGAAGTTATTTAGCTAATCATTTTTCAACCATCGGATTAGTAGGTTTAAACGAAGCTTTATTAAATTTTATGGGGGAAGATATTGTTTCTGAAAAAGGAAGAAAATTTGCTCTAAAAATTTTGGATTTTATGCGTGATTGTTTATTAGAATATCAAAAAGAAACCAACCAAATTTAT
>Ga0265594_1002485_pt1 | contig 13146 bp, 8 predicted proteins | sample saktaG_11_FD_190147 | JGI IMG/M metagenome (GOLD analysis project Ga0265594, IMG submission 190147) | Saline water microbial communities from Sakinaw Lake, British Columbia, Canada - sak_2011_5_24_80m | ecosystem: Environmental > Aquatic > Non-marine Saline and Alkaline > Saline ... | reverse complement strand
TTTGGTAAAACATGAGGGGGGGTGCTTGTTTAAAAATGATGTTTTGACGATTTTAAAGTGCTAATACACAGTTGTTTATGATTTAAAAAATTTGTTTTTCAATTTTAGTCGGATAATAGTGAAAAAAAATATTGACTTTAAGAACAAGCCCTATTTAGGTATTCTCATTTTATAAAATGAACGGTAGATAAATACTAATGCTACTGCTAATAATACAGCACCAATGATATGAGCAATAGCAGCATTGTCTGTTTTAATAAGTTCAATAGATATTTCAGCAGCTAATAATCCAAATAAAGTAGAAAATTTTATTACAGGATTTAAAGAGACAGATGCAGTATCTTTATAAGGGTCGCCAACAGTATCGCCAACTACTGCGGCTTCATGCAAAGGTGTGCCTTTTTGTTGTAAATCAACTTCAACAACTTTTTTTGCATTATCCCATGAACTACCTGCATTAGACATAAATAATGCCTGAAACAAACCAAATATAGCTATTGACATTAAATATGCAACAAAAAAATTAGGGTCAATGAATGCAAGAGACAGAGACAAGGAAAAGAGTACAAAAAATATGTTCCACATTCCTTTTTGTGCGTATTGTGTACAAATTTTAACAACAGCTTTTGAGTCCTTTACATCTGCCTTTTCTTTATTAAGATGAATATGCTCTTTTATAAATTGGACAGCACGATATGCTCCTGTTGTAACAGCTTGTATGGAAGCACCTGAAAACCAATATATTACGGCACCGCCTGTGATAAAACCAAGTATAACAGGTGCATCTGTTAGTTCTATTGCCAGCAAACCTGTCTTTTTAAGTATAAGTATAATAGAAAATATCATTGTAGTGGCACCAATTACTGCTGTTCCTATTAATACTGGTTTTGCTGTTGCCTTAAATGTATTTCCTGCACTATCATTTGCCTCCATATTATGTTTCCCTCTTTTAAAATCAGGTTCAAAGCCAAAGTCATTTTTTATTTCTTCTTTTATACCCGGAATTTTTTCTATCTGGGATAGTTCAAAGACGGATTGAGCATTGTCTGTTACAGGTCCATAACTGTCAACAGCAATAGTAACAGGTCCCATTCCGAGAAATCCAAAAGCAACTAAGCCGAATGAGAATATAACAGGATAATCCATAAGGTGAGACAATTCTAAAGCACTAATATTATATGCACCAAACATTAAAACAACTATCACTAATCCTATCCAGAAAGCACTAAAATTGCCTGTAACGAGTCCTGAAAGGATATTTAAAGAAGCACCTCCTTCTTTTGAAGCTGTTGTAATTTCTTGAACATGCCTTGACTTTGAACTTGTAAAAGCTTTTGTAAGCTCAGGTATCAAAGCAGCGGCTAATGTTCCAAAACTTATTATAGTGGACATCTTCCACCAAAGACCAAAACCCTCAGAAGATAACATCAAATAGCTTATTATATAAGTAAATATGATTGAAATTACAGATGTAATCCATATTAAATTTGTCAGAGGTGTCTCAAAATTAAAACTATCTAAATGTTCAAACTTGGCTTTTGTTATTCTTTTATTAATCTCAAAAGCAAGTAATGATGTAACTACCATCAGAAGACGCATAACAAAAATCCAGATAATTAAACTTGCTTGAAGTTCTACTCCAAACACTCCTAATATGATGAATGTAATTAAAGCAACGCCTGTTACTCCGTAGGTCTCAAATCCATCAGCAGTTGGTCCAACACTATCGCCTGCATTATCACCAGTGCAGTCAGCAATGACACCGGGATTACGAGGGTCATCTTCAGGAAGTTTAAAAATAATTTTCATCAGGTCAGCGCCGATGTCTGCTATTTTGGTAAAGATACCGCCGCATATTCTTAAAGCACTTGCTCCCAGTGATTCGCCTATAGCAAAACCAATAAAACAAGCGCCTGCACTTTCGCCCGGAACAAAAAGCAAGATCATTGTCATCATAATTAATTCTGTACAAACCAAAAGTACTCCTACACTCATACCTGACTGGGTAGGGATAGAGCTTGATTTATAAGCTGAATGCAATGATGCAAAAGAAGTACGGCTATTTGCCAATGTATTTATTTTTATGCCAAACCATGCTACACTATATGAACCTAAAACGCCCAGTATTGTCCACAATAATACTAACAAAACCTTAGATACATGCCAGTGTTTTAATCCAAGAAAATAATAAGAAATTACAACTCCTACAAGAATAAAAAGTATAATTAAAAATTTGCCTTGTTGTAACAGATATGTCTTACATGTCTCATAAATAGTATCAGAGACATCTAACATTGACTTATGAGCTGGCATAGCTTTTACCTTTTTGTATTGCCAGTATCCAAAAAACATTCCTATACCTATAATAATAAAACCCCAGCAAAGTAATGTCCATCCATTTAGACCAAAATAATTACCTGTCTTTAAATCAGGAATTATTAAATCTGATTCACTAGCAAATGAAATAACAGGAACTAATAAAATCGTTAAAATACTTAATAACTTTTTCATATTTATCTATTTTAATTAGTAATTAGTAAAAATTTTTTGAGGCAAAAATATAAAATTATTCCATCTCTTATAACAAAAAAAAAATATTCTAACTTTTTTATTACAGGTAAGATATTTTCAGAAGCCAACAGTAATAGAATAGCAACATTTAAAGGTTTTTTTGGAAGATAATTTTATAATTCCCTGTTTTTTTTCAAAAATTTGTTTTGTTCCTTCTTTATCTGCAACACCATACCAAGGTTCTATACATACAAAATTTGCATCTGGCTTTGCCCATATTCCTAAATAAGGAAATCCTTTAAAGTCCAAAGACAATACATATTTATTTTTACAACTTTTTAAATTTATTTTTGATGATTTTAAATTTTTAAATATCAAAGCACCATCTTTAAAAATGCCTCTGTATAAGGATAATTGTTTTTCATTATTTAATACAAGTGTTGTTTTGTCTGTTAATAAGCCATCTTTTGTAAATATTTTTTTTGCTGATTCATTATGTTCAAACTCAAGATAATAATCTTCATAGCTTTCATTTTTAACAAGAGGACAATTAAAACCTGGATGTGCGCCTATTGAAAAAAACATATCTCTGTCATTTACATTCACCACCTTATAATGCACAATAAGTTTATTGTCCAGTAATTCATATTCAACATACAGTTCAAATTTGAATGGATATGCTTTTAATGTAGATTCGTCTTGTTTTAATAAAAAGCAAAGTTTATTTTTGGTTTTATTAATTAACTCAAAATTTTTATCTCTTGCAAAACCGTGCTGAGACATACAATATTTCTTATTATCAAAAATATATGTGTCATCTTTTATTTTTCCAACTATTGGAAACAAAACAGGTGAATGCCTTGCCCAGTATCTGGCATTAGCTTGCCATATATATTCAAGATTATTATTTAAAGATATAAGTTTGTTTAGTTCTGCACCTTTATCTTTAACAGATATTTGTAAATACTTGTTTTTTATCTGATGCATAAATATTTATTTAAAAAAATGAATTTTTAGAACCAACTTTTAATTATTAATAGTATTTTAATTTATAATATTTGCTAAATTATATATTTTTTTTTATTCTTCAAAATGATTTTTTATTTTTTTTATATAAATACAAAAATCTCAATTTTTTTTGTTTATTGCATTGACTCTTCATTACTAAAATTGTATATCTTTGTTTTTTTATTATATATTTTATTTATAACTGAACCAATTAGGCAGTCATGTTCGGCTACTGATTGCAAATTCCGCATTTATCGGAACGAATGCCTGATGACTTTACGAATGGATACTAAATAATTAACAAAATCGCATGAATTACGTAATTATAATTTTCCTTGTCTTATTGTCAGGGTTATTTTCCGGATTAACTATAGGTTTATTAAGTATTAATAAAAATGATCTAAAAAGGAAGATATCACTTGGTGATAAAGAAGCTAAAAAAGTTTATTCTGTCCGAAAAAATGGTAATCTCTTATTATCTACTTTATTATTGGGTAATGTAGCTGTTAATTCAACGCTGGCAATTTTTCTTGGTAATATCGCCAGTGGGATAATTGCCGGCTTGGTAGCTACAGGATTAATTGTTGTTTTTGGAGAAATTATCCCACAAGCTATTTTTATCAGATATGCTATGCGTATTGGGTCTAAAACATCATGGTTGGTAAAATTTTTTATTTTTATTTTATATCCCTTTTGTTGGCCAATATCTTTAATATTAGATAAAATATTGAGTAAAGAAATGCCAATTGTTTACTCAAAAAAAGAATTAATAAAAATTGTTGAAGAAAATGAAGATTCTCCCAAAAGTGATATTGATGCTGATGAAGAAAGAATTGTTAAAGGTGCTTTATCTTATTCAAACAAAACTGCTGAACAAATAATGACTCCCCGCACTGTTGTTTTTGCTCTGGAAATAGATACAGTTTTAAATAAAACATTATTAAACAAAATAAAAAAACAAGAATTTACCAGAATACCTATTTATCAAGATTCTATTGATAATGCTATAGGTGTTCTATATATAAAAGATTTAATCAATATTAAGCCAAATACAAAAATTGCCAGTGTATATCATAAAGAAAAAGTATTAACAGTTCCTGAACAAATTAAACTTGATAAATTAATGAATATGTTCATCAAATCTAAAATTCACATGGCATTTGTTAAAGATCAATATCATGGCTTGGAAGGTATCGTTACTCTGGAAGATATTATAGAAGAGATACTAAGACAAGAGATTGTTGATGAAACTGATAAAGTATTTGATTTGCAAAAAAAAGCAAAAAGTTTACCAAAAAATTCAAAAAAACCTTTACATACCAAAAAACATTAATACGAATACGATTTTGCTTATGGATTGTAAAAAATAAAATATATAGAACAAACAGGCAATTACCTGTTTTAAATATTTATTTCCTATCAGGACAATTGAGGTTTCGAGCGGATTCGAACCGCTGTACATGGTTTTGCAGACCATTGCCTAGCCACTCGGCCACGAAACCTTTTATACCGCAAAATTAACAAATTATATTTATATAACAACTATTTCGAAAATATATAAAAAAAAATTAATAAATATATATCCTTTAATTGTCTGGAAATCAACGAGTTAAACAAAACTTTCTAATGCCAACCTATACGAATCCAATCCAAAACCAATGATACTTCCTTTGCAATGACAAGCTATAAGAGACGTATGTCTATATTTTTCTCTTGAAAATATGTTGGAAATATGAACTTCTGCAACAGGAGTATCTATTGCAACAACAGCATCAGCAATTGACACAGAAGTATGAGTATATGCTCCGGCGTTTAATATTATTCCATCATACGAAAATCCTGTTTCATGTAATTTATTAACTATTTCTCCCTCAACATTACTTTGAAAATAATCTATTTCCAAGTCCTTATATTTTTGCTTCAATTCTTTTAAATAATCTTTAAACAATACATTACCATAAATAGATTTTTCTCTAATACCAATTAAATTTAAGTTAGGACCATTAATGATTATTATTTTCATTGTATAAAAAATTTAATTGAATTATTTTTAGCAAAAGTATATTTTTTTTGCAAAATATATTTATGAGTTCAGTATAAAAACTATTTTTTTATATTTTTAAAATGCAAAAAAAACGAATCAAAATGCGATGCATTGCGTTGCATTGAGCTTGTCGAAATGAGCTTGTCGAAATGAATAAATTATTTTTTTGTTTATGTCATTAAATTTTCATTACTAAAATTGTGTATCTTTGTTTTTTTGGTTATATGTTTTATTTATATATAATTTTTTTTTTAAAGAATAAAATTTATTAGCGTCTTGGCAAGAGAATATAGATAAAAATATATAATGCATTACGGTTTTTTTTTTTACAAAAATCCTTAAAACTAAAAAATTAACTCCAATGATCTTATTTTATAAAAATATTAATATCTGTTTTGCTGTTGATGTATCTAAAAAACTTATTGAACAAGATTTACAAAAACTTAACTGGCTGTTTGAACATGTAAAATTTACAGAAAAAAATATTATAAAAGGACGTTTTATTGGACCTAAAAAAGAAATGGTTACGCCATGGAGTACAAATGCTGTAGAAATTACACAAAATATGAGCATTACAGGAATAAAAAGAATTGAAAAATTTTATGCTGTTAAGTCCAAAAATGCCAGATATGACCCAATGCTTCAACAACTTTACAAAGACCTGACACAGGATATTTTTGAAACAAATAAAAAACCGGACCCTGTAATATATATTGATGATTTATATATTTATAACAAACAACAAGGTCTTGCTTTAAATGAAGAAGAAATAAAATATTTACAATCTGTAAGTAAAAAAATTAACAGGAAACTTACTGATAGTGAGGTTTTTGGCTTTTCACAAGTCAATTCGGAACATTGCAGACATAAAATATTTAACGGAACTTTTATTATTGATAATAAAGAAGAGGAAAACTCTTTGTTTGAAATGATAAAAAAAACTTCTAAAGTCAATCCTAACAAAATCATATCTGCATATAAAGACAACTGTGCTTTGTTAAAAGGACCTGATATAGAACAATTTGCTCCTAAATCACAGGATAAATCTGACTTTTTTGAAACAAAAAATATTGCTACTGCTATATCTCTTAAAGCAGAGACGCATAATTTTCCAACAACAGTAGAACCTTTTAATGGTGCTGCTACAGGATCGGGCGGAGAGATAAGAGACAGAATGGCTGGCGGAAAAGCCAGCATTCCTATGGCAGGAACAGCTGTGTATATGACTTCTTACCCAAGATTAGAACATAACCGCTCATGGGAAAAGAAAATAAAAATTAGACAATGGCTCTATAATTCACCAAAACAAATATTAATAAAAGCTTCTAACGGAGCAAGCGACTTTGGTAACAAATTTGGACAACCTCTGATATGCGGAAGCGTGCTTACTTTTGAACATATTGAAAATAAAAAGAAAATCGGATATGATAAAGTGATAATGCTGGCAGGAGGAATAGGTTTTGCCCAACAAAGAGATTGCTTAAAAGATATTCCTGAAAAAGGTGATAAAATAATAATGCTTGGTGGCGATAACTATAGAATTGGAATGGGCGGCGGAGCTGTGTCATCTGTATCTACCGGAGAATTTGACAATGCTATTGAACTTAATGCTGTGCAACGGTCTAATCCTGAAATGCAAAAAAGAGTGTTTAATGTCATACGTGCAATGGCAGAAAATAAAGATAATCCTATCATTGCTATCCACGATCACGGCGCAGGCGGACACCTTAACTGCTTTGCAGAACTAGTGGAAAAAACAGGCGGAACAATAAACATAAACAAACTGCCTGTCGGAGATAATACGTTATCTGATAAAGAGATAATAGGAAATGAATCACAGGAAAGAATGGGACTTATTATAAAAGAAAAAGATATTAAACTTCTGAAAGATATCGCTGAAAGAGAAAGAACTCCTGTATATGTTGCAGGTGAAGTTACTGATGATAAAATATTCAAATTTATTGATGACAAAGCCAGTATCAATCCTGTTGATTTAAACATGGAAGATATGCTCGGTAATCCTCCTAAAACTGTTATTACTGATGAAAATATTACTGACAAATTTGAAAAACCAACTTATAATTTAGATGATTTTGAAGAATATCTTAAAAAAATATTACAATTGGAATCTGTTGCCTGTAAAGATTGGCTTACTAATAAAGTTGACCGCTCTGTTACCGGAAAAATTGCAAGACAACAGACAACAGGGACAGTTCAACTACCATTAAACGATTTAGGTGCTGTAGCTTTGGATTATAAAGGTGAAAAAGGTATTGCTACTTCTATTGGACATGCTCCTGTAAGCGGATTAATTGACCCTGCAGCCGGCTCAATACTCTCAATTGCCGAAGCTCTTACTAATATAATATGGGCGCCAATACAAGATGGTATAAAAGGAATATCTTTAAGTGCTAACTGGATGTGGCCTGCTAAAAATAAAGGAGAAGATGCCCGACTATATAAAGCCGTTGAAGCTGCCAGTGACTTTGCCTGTAAACTCGGCATAAATATACCAACAGGTAAAGATTCTCTGTCTATGACACAAAAATATGAAAATGATGATGTTGTGTATGCTCCGGGAACTGTTATTATATCTGCCTGTGGACAAGTAAAAAATATAAAAAAAATTGTAAGTCCTGTATTAATTAATGATGATAAATCAACTATCTTTTATGTTGACTTGTCAAATGATAACTATAAATTAGGAGGATCCAGCTTTTCGCAAATAATGAATAAAATAGGAGATGAAACGCCTCTTGTCAAAGACCCTGAATATTTTGCAAAAACATTTGATGTAATTCAAAATCTGATAATGGAAGACAAAATACTTGCAGGACACGATATTTCTGCTGGCGGACTAATGGTAACACTGCTTGAAATGTGTTTTGCTGATAATAATATCGGACTTGACATTAACTTGTCAGACATTCAGGAATCAGACATAACAAAATTGCTGTTTAGTGAAAATCCGGGCATTGTATTTCAAACAAATGATGCAAAAAATGTTGTAAATATTTTATCAAATAAACGTATTAAATATAATGTTATTGGCAGACCAATAGAAAAAAGAACTTTAAAAATTATAAAATATACAAGCTACGAATATTTTGATATTGATGCTTTACGTGATGTATGGTATAAGACATCTTATCTACTTGATAAAAAACAAAGTGGAAATAAATTAGCCCTGAAAAGATTTAATAATTATAAAAAACAAATACTAAAATACAGATTTAACAAAAAATTTACAGGTAAAGCATCTCAATCAGGCAACTGCCTGATTGATTTAGATGGAACAGACAACAGAAGCATTAAAGCTGCAATAATAAGAGAAAAAGGAGTTAATGGTGATAGAGAAATGGCTTACTCATTATATCTTGCCGGCTTTGATGTTAAAGATGTTCATATGACTGATTTAATATCAGGAAGAGAGACATTGGAAGATATTAACTTTATTGTCTTTGTAGGAGGATTTTCCAATTCTGATGTGCTTGGCTCTGCCAAAGGTTGGGCTGGTGCCTTCCTGTATAATGAAAAAGCTAAAAAAACTCTTGACAATTTTTATAAAAGAGATGATACTTTGAGCTTGGGCGTTTGTAATGGCTGTCAGTTAATGGTTGAACTTGGTCTTATATATCCCAGTCATAAGAAAAAAATTAAAATGCTTCAAAATGACTCTGACAAGTTTGAGTCCGCTTTTATAAATGTTGTTATACAAAAAAATAACTCTGTAATGCTGGAATCATTGGCTGACTCACGACTCGGTGCTTGGATAGCTCACGGACAAGGAAAATTTAAACTTCCTTATAATAAAAAAAGATATTATATACCTGTAAAATATGCTTATAATAAATATCCGGGCAACCCAAATGGCTCAGCTTATTCCACAGCTGCTATCTGTTCGGAAGACGGAAGACATCTTGCAATGATGCCACATCTTGAAAGGTCAATATTCCCATGGCAATGGGCTAATTATCCTGAAAATAGAAATGACGACAAGATAACTCCCTGGATACAGGCATTTGTTAATGCAAGAGAATGGATAAAAAAATTGAAAGATTGAAAAATTATACTGCAAACAGTTTAATTTTTTGCTTTTTGGTTAAATAATTGTTACATTGCTCAATTGTTAAATTGTTATGTGTCAATAAATAGAGCAGGTCTCAATCAATAAAATAGCAATTTAGCAATAAAACAATATAACCATTTTAAGTATAAAAGATTGAAAGATTGATTTTTTTTATTCCCCGTAATCTTATAATCAAAGAATAACAACATATTGAAACATTATAATATAATTGGAAATAATCCTTAGCATATTATATACTGGCTTATTCATCTTATTAATATACAAGATGAAATTCTTCAAAATTGATGGATTATCAAGAAAATGTATATCTGTCATTTTTGTCCTGAAAATAGCATCCGGCATTGTTATGTTCGTCATATATACATACTATTATACAAACCGCTCTACTGCTGACATATTCAAATATTTTGATGATGGAAATATAATGTATAGTGCCTTATCAGAAAAGCCATCGGATTATATAAAAATGATTACAGGAATAGGAAATGATAATCCTCATTTTGACTTATATTACGCAAAAATGAATAACTGGTACAGACAATATGAAAGCACTATGTATAATGATAATCATACAATCATCAGGTTTAATGCTTTTGTCAGAATATTCTCTTTTGGTTATTATAATGTCCATAGTATTTTTATGAATTTTTTGTCTTTAATAGGACTTCTCGCTATATATAAATTTTTTATTCAGTTTTTACCTGACAAAAAAAAAGAAATACTTTTTGCTGTATTTTTCCTGCCTTGTGTAATATTCTGGGGTTCAGGTGTTTTAAAAGAAGGTCTGCTAATTTTTGGCTCAGGACTATTGATTTATTATTTTAATGAAATTATAAATAAAAGAAAAATTATTAAAGGTCTAATATGTATATTTATATCCTTTGTTTTACTATTATACACTAAATGTTATATACTTTTTATACTTATTCCTTTGTTAATAGCTTATCTATGGGCTGAAAAAACAAATCATAAAAATGTTTTATTAAAATATACAGGTATTTTAATATTTTTTCTGCTTATTATTTTAAATATAAAGTATATTTTTCCTGAATATGATGTTTTACAGATACTTGCAACAAAACAGAATGATTTTATTAATCTTGCACAGTCATTAAATTCAGGAAGCATTATAAAAGTTAATATTCTAAGACCTGATTTTTTTAATATTTTGATAAATTCGCCAAAGGCCTTTCTTAATACTTTGTTAAGACCTCATCTGTTTGAATCTTTTTCTCTGTTCACTTTACTGTCTGCAATAGAAAACCTTTTAATATTAGTAATTGGTATTATTGCTTTGTTCTTTATAAAAATAAGAGGGATAAACAAAAATCTGCTTGTTTTTTCACTTTTTTTTGTGCTTATTACTTTTATACTTATAGGACTTACCACCCCTGTATTCGGAGCTATTGTAAGATATAAAATTCCGGCTCTGCCATTTCTTATTATTATTTTTATAATGATTTTTGATAAAGAAAAATTTTTAAAGAAATTTCAAAAAAAAATAATAAAATTTTAAGTCGGGTACCATAGGAATAACAAGGATTAGAAAAAAACATACCAAAGTTTTACCTGATTCTCCATCTGCATCACTTATTTTGCTTGTAATTTTTTTTGGATACCTTTATATAAGATTTAAAATTTTACTGCTGCTGCTTTATATTCACAAATACTTGTGCTGAACTTATTGAAGTATTAAAAAAAATTGCTATAATAATAAAGTTTTACGGGGTAATAGTATAACTTCATATCTGCTAAATATTCAAATAATTCATCAAAGAATCAAATCTGTCTTGTAAGCTATCCAAATAATTGCTTTCTGAATATGAAGCTTTTACAATATAGTTATAACGATAGAATGTTTGTAAAATAGGATATATATCAATTTTATTAATTTTTATAGTTACTTCTAATTTTGTTGAGTCAGAGTGAGGTGTTATATATAAACTTAGTATCTTGGCATCATTTGATTCAACAATTTGTGCTATTTCTGTCAGGCAATAATCATTATTGTTAAGTTCAAGTACAATAATACCTCCGGGATTTTGAATAACTAATATTTTTGAAATGCTTTGTAATAAATCATTTAATGTTATAATTCCAAGATATTTATTCTTGTCATTTAAAACAGGGATAAGAGAAAGTTTTAATGAAGATACAACTTTAATAATTTCATAAATATGTTGATACTGGTAAACAAATGGTGAAACCAAAGAAAGTTTATGGTTACCTATAGGTTCTTTTGGATTACTGGTATTATCAATATCAGCAGCAGATATTAATCCCAAAAATTCTACATTGTTAACAATTGGTAAATGAGATACCTTACATTCTTCCATATAACTTAGAGCATAAGAACCTGTATCTGATGTCTTTAGAGGTGTAATAGAATTACATATTAAATCTTTAGCTATCATTTATTTAGTAATAAAATTAATAATAAATACTTACAAATATACTAATTTTTTAAATTTGCAAATATCGTTTAACATATTTATTTTTAATAAAAAATTTTACTTTTATGACAAGATTAAGTGTAAACATAAACAAAATTGCAACTTTACGCAATGCAAGAGGAGGTAATAATCCTGATGTTATAAAAATTGCTATTGATTGTGAAAGATTTGGATCGCAAGGAATAACCGTGCATCCTCGTCCAGATCAAAGGCATATTAAATATAAAGATGTTATTGATTTAAAGCCGATTATAAAAACCGAATTTAATATTGAGGGTTATCCTTGCAAAAAATTTATTGACCTTGTATTATCTATTAAACCTGACCAGGTAACTCTTGTCCCCGACCCTCCCGATGCCATAACTTCTAATGCAGGATGGGATATAGCTCCAAATAAAACATTTTTAAAAAATATTATTTCAGAATTTAAAAAATATAATATAAGAACATCAATATTTGTTGATACAAATATTGAAAATATTAAAAATGCACCTTATACGGGAACTGATAGAATAGAACTATATACAGAAATTTATGCCAGAATTTTTTCTATTAACAAAGAAAAGGCAATTAAACCTTTTATAAAAGCTGCAAAAGTTGCTTATGACACAGGACTTGGAATTAATGCAGGACACGACCTTAACTTGGAAAATCTTAAATATTTTAAAAATAACATAAAAGGACTAGTTGAAGTATCTATTGGACATGCCATTATATGCGATGCTTTATATTATGGACTTGAAAATACTATACAATTATACCTGAGACAACTTGAATAAGGTTAAATATTTGCGTTAATATATAGTGTTTGCACAAAAACAAATAATATTTTTTAGATTATCATTCCGTCATGCAGTTGCCTGACAGAATGACAGAAAGGACAGTTTTCGTGCAAGTACTATATATAAATAAGCACTATTATCCGACTAAAATTGAAAAACAAATTTTTTAAATCATAAACAACTGTGTATTAGCACTTTAAAATCGTCAAAACATCATTTTTAAACAAGCACCCCCCCTCATGTTTTACCAAAAAGCAA
>Ga0265594_1002482_pt1 | contig 13157 bp, 14 predicted proteins | sample saktaG_11_FD_190147 | JGI IMG/M metagenome (GOLD analysis project Ga0265594, IMG submission 190147) | Saline water microbial communities from Sakinaw Lake, British Columbia, Canada - sak_2011_5_24_80m | ecosystem: Environmental > Aquatic > Non-marine Saline and Alkaline > Saline ... | reverse complement strand
GGACTAAGAATCTTTTCTACGTTTTGAACAGCCGTTTTAGCAGGTAATTCTTTAGCTTCGTTCTTACCAGTAGAAGTTCCTGAAGGCACAGAAGCACAAAAAGAGCCGGATTCCGTTGCCAGCTCCACTTCTATTGTTGGTAAACCCCGGGAATCTAAAATTTGTCTGGCTTTAACGCTCTTAATTTTAGAGTTTTTCATCTTTTAAAAACTTTTTTAATTCTGATCCGTATTGAGGATGTTTCAAAGATAAATAAAGATTTGATTTCAGCCAGCCAATTTTCTGTCCGCAGTCAAGATATTCTCCCTCAAACTCATAACCGTAAATGATTTTCCCATCGTCAAGCATCTTCTGCAGAACTTCAGCCATATATATTTCTCCTTTCTTGCCGGGATTAGCTTTGCTCAAATACTGAAAGACATCAGGTGTATGAATATATCTTCCAATAATAGCTAAATCAGAAGGGGCTTTATCAATTTCTGGTTTTTCAACAATCTTTTTTATCTTATAAATGCGATTAGCAATTTTCTCTACTTCTACAATTCCCCAGCGATTAAGTTCATTTTTAGGCATTTTTTTCAGGGCAACAACCGGTTTCTGGCAGGTTTTAAAAACTTCATCTAATTGGGCTAAACAAGGTATCTTTGAATCAATAATATCATCTGGAAAAAGAACTGCAAAAGGTTCTTTTTCGATTACTTTTCTTGCCTGCAAAACAGCATGCCCGTCCCCCAACGGTTCTTTCTGGACCACAGAATAAAAAGAAGTCTCCTCAACAATTTGAGTCAATTTTTTTATCTCTTCTAAGAAATTATGTTTTTTTCTCTCTTTGAGAATTTTTTCCAGTTTAGGAGATTTTTGAAAGTAATTTAAAACCTCTTTGGACTTTGGTCTGGTAATTAAAACGATTTCATTAATTCCAGAAGCTCGAATCTCTTCAATCACATATTGGATAGCTGGTTTGTCCACTAAGGGCAAAAGTTCCTTGGGCAGAGCTTTGGACAAAGGCAGGAATCTTGTTCCCAGGCCAGCAATAGGAATAATGGCTTTTTTAATCATTATATTATAATAGCATTAAGATTTAACTTTAGCAATATTAGATAAAAAAGAACCAAGAAACAATTATTTCTTGGACACATTTTGTTTTTCTTCAAAAAGATGACATAGAATCGCTGCAAGAGCGTGGGGAGTAAACCTGTATTCTCGGAAGGCTCTTTTCACTGCACTTGTTGTATTCTCTATATAAATAAGTCTCGAGTGCTCAAAATTTATCCTAGCGATTTGCTCTACTTCATATCTGGTAAATGGAATCACTAATCGTACTGCTATCATCGGCTGCATATCTTGGATTAAGGCAAGATATGCCTTACTGGTATATGTTTGCATCCTTAGCTCTTCATACAGTTCACATAGTATCAACTCTTCTACACTAATTACTTCTTTAAGTTCTGTTTTTAAAAAGTGAGCCGAAGGATCAAGATAACCTGACGGACACAACCCCACCTCATCCTCATATGCCTCTGTCCCACTTCTTAGCCCTAGAACTATAAAATTATCTGAAGTAATTGTTATTGCTCCTAATGAAATCGGCAGCGAGCTATTTTTGTCCATTGGTATGATATCAGTATCAATGAGTCTTCTTCTTCTAGTGCCAACGTATATTTTGTAATCACTTTTTCGAAGGACCAACTCTAATCCTCCAAAGCTGTTTACTGAAAAGTTGACGAGCGAAGCCATTGGATCGTTCCATAAATTATTTCCTGCTTTTTCTTTTTGCTTATTCCAGGCTTCTTGGATCTTTGATTCTTGCGTTTGAGAAAATCTCTGTTCCTTTGTTATAAGGGTTATCTCCACCATCTTAAATTCTGTTGCTAAAATCTGAGTTTGATTTGCTTCCGCTTCTACTCCCATTTCTTGAGCTAATTCTTCATATCCATTCATTACTTATCACCTTTCCTTATTCTATTATTAATACTAAAGTATACAACATAAAATCCGCTTAGTCAATAGCGGATTTTAACCATGAAATTACTTACTATTATATTGTTTTTTTCTAAGAAAGGCTGGAATTTCCCATTTCTTTTCCTGTTCTAAAATTTCCTTTTCCAGTTCTTCTGCTTCTTTCCTAATCTGAAGGGCATTTTTCCTTACTTTTTCTTTCTTGGGCTTTTCTTTCTTGGGTAAAGGTTTTTTAGTTTTTTTCTTGGGAGCTGTAATTAACTTAATCTTAGAAACTGGTTTTTTTTCAACCTCTTGTTCCTCTGCCGGTTTTTCTTGAATCGGCTTTTTCCGACTTAATTTTTCTTCCATGGGCTTTTCTGGAATTGGCTCCTCTCGCGAAAACTGTTCAGACTCTGGTTCTGACTTTGGCTTCTTTTTTTTACTTATTTTTTTCTCCTTTTCAATATCGTTTGTGGCTAGAAGAGTTATTCTTATTTTCTTTCTATAACTTGGATGTTGGGAGATACCAAAGATTATTTTTGCCTTCTTGTTAAATCCAGTCACAAATCGGCTGATTTGCTCCACTGTATCCATTTTTAAATCCTTGTCAGAACTAATATTGTATAAAATTCTGTCTGCTCTTTGAGCGTCATATTCATTCAAAGGACTTTGAGTCAATCTCCTTACCATCTCTTTGGGGTCTTCATCTATCTTGGCTTCAATACTATTAAGATAACATATTTTTCCTCTTCCTTCTAAAATAACTCTTAAATCCGCCCAATCGATATTAATCAGACCGGGGAGAAAAATCATCTCAATCAGCCCCTCCAACCCCTCTTCTAAAATCTTATTTAATTCAGAAAGAGATTGTTTTAGAGAAGTTTTTTTATCAATGATTTTAAAAATTTTCTCATTAGGAATAACTGTAAAAGCATTTAAATTGGGTTTAAGTTTCTCTAAACTGTTTTGGCCTATAGCCATTTTTTTAGCCCCTTCAAAATCAAAAGGCAAGGTGAAAATACCAAAGGTTATATTGCCCAACTCTTGGGAAATCTCGCTAAAAACAGGAGAAGCGCCGGAACCTGTCCCGCCGCCTAAAGAAGAAACTAAAATACATAGATCTGCTCCTTCTAATATTCTTTTAATCTCTTCTTTTGCTTCCAAAGCTGCCTTTTTACCTAATTCCGGATTCATGCCACATCCTAACCCATTAGTTAAATTCTTTCCGAAAACAAACCTCCTGCACTTGGAACTGGTTTTTTTAAGGGCTTGAATGTCTGTATTGGCAACCACAAAACTAACTCTGCGAAGTTTGGAAGCCATTTCGGATACAATGGAGCATCCGCCTCCGCCAATGCCGACTACTTTTATTCTGGTCTGATACATATTATCCTTTGGCCCAGTTAAAACCTCTCTCTTTTTCTTTCTTAGAGCTTTCCTTTTTTTAATTATTTTCTTTATAGTTTTCTTTACTGTCTTTTTCTTTTCCTTATTCTTTATTTTCTTTTCGTTCTTCTTAACTGGCTTTTTGTTCTTTTTATTAGCTTTTACTGCCATTATGGTAGTTTACCTTCTTCTAAGTCCAAGGTCAAGACACTTTTTATAATTATTCCGAACCAAGGGGTATATTCTTGAGGATTTTCTTTGATGTCTTTTTTTAATTCATTTATGCTTATCCACTTCCAATCCATAACTTCATCTTTATTTATTTTGGGTTCTCCATTAAAACGGCCCACAAAAACATGATCAAATTCATTCTCAATCAAATCTTCTACTTTAGCTTTGTAAATAAAACTGAAAATTTCTTTTAATGGACACTCTATGCCCATTTCCTCTTTTAATCTTCTTCGGGTCGCTTTTTCCAAACTTTCTTCGGGCCTAGGATGGGAGCAACAACTATTACTCCACAGTCCGGGTGAATGATACTTAGTTTTGGCTCTTTGTTGCAAAAGTAATTTATTTCGGGAATTGAAAATAAAAATGGAAAAAGCTCGATGAAGTTTTCCCTTTTTGTGAGTTTCTAATTTCTCTTCCCTACCGATCTCTTTATCGTTTTTATCAACTAAAATTACTTGTTCCATAATTAAATATCAATACTTATAGGACAATGATCAGAACCCTTTACTTGTGGAAGGATAAAAGCCTTTTTTAATTTCAAAGTTAATGGTTGGGAAACAAAAGCATAATCAATACGCCAGCCAAGATTTCTTTGCCTGGCATTATAGAAATAAGGCCACCAGGTATAATTACTCCCTCGTTTATTAAATTTTCTGAAGCTGTCTACAAAACCCAAGTCAATTATTTGATCAATTTTTTCTCTTTCTTGGGAAGTAAACATAGTATTGTTTTTATTATCTTTGGGCCGAGCTAAATCAATTTCCTCATGAGCAACATTAAAATCTCCTATTAAAATAACATTTTCATCTTTTATTTTTCTAAAGTATTTCAAAAGATAATCGTAAATCCCTATTTTGTAGGGCATATTTTCTTTTCTTCTTCCTCCTTGAGGAAGATAAAGATTTATTAAAAGGAAATCAGGAAATTTTAATTTCATTATCCTACCTTCCTGGTCAAATTCTTTAAACCCGGAAAAATAATCAATTTTTTCCGGATTTGTCTTAGTATAAACAGCTGTTCCGCTATACCCTTTTCTTTGAGCTGAATTAAAGAAAGAATAATAATTAAACGGTTTAATCAGCTCTGGCTCCAATTGTTCTGGCTTGGCTTTAGTTTCTTGCAAGCAAACAATATCTGCTTGAGATTTGTTTAGCCATTTCAAAAAACCTTTTTTGTGAACCGCCCTTATTCCATTAACATTCCAAGAAACAATCTTCATACTAATTTTAAAATATCGTCTATGGTTAAGATTCTTGACTCCCCTAATAGAAAACCTAATTTGTTTATTTCCGGCCTTTGCAATCTTGATTTCTCTAAAATATTTTGTTTAGTGAATGTTTTAGTAGTAATTTCGTCTGAAATTATTTTTCCCTCACTTAAAACAATTACTCTTTCAGCATATTGAGCAACTAATTCCATATCATGAGTAATCATAATAATTGTATGTCCTGATTTATTTAAACTTCTGACTAAATTCATTATATTTTCCGTTGTCCTTAAATCCAATCCAGTAGATGGCTCGTCTAAAATAATAACTTGAGGCTCCATAGCTAAAATAGAAGCAATGGTTACCCTCCTTTTTTGTCCAAGAGAAAGAGAAAAAGGATCTTGAGTTTTATATTTTCTTAAGCCGGTGTATTTTATAACTTCATTTACCTTCTCTGAAACATCTTCTATGTTTATTCCTAAATTTTTAACACCGAACCCAATTTCCCTTACTAAATTGTCTTCAAAAATCTGCTGGTCCGGATTCTGAAAAACATAACCAACAGATTTAGCTAATTTAGATACCTTTGTTTTCTTTGTATTTACTCCATTTACTATCACGCTTCCTTTAGACGGTTTTAATAAACCGTTAAAATGGAGAGCTAAAGTAGTTTTCCCTGAACCGTTTGCACCAACTATAGCTAAGAATTCGCCTTTATAAATGTTCAAATTAATATTTTTCAATATTGGCTGATTTTTAGAATACTCAAACGATAAATTTTTAATTTCTATAATAATATCTTTATGTTTTTGAGCTTTTTTAAGAAAATCAGGGACTTTCTTTAATTTAATAGAACTTGCCATTTCCTCAGCTGTTAAGAACAGGGGTTTAATTCCGAGTTTTAATCCCAACCGGACAATCTTTGGTGGATAAATATATTCAGAAAGTTTTTCGTTAATTATTTCTTTAGGTTGTCCAATCATAACAATTTTTCCTTCGTGCATCACAGCTACTTCGTCAGAATATCTGGCAATTTTATCAATATCATGTTCTGTCAAAAAAATTAATTTTTCTTTGCTTATTTCTTTTAAAATTTTAAATATCTCTTCGCTTGATTTGGGATCTAGATTTGCTGTTGGCTCATCTAAAACTAGAATTTTAGGATTCATCGCTAATACAGAAGCAATAGCAATTTTTTGTTTTTCACCAGAGCTCATCTCTTCTGGGCTTTTATTTCTTAGATATTCTATATTCAATCCTTTCAAGATGTTACTTACCCTTTTCTTAACTTCCTCCCACGGCAAACCAAGGTTTCCTGGCCCAAAAGCAATTTCATCTTCTGCGCATAAAGAAAATAATTGAGATTCTGGATTTTGAAAAATTATTCCTACTTCTGTTGCTAAATCTTTAATCATATACTTTTGGGTATCTTTTCCGTTAATTAAAACTTTTCCTTCTAATTTTCCAGAAATCTCTTGCGGAATTAAACCGTTTAAAGTTAAACAAAGTGTAGATTTTCCGCAGCCAGAAGCTCCAACTAAAGAAAAAAAACCTTTATCTAATTCAAGGTTAATATTCTTCAAAACTTGCTCTCCAGAAGGATAAGAAAAAGATAAATTCTCTATTTTGAGCATAACTAATTTTGCATCTGTTTAATGAATGGTTTGTTTTTTATTTTTTGGTATATCAAGTAGCCTATATAGCCGCCAATACTGCCAATAGTAATCATCCATATTAATAAAGGTATTAGCATTTTTACAACTTTATCTAAGGCGGGTAAGCCTAATAAAATGCCTAGAGAAATACCAGAGATTGCTACTAAAAAGCTACATATACCCGAAGCTATTATTAATCCTGACTTATTCTTAAGAAATTTTGTTGTAAAATCAAAACTAAGACCACCAATAATCACAGGAATTATTTTAAAAATGGTAGGAACACCTGTGATGAGTGTGGTGGGAACAGCTAAAATTCCATAAATCAATAAAAATACAGTTCCTGTAATGGGTTTCTGAACAAGTTTTTTACTCAAAACTAAAAATAATAATATAAACAAAGGGGTGATAAAGCCTCCTGCTGAAGGATTTGCGGTTAATACCATTAATATTGGTGTTATAACCATCGCTATTCCAAAAGTCAAAGCTGACAGAAAGCTTATTATAATTAGTTCTTTGGTTTTAAATCTGACAAACATATTTAACTCTGTAACTGTTTAACGAATGATTTATTTTCAATCTTTTTGTATATAAAGTAACCGCAATAACCGCCAATTGCGCCCAAAATAGCTGCAATAAATGTAAGTGGAGTTGCCATTTTTAAAAATCTCTCTGCTGCAGGCAAACCTAATATAGGAAAAGTTATTAAAAGCATTATCCATAAGCTAACAGATATACCAGCTCCACCAAGAATAGATTTATATTTATCTTTTTTGACAAAAAAATAAATAATTTCAGCAATTATAACCGCAACGAGTATTATGGGTACCTTATGAAATCCGGGCGTTTGGGTAATCATTGGAGTTGGAACAGAAAGAAAAGAGAATATTAATCCAAAAAGAATGATGCTTCCAATTTTTTTTGTTGGGAAATAGATTAGAGCCAATAATAATGGAACCAAAAACATTGCCATTAATCCTCCTAAAGCAGGATTACCTACAGCAGTACTTGCCATTAAAGTAAATATAGCAAATACAAAACCGAGGGCAGTAACTAAAGAAATCCATATTAGTTCTTTAGTTTTAAATTTTTGTAACATAATAATAGATTATTAAATTATACAATCTTTAAAAACTAATTGCAATAATAATGCATCCTGTAATTAAAGAAATAAATATCCAGTCAATTGTTTTGAATCTCAATCTTTGAGGATATGTAATTCTTTTTTTTGCTCTGAAAGCTCTTGAATCAATTGATAAAGAAAGTTCCTGTGATCTTTTTAATAAAAGCATTAAGACGGGAATAAGAATAGGAATAAAATTTTGGATACTTTTAATAGGATGTCTTAGCGAGAAAACAAACTCGTAAGCTCTTGCCCTCTGGGCGTTTATGACGCTATTTATTTCTTTAGCAATTACCGGAATAAACCTGATAGCAATAGTTAACATAAAAGCAAAATCATAAGGAACCTTTAATTTTGTTAATCCTAAAAGCAAATCTCTGGCAGAAGTTGTCATTGTGAAAATAACTGCTGCGAAAATAAGAACCAGGAATTTAGCAGTAAATATTAATCCACCAAAAACAGCATCAAGGGTAAAACCAACTAAGAATAAATAGAGAATAATATAAGCAATCGGCATTAAAATAATGAAAATCTTTGTGCTTTCCCATATCTGTCTTTTAGGCAGTTTTGCAAAAACCCCGACAAAAAGAGTGAATATTAAGATTGCTGTTATAATATAAGGATTTGATGTTAGAAAAACTAGAAAAGAAAAAGCAACAAGCCAAAATAATTTTGTTCTTGGATCTAATTTATGAATAAATGAATCTCTGTAAATATATTCGTAGAACTTCATATTTAAATTTATTTATTTTCTTCTGGAGAAAAACCAGATAGTAATTGTAGCTATAAATAAGATGATGCCCGACCACTGAAAAATTTCCGCAAAAGAAAGAAAAGCTAAAAGAAAACCGCCCAATAAAGAACCAATAGCCACGCCCAAAGGAACAATGGCTGAATCAATAGTGCTGATCTCTTCAGGATATTTTCTGAATTTTTGAGCAAAATACCCGCTGCGTCCCGAACCAATCATTAAAAAACTAATTCTTTCTGTTAGTTTAAGAATAAACAAAGGAAGAAAACTCAGATACTTATAACCCAGTCCCAACATAATAGTTACTACGGCTTTAAAAAAACTGCCTTGTAAAACATTGGTTCGGCTCATCTGGCTTTCAATTAATCTTATAACTTTCCAGGAAATAGGTACAAAAGCCACAGAAACCAAGGAAACAAAAAATAGAACATTATTTTGAGTCCAATCTAACTGTTCTTTTAAATAAAGGACGAAGAAAGCCCTGTAAAATCCAGCCAGGATGAGGGTAAAAAAAACCAAAAAAAGAAGCAAGAGCACTTCTTTATTTTTTATTTTTTTGAAAATATAGAAATAATCTGACTTTATTTTAGAAAAAGATTCGGATTGATTAATAGCAGCGCTGTTTATATTTTTAAAAGCAATAAAAGAATAAACTATGTTTATTAAATGAACTCCGAAGCTTAAGATAAAAACAGCTATAAAATTAAACTGCCAGATTATTATTGCTCCAATAGCCGGAGCAGCAAATTGAACATAGGTAGGCATAGAATAAAACCAGGCAAAGGATTCTTTTGGCCGTTCTGCTAAAGCCACCATCAAGCTTCGGCAAGCCACGAAAAACAAAGCAGCTGAAATTCCTAAAATTATTTGAAAAAAGTAAAAAACAGCCAATCCTACATTTAATATCATGCCTAAGGAGTAAATAAAATAACCGCAGATACCAATAACAACCAATATCTTCTCATCAGTTCGGGAACAAATAAATCCAGCTATAGGAGAAAAAGCAGCCATAGGTAAATAAATAAAAAGATAGGTATAACCTACCTGGGTCAAAGACAGTCCTTTCCAAACCAAAAAAAGCGGAAAATACAGAGAAAAAAGCTTGTACCCGAACATCAAAAGAAAATGAGAAGTGCTAATTTTCCGAGCAATTGTTTCCATAATATTTTTATTATACTTCTTATTTATTCTTGGCGTCAATAACAATAAGAGCGTGGAAATCCTGATAAAAGCGGAAATCTCTTTTAAGATTGCTTTCAAATAATTTTTGCAGATAATAGTAAGATAAATTTTTAGATAATTTATGTTTTTTTACAAAGCGCCGGGTATACTCATCAATAACAAAAACCGGCTTTTGGCCGGCATAAAGCATAATTGAATCAGCTGTTTCGGGACCAATACCGGAAATCTCAAGAAGTTTCTCTCGGCAAAAATCTAAATCTCTTTTTAAAAAATTTCCCAAAGAGCCATAATTTTCAATAATAAATTCTGAAAATTTAAAAAGCCGACTGGCTTTTTGTTTATAAAAACCAGAAGGCCTAACAAGTTTTTCTAATTTTTCCATGTCTTTCTTACCAATTTTATAAATCTGCTTTATAGATAAAGATTCTGTCTTTTCAAGATTATCAAAAGCTTTTTCTACATTCCGCCAGTTTGTCCTTTGGGTTAGAATAGCCCCTAAAGCAATTTTCTCCTTGTCTTTCTTGCTTTTGTTTTTTTTGCACCATAACCTCCACTGCCCCACCGGCCTTCCATACTCTTCATAAAGCTTTTTGTATAATTTTTCCAACTTACCCTTCATTATCAAATTATTTTATTCTTAATTAGAAAATCTCTAATAGTTTCAAAGAGTTTTTGGTGACCGAATGAATTGGGATGAGCGCCGTCTTCCAATAATTCTTTGTAATCTGAATTTAACCAATCATCAAAAATTTCAATAAAGAGAATCTTATTCTTTTGGCAAACTTCTTTTATAATCTCATCGTATTTTTTAATACTCTCATTTTTATATGATTTATTAGTATCCCAAGGAATTAGCGCAACTTTTGTTTCATCAATAGGCGTCAAACCAACAAAAACAATCTTATCTGTAAATTTTTTAGCAATTTCTATTAATTTTTTAATATTTTCTTTAAATTTATCTAAAGAAACCATATTAGATTTCAAATCGTGAAGATAAAAAGAATCATTAATACCAATAGAAAATAAAATAATAATTTCATGGCCTTCCGCTAATCTGGCTTTAATTTCTGGTTCTAATCTTTCCAAAATATCTGTACTGGTATCTCCAGAAAAAGCAAGATTATAAATAGAAAAATAATCTAAAAAATTAGACGATAAGGTTTTTTCGTCTAAAAATTTTCTTAATCTCTGAACCCAGCCACCCTCAACATCCCAAGCTCCCCAAGCTATACTATCACCGAAAACTAAAATTCTGGCCATAATTTTTGAATTTCTTTATTTAAGAATACCTTTATTTTTATAAAAATTCAAGCAGAAAATAAAAGAGCTGAATTAAAATATTTTGTCAATAGCAAAAAAGAAAAGAACGCCCATGAGGGCAGAACAGGGTATGGTAATTATCCAGCTTATAACCATTGTCTGGGCAATCTGCTGTTTGACCCGGCGCCAGTTCTCTAAAACGGTTCCTCCCATAATAGCACTAGCCACTATATGAGTAGTAGAAACCGGCATACCCAATAAACTCATAAGGCCTACTACACTTCCAGCTCCGATTTGAACATTAAAACCGTGTTTGGGTTCTATTTTGGTAAGTTTCCAGCCCAAGGTTTTAATAACTCTCCAGCCAAAAATAAAAACGCCTAATCCCATAGCTGTTCCGCAGCTTAACTTCACCCAAAGCGGAATTGTAAAGGTGGTAATATAACCTCCTACCAATAAAGCAGCTGCAATAATACCCATAGCATTTTGAGCATCGTTCATACCATGAGTTAAAGATAAAAAAGGAGCCGTGATAATCTGGCTCTTGCGAAAAAAATTTTCTGCTTTAGTATTAGAAGTTTCTTTAAAAAAGGAATAAAGCAGCCAGCTAATCAAAACCAAGAAAAAAGCCCCGGCTAAGAACCCTAAAGCTGGACCAAGCAAAATAGCTAAAAATACTTTGTTTTTTAAGATAGCCCAATTAATTATTTTCAACCCTCCAAAAGCCATCCCAGAACCCATTAATCCTCCCACCAAGGCATGGGTAACACTTATAGGAATGCCTAAATGCGTACAGGCAAAAGTCCAAACACAAGCGCCCATTATACCTGCCAAAAGAATAGAAGAAGTCATATATTGGGGAAAAATAATTCCCTTGCCAATAGTTTCGGCAACCTTAATAGAAACAAAAGATCCCAAAGTATTAAAAAAACTAGATAAAAATAAAGCTTTGATGGGCGAGAGAGCTTTTGCGGCCGTGACCGTAGCAATTTCATTGGCACTGTCATTAGCTCCGTTAAGAAAACTGAAAAGCAAAGCTAAAATTATAATTGCAATTACTATCAACATAAATTTAGGCACTGCTTTTTAAACAGTGCCTTTCAGATGAAATGTTTCTAATACATTAGCTACGTCCTCGCATTGATCCAGAGAATATTCCAAAATATCAATGATTTCTTTTAAAGCAATAATATAGCGGACATCATCAGCTGTTTTTATGGGCTGCATCATAATTTTTTGAAGCCATTTGCGGTTAACCCTATCCCCCTCATTCTCCAATTCATTTATTTTAATGCAGCAATTAATTAAATCTTTTCCGTTTTTATGAAGAATCCTTAAATACTGGATGCCTTTTTCAATTTCTTCAGAGGTTTTTTTTAAGATAACTGTAAATTCTTTTATAACCGGCGGAAATTCCTTAATATTATATAAACTCAATCTATTAACTGCCTTCTGAATGCCATCAATAACATTATCCATATTGTGAGCAAAAAATCTGATATCTCCTTTTTCCTCTGTCACCCGGGTATGATCATAAAGCAATTCATTTATAATCTTGTGAACTATCTCATCGGCTTCATTCTCCACCACATCCAGTTTCTGGGCTAATTGAGGAAGTCGGCTATAATCCTTTTCCAGTTCTTCTAAAAGACTAACTGATTCTTTTATTTTTAGCGCTAAAGCTTCATAGAGGTCAAAAAACTTTTTCTCTTTAGGCAAAAACATATTATTACATCATATTACTTTGTTTTGGAAATTGCAACTAACAATGGATTTTTGGCTCTTTTTATGTTATCATAAAGTATGGAATACCTTCCTCTTGAAAAAATTAATCAATGCACTAAAGAAGAAACAATTGGCTCTGCTCTTGCTATGATTGAAAGCAGTCATGAGCCAGTTTTTGTTTTCAGTAAAGACAAAAAATTTTTAGGACTAGTAGCTCCCTATTATACCCTTTTTAGAAAAAGGTTTCCCTATACTACTAAGGTTGAATCAGTTATAATGTCTCCGCCCAAAATCAATCCTTCTACTCCTGCTTATGAAATAGCTGCTTTTATGACTTCTACCAGAATTTACGCTCTTCCTGTTTTCAAAAATCTTCATCAAATTACTGGCGTTATAACTGCCAAGAACTTGATTAGAGACTTATTAAAAGATAGAGAAGCTTTCAATAAAATTATCGGAAATATAGAAATCACTAAAGCTGTAACTGCACCTTCCAGCTCTATGGTCAGAGAAGTGTACAAGCTTCTTCGTCAAAAAGGCACTACCCGTGTTATTTTGGTGGATGAAAAGGGAAAACTCAATGGAATTGTCAGCCGCAAAGATATAGAGAAAGCTTTTATTAGACCCACTAACAAACAAAGATATTCTACTAGAAAAGGAACACCTGTTAATTATTCTATGGACCAAGAAACAATT
>Ga0265594_1002480_pt1 | contig 13162 bp, 13 predicted proteins | sample saktaG_11_FD_190147 | JGI IMG/M metagenome (GOLD analysis project Ga0265594, IMG submission 190147) | Saline water microbial communities from Sakinaw Lake, British Columbia, Canada - sak_2011_5_24_80m | ecosystem: Environmental > Aquatic > Non-marine Saline and Alkaline > Saline ... | reverse complement strand
CTCGAACAACAATGAAACAATGAAACAATGAAACACAAAGAAAAAAAATAAAAGCAATAACTTTAAATTTGGACAGCTTCATTATTGACGAAGATAGCGGCGCACTGCCAAAAAGCTGGCAATACTGCCAATCAAAACCCCCAGTAAAACTTCACTGCCTAAAAGCGCCAACATAAATAAAGGATCAATGGGAAGAAGAGAAATTTCTCCCAAAAATGAAGTTAAAAATGGCGTGGCGTATAAAAGACAAAGATATGCCAAGCCCCAAGCCAACAAGGCTCCAAAAGCTCCATAAAAAATTCCCTCTAGTAAAAACGGGTTGCGAATATAACCGGTAGAAGCGCCTAAAAGACGTAAAATTCCAATCTCTTTCTTTTTAATAGAAATTTTCATGCTAACAATAATCATAATAACCAAAAGGGAAATTAAAACAAAAGAACAAACCAAAACAAGACCAACTTTTCTTATCGTCTGTGTCCAGATAATTAAAGTCGCCACAACATCTTCATGAAAAAGAACCTCTTCTATTCCCCCTACTCCTTTTAGAATCTCTGCTAGCTGCGGCAAGGAGGCGCTATCAACAGCCGAAACCTCAAGGCTAGCCGGAAGGATATCAGCCGTAACCAACTCTAAAAGCAAAGGATCGTCTTTATTCTGTTCGCGATAAATTGCCAGGGCTTCTTCTTTCGAAACATATTTTATGTCAGCTGCTTTCCCTGTATTGATTAACTGAGTCTTAAGCATTTCTACTTCTTCCTTAGTTACCTCATCTTCTAAAAAAGCAGTAATCTGCGGCCGCGTTTCAAAATAGTTTAAAAGTTTTTCTGAACCAAAACTAAGAAGAACAAAAACACTAATTACAAAAAATGTCAAAACCATAATAACAAGAGCCGCCAGTGCTTGATAAGGAGAACGCCTGATATGTTTCCAAGTGATTTTAAACATCTTTATATTTCCCTTTCTTTTCATCACTAATAATTTTCCCTTTTTCTAAAGAAATTACTCTCCCTTTTAAACTATCAACAATATCAAAATTATGAGTCGCCATAACGACAGTTTTACCTTTTTCGTTTATTTGTTTTAAAAGCTTGACAATCTGCCAAGCAGTAGCCGGATCCAAATTTCCTGTTGGTTCATCAGCAAACAAAATTGAAGGTTTTGCTATTAAGGCTCTGGCAATTACTGTCCGTTGAACCTCTCCTCCAGAAAGTTGAAGAGGAAAAAGATCGCCTTTTTCTTTTAATCCAACCAATTCTAAAATTTCTAAAACTTCATTTTCAGTCTCCCGGGAAGATCTGCCTAAAATCTCCAAAGGAAGGCTAATATTTTCAAAAACAGTCCTATCCCAAAGAAGTTTGTAATCTTGAAAAGCAGATCCTATTCTTCTCCTCAGCGCAGGAATTTTTTTTCGATGGAGAGTATTCACTTCTTCTTTCTCTAGAAAAATTGAACCTGAAGTAGGAAGAAATTCACGAATTAAAAGCCGAAAGATTGTTGTCTTACCAGAACCAGAAGGACCGACAATAAAAACAAACTCTCCTGACTCAATAACAAAATTTAATTTATCTAAGGCAACTGTTCCATCTTTGAACTGTTTAACAACGTTTTTGAACTCAATCATTCTAAAACTTCTACCTTACCAACATCCATTAGCCAACCGGCCTTTTGAGCAGTAAAGGTTTCTCCCCAAATCTTAACTTTTCTGCCAAGCAGTTTACCCAAGTCAAGAACTGAAGAAGTAAGATAAACGGTCTGTGACTCCCCTCCTTCACGGATAAGTTTATGCGTGCCCTCGTTTGTAAAAGAACCATCGTTTTCTTCAACAATCCCAACAGCAGTGTCCCGAAAGACATCTGAATTCTCAACTCCAATCACCATCTTTTTTTCAATCCTTTCTCCTACTTCAGTCGGAGATATGATTCCTTTTCCGGATTGACGATAGGAAAGAGAACGGCCGCTTATTACTCCTGCCGCAAGAATCAAAAGGATAACAAAAGATGATAATAAAACCCCGCTAAGGCTTCTTTTTTCCTCCATGATTGGTTCTTTTCTTGCTTCTATTACTTGTCCTGGTTCTTCTTCCATATTATTAATATATCATATTAAAGATATCATATTAAGGAAAGCTGGTAAATCTCTGCCTCGATAAACTTTTCCAAATTCCCATCTAAAACACTTTCGACATTTTTTGTTTCATAACCGGTTCGTAAATCACGAACTAAATGATAAGGGTGTAAAACATAAGAACGGATCTGTGTTCCCCAGCTGGCTTTTTTTCCTCCTTTTTTAAATTTCTGCTCCTCTTCTCTTCTTTTTCTCTCTTGAACTTCCCAGAGTTTAACTCGTAAAACTTGTAAGGCTATCTTTCGATTCTGTTCCTGATAACGTTCTTCCTGAGAAACAACAATAATACCGCTAGGCTTATGTTTTAAACGAACGGCAGTAGAAACCTTCTGCACATTTTGTCCTCCTTGAGTAGATGCGCGAAAAAATTGCCATTCAAGATCGCTTCCATTAATTTTTACTTCCTCTTCCTCGATTAACGGTAAAGCTCTAACTAAAGAGAAAGACGTTTGTCTTAATTTATCAGCGTTAAAAGGAGACTGACGAACTAAGCGGTGAGTTCCCGCTTCTCTTTTTAAAAAACCGAAAGCAAATTTGCCGTAAACAATTAATGTCACGCTTTTAACCCCTGCTTCCTCTCCTCGGGTCTCATCGGCTAATTTCCACTGCCATTTCTGTCCCTCAATAAAACGAATATACATTCTCTTAAGCATCTCTGTCCAATCCATTGCTTCTACTCCTCCCTGGCCGGCATGAAGAGAAAGAACGGCATTAGACTGATCATATTTACCGGAAAGAAAAGTTTTCAACTCCAATCTCTTTAATATTTTCTCGAACTTTTTCTTTTCTCCTTTTCTAAAACAAGCTCTAAGATTTTCTATTTCACTAATTTCTTTTTGGAGTTCTGCCAATCGCTTCATTTTTTCCGAAGCCAAAATCGAGTTGCGCCAAAAATCCGGATGACTGCTTTCTTTCTCCAGTTTCTGAATTTCCTTTCTTTTCTCTTCTATCTTTAATTTTTTCTCTAAAATATCAATCTTTTTCATTGATCCCCTTAATTATTAACCTTTTAAAAATGTTTTTTTCAACCTATTAAGATTTATTTTTTTTATCATCAAATCCGTCTTTAACAATTGAGCTGTTTCTTGAGTATAGCTTAATAATATTTTTTCAAGATTGCCTCTCTGAGCTTTCAAAACATGGCCTATATTTTTAGAAATAATTATTTTTACTTTTTTATTTCTATGGGCAAAGTTAATAATCTGCTCTATCCCGTTTCCTGATTCAGTAATTAATTTAAGATATGGTTTAATCAACTTTTTTTCAAAAATCCTTTCTCCGGATATTATTGCCATAAAAGCACCCAAACCTTTATCTGATTCCCTAGCGGCAATGACCATATTATATCGACCACACTTATATTCATTAATAAGATTAGTTATATGATGTTTTTTAATCTTTGATAGGTCAGCATCGCACATTAAGATGGTATTCCCTTTAGTGATCTTAATTCCCTTGACGACAGCGCCGCCTTTGCCTAAATTACGATTATTAAAAACAGTTTTTATTTTAGAACCAAAGGCTTTTATTTTCTGAACTGAATTGTCTTCCGAACAATCATCAATAACAATAATCTCATCTATGTCTTGACAAGATAATAATGTCTTGATAACACGGGTAATTGTTTTTTCGTTATTATAAACAGGAACAATACAACTAATCATATTACTAACTCGCCGGTAGTTCCGGATAATGACACTTTTTCCATTTCTTTCCTGACCCACACCAACAAGGATCATTCCGACCAATCCTTTTCTTTCCCGAAGCCACCGGTTTAACGACTGGTTGAGATGGTGCTGGCACTCCTTCTATTGCTGCGCCTCTGCCTAACTGAATATTGACTGGCTCTCTTGGCTGTTGAGCTACTTTAACTCGAAAAATCCGGCGAGCAATTTCAGCATTAATATTATCTATCAATCCCTGAAACATTTTATACGCTTCACTTTTATACTCAACTAAGGGATTGCGCTGAGCATAACCTCTCAAGCCAATTCCCTCCCGGAGATCATCCACAGCGTCTAAATGTTCCATCCAAAGATTATCAACAACACTTAAAGCAACGGCTTTCTCAATTTCCCCCATCAACTCAAAACCGAGAGTCTTTTCCCTTTGTTTATAAGCCTGATCAACAATTTTATTAAGAAAATCAGTAATTTCTTCCATGTTTTTAATTTTTGATATTTGATTTTTAATATTTTCTTTTGATTTCTCGTCAAAAGGAATAATAGTTGAAAAATCCTTTATTATAGCTTCATATTCTATTTCTTCATCTGAAACACGAAGATTAACAATGCTATTCACTTCATCATGAATCTTTCCTAAAACTTCTTGTTTCTCTAAAGCCTTTCTCCGCATTTCGTAGATCAATTCCCTCTGTTTATTCATCACATCATCATACTCAACCAGTCTTTTTCGGGCATCAAAATGAAAACTTTCCACTTTAACCTGAGCTTGCTCAATCGCTTTACTTACCATCGAATGCTCCAAAGGAATATTTTCCGGCATTTTAAAAGTCGTCATTAACCTAGCTACTTGATCGCCCCCAAAAAGCCGCATAATATCATCCTCAAGGCTGACAAAAAAACGTGAAGAACCGGGATCACCCTGACGACCGGAACGACCTCGAAGCTGGTTATCAACTCTCCTTGCTTCATGTCTTTCAGTGCCGATAACGTGCAAACCGCCCAATTTAACAACCTTGTCGTGTTCTTTCTGCCAATCCTTTTTGTCCAAATCAGCCGGATCACCACCCAAAACAATATCCACACCTCTACCCGCCATATTCGTCGCCACTGTCACGGTACCTACTTTGCCTGCTTGGGCAATAATTGAAGCCTCTTTTTCATGATTTTTGGCATTCAAAACATTGTGAGGAATTTTTTTATGTTTTAAAAAATTATCAATAATCTGATTTTTATCAATTGAGGTTGTACCAATAAGCACTGGCTGACCTTTCTTCTGACACTCCTCAACTTCTTTAACTACAGCAGCATACTTAGCTCTCACCGTTTTATAAATAACATCAGGAAAAATTTTCCTAATCATTGGCTTATGAGTAGGAATAACTATCACATCAAGACTATAAATTGATTTAAATTCCTCCCCTTCTGTAGCCGCTGTTCCTGTCATGCCTGCCAATTTTTCATACATACGGAAATAATTTTGAAAGGAAATCGTCGCCAAGGTTTTTGATTCTCTCTGGATAGGCACCCCTTCTTTAGCCTCGATCGCTTGATGAAGTCCTTCGGAATATCTTCGGCCAAACATTAAACGACCGGTAAATTCATCAACAATAATAACCTGATTATCTTTGACTACATAATCTTTATCGCGGTAAAAAAGAGTCTTCGCCTTTAAAGATTGCTCAATGTGGTGAACAACGCCAAAATCTTTTTCATAAAGATTTTCTATCCCTAAAATTTTTTCTACTTTTCTCAAACCATGGTCAGTCAAATTAGCAGTTTTCAATTTTTCATCAATAATATAGTCAGTGTCTGAACTAAGATTGCCAATCAATTCAGAGAATTGATAGTACTTCTTTGTCGGTTCAACATCAGGCGCAGAAATAATCAATGGAGTTCGAGCTTCATCAATTAAGATAAAGTCAACTTCATCAACAATGGCAAAATAATGCCCTCGTTGAACCATATCTTCCAATTTATGAACCATATTGTCTCGAAGATAGTCAAAACCAAACTCGTTGTTAGTACCATAAGTCACATCGGCTTGATAAGCTTCTTTCCGGGAAACGGGTTTTAAATGAGCCAATCTTTGATCATCATGACCTTTTTCAACATATTTAGGATCATAAAGAAAACTTTTGTCATGGATAATACAGCCAACTGAAAAACCTAAAAGGTGAAAAATTGGCCCCATCCAGCCAGTATCTCGGCGAGCCAAATAATCATTAACTGTCACCAAATGGCAGCTTTTGCCTGTCAGCGCGTTTAAATATAAAGCCGGCACGGCCGAAAGAGTTTTTCCTTCACCTGTTTTTTGTTCGGCAATTTTGCCTTGATGAAAACAAATTGCCGCCATTAACTGAACATCATACGGCCGCAAGCCAATCGTTTTCACGCTGGCTTCACGAACAAAAGCAAAGGCTTCAGGAAGAAGATCATCTAAAGTCTCTTTTTTAAGCCGTTTTTTAAGTTCCTCTGTTTTTTTCTTAAATTCGCTTTTTCTGAGCTTTTTAACTTTTTTTTCCAAAGAATTAATCTCTTCAACGACCGGCTGGAACTGATCAAGCTCACGCTGATTGGAATCAAAAAGTTTCCCTAAAAACTTAAACATAACTTAATTATACTTCAGGCTATCAAAATTACCAATCTCTCTTGTCATTGCGAGGAGCGAAACCGCGCTGAGCGCGGTGAAGCGACGAAGCAATCTCGAATATAGATTGCTTCGCTGTTGCTCGCAATGACAAAATCGCTACTCTCGCAATGACAGAAATTATGGTCTTCGCAATGACGGTCTAAAAATATCTTTTATGATAGAATAAAAAGAAATGAAAAAAGTTTTAATTACCGGCGGTAATAAAGGAATTGGTTTAGCAACAACCAAAAAGTTTCTTAAAAATGGATTTTTTGTTTTTGTTGTTGCCAGAGATTTTTCTTCTTTTAAACTTAAACATAAAAACCTTAAAACAATAGAATTTGATTTAACTAATAATACTGAAATTCCAGGCTTTGCTCAAAAAATTGGCGATATTGATATTTTGATCAATAATGCCGGCATGATGCATGCCCTGCCTTTTGATAATTATTCCGAAGAAAAAATGGAAGAAATACTATCAGTTAATATTAAATCTCCAGTCGCTTTAATTGGAGAATTCTCCAAAGGAATGATTAAAAAGAAACAAGGAAGGATAGTCAACATTGCTTCCATTGCCGGAGAAATCGGCCATCCTGATATCTGGTATGGAATTACTAAAGCAGGAATGATTAATATCACCAAAAGCTTCGCTAAAATTCTTGGACCGAAAGGAATTGTAGTTAATGCTGTTGCGCCCGGCCCGGTAGAAACAAATATGTTAAAAACTATTCCTGAAGCAAGAAAAAAAGCAATCAAGAAAATTGTTTACAGCGCCAGATTCGCCAAACCGGAAGAAGTTGCAGAAACTATTTATTGGTTATCAACTGATTGCCCTGAATATATCAATGGGATTTGTATTGATATCAACAACGGCGCATTCCCAAGGTAATCCTCAAAACGTAGTTAATTAAAGTTTGTCTGTTTTCTAATCTTTCTCTCTTTGCTTTTCTTTTAGCGTAAAAGATTAATTACATCAATCAATATTGCTAACCCCCTATCCAAGTCTTTTTTGTCAATTGTCAATGGTGGCATAAGTTGAATATTGCTTTCATGATCAGATACTAGATGTAATCCTTTTTTCATGGCAGACTCAATCACTGTTTCTACCGCCTGTGGATCTTTTTCTTTTGTCTGTTTGCTTTTCACTAAGTCCACACCAGTTTCCATACCCCTGCCTCGAATATCTCCTACATGGGAATTATTTGACAGCTCGTTGTTTAATACACTTCTCATATATTCACCATCTTTGGCTGCTTTTCGCCATACCTTATCTCGAAGATGAATTTGCAAGGTCTTAAGAGCGGCTGCGCAGGAAAGAGGGATCCAACCAAAAGTGGATTGCAAATTTGCCACCGCATATGCTTTATTGGCAATCTCTTTCGTGGTTACCATAGCCCCGATTGGAGCGACACCATTGGATATGCCTTTAGCTAGGGTAACAATATCGGGAACAATACTTTCAATCTCCATCGCAAATAATTTACCCAATCTTGAAAATCCTGATCCTACCTCGTCTAGAATCAATAATGTTCCGTATTTCTTCGTTAATTTTCGAATTAATGTTAAAAATCCATCTGGTGCTCCATATGTTGATCCGTAGCCTGTAATTGTCCCTGATTCTGTTAATACTGCGGCGATATCTTCATTGGCTAGTAATTTTTCTAATTGCAATTCAAGGTCACGAAGAAGCTGCTTAGGTCCCTTATCAGTCCTATAAGTGTTGGGAAATGGAATTTGCAATAAGTCATTTTTTTTATCAGTAATTTTTGCAACCCATTCTGGTAAATGACTGATCGCCATGCAATGTAAACCTTGTCCATGATATGACTCGATAAATCCCAAGATCTTTTTTCTTCCCGTATATGATCGAGCAAGTTTAATTGCTTCTTCATTCGCTTCCATCCCGCCGGTAACCCGACCAATTGAATTCAAGCTTTTAGGTAAAGATTTCGTTAGTAAATCGGCATATTTATTTTGAATTGGATCGGCCGTCCACATGGGTGCATAAGCATTCTTTTTTACTTGTTTTATAACGGCTTGAGTGATTTCTGGATTATTCCAACCAAGATTGACCACATTCCAACCTGAAGTAAAGTCAAGCAATTTCTTGCCGCTTTTGTCCCAAATATAACTACCTTTAGCTTTTAAGATATCAAATTTCCAACTACAAAAATCGGTATAGATAATGTTATTTTTAATCATTAAAAATCGCTTGCTTCATTTAATCGTAATTAAACTTTATCACAAGTTGTAAATAGCTACAAACAAAAATTACCAATCTTGATAACTATTTTAGTCCCGACAAAATCCTCCTTAAGGAGTGTTTTGTCAAAAATTTAGCCTTAAATTTTTAAGTTATATCTCTGTCAAAATATTTTTCCGTCAATCATGATAAAATAACAAAGAAATGAAAATCAACAAAACAGATAGACAAAGAGGTGTTTTGGCTGTAGAAGCGGTAGAGTAAAAATTTATCTTCTAATCTTTTTAATTACCCAAATAAGCAAGACTAAGAGAATAAAGGGCGAGAAGAAAACACCTATCCAAATTAAAGTATTGGCAATTTTCTGCCAAAAACCTATTAAGGTTCTCAGAGAGGCCTTGATAACTCTCATTGGCCGCCATTTTTCTTCCACAATCGGCAACTCTTCTTCCTCTGTGGCAATATAAACGCTAAGAGTAGACATGACGGCTGATTCTTTTAAATACTTCATTCGTCCTTCAGTCGTTTCAATTTGACCCCGGACACGAGTCAATTCTCTCTGCACTTCTAAGATTTCTGTAATTTTCCCTGCCCGTTTCATGATTTCCAAAAGCTGCTCTTCAGTTGCTTCTAAATTACGCAAACGGCTTTCGAGATCGGTGTATTCCTCAGTCACATCTTTGCCGGTAATTTGCTCGCTGACAGTTTTAATAGCGAGATCTTTTAGTTGAGAAATCGCTTCGGAAAACTTATCTACCGGAACCTTAATTGTTACCTCACCCTTCATCCTTTCTTGTTTTTCATCACTGTACCAAGTATGCGAAGAAAGAACAAAGCCGCTAAGACTTTCAGCTATTTTCTCAGCTTCTTCAACTGCTTTTAAAGTTTCTTTAACCAAGAGTGAAAAACTGCCCCTTTTTATAATCAAACGATCTGAAATACTCCCTGCTTCTGTTTCTTCTTCGATTCTGCTTACATCAGCCGTACCAGGCGCTGGAAGAATTTCTTCCTTCATTAAAGATTGGGTTGTATTAGTTGGGGATTTAAATTGCGGGGTTATTAAAGATAGAGGCTCACTGTATTTCCCTCTTTTTCCCATCAGGTAGGCGCCAAAAACTGCCAAAAGAATAGCACCAATAATAAAGAATTTCTTTTTCATCTAGCAATTAAATAATTAACTATTTTTGAGATAATGTCAAGAGATTGCTTGAAGTCCGCACAAATGAAATCCGAGAGAAAATCTTTTCAAGTTTTCCGATAAACTCTCTTGTTTCTTCCTTCTTTTCTTTATAAAAAAGACGGTTAAAAATTACTAATCCTGATGGAGAAAGAAGTCTTTTAATTTTTCTCAAAAACTCTTCAGTTTCGCAAGATTGAGGAACTTTGTCGGCAAGATAAACATCGATCAAAATCAAATCAAATTTTCCTCTCTTTTCTACCCACTCAACGGCGTCGGCGTTAACAATCTCAAGATTCGAAATTTTGTCAAGATTAAAATATTTTTTGCCGAATCTAATCACTGCTGGGTCGATCTCCACCCCAACCATTTTGGCATCGGGCCAAAATTTATTAACCAATTGCGCCACTGTCCCTCCACCAAGACCCAGAATAAGCGAATGGCGAATGGCGAATGGCGAATGGGAAACCTTTTTTAGGGCTTTTTTCCAAATTCCTCCGATAAACGCCCCACTCTGCTCCAGCCCGCCAACAACCATGCTTGGTTTACCAAGCACTTTGAATATTCGAACTTCACCACTAATAGAAGAATCTACTTTTTCTATTAATTTTCTTGTCCTAAAGAAATCTAAAAGGTTCACTTCGATTAATCGAACTACTTAGGAGTGATTTTATTTTTACCTATATATTTTTGGAGTACTTCTGGAATCAAAACCGAACCGTCTTTTTGCTGATAATTCTCTAAAATAGCAATGATCATTCTACCAATGGCAATGGCAGTGCCATTGAGAGTATGAAGAAAATCGACCTTTCCGTTTTTACGATAACGAATATTCAGCCTACGAGCTTGAAAATCGGTACAAGTACTAGTTGAGTGTGTTTCACGATATTTTTTCTGTGATGGCAACCAACAATTAACATCGTATTTACGAGCCGTGTTATCACCCAAATCACCGGTACACATTTTAGTAATTTGATAAGGAATTTTCAAGGCTTGAACTAATTTTTCTTCCATAGACAAAAAATACTCATGTTCTTTTTTGTCTGCTTCCTTCTGTGGTTCAATGAAAGAAAACATTTCTAATTTATCAAATTGATGAACGCGGAAAATTCCCCGAGTATCTTTACCATAAGAACCAGCTTCACGACGAAAACAAGTCGAAAAACCCACGTAACGACGCGGTAAATCTTCAACCTCAAAAACTTCATCAGCATGCATCGGCCCAATAGATTGTTCTGATGTTCCAACCAAAACTAAACCGTCTTTTTTGAATAAATACATATTAGCTGCACCACTATGTTCTAAATAGCCCATATTTCGCATCATTTCTTTTCTAATTAAAACCGGGGGAACCACTGGCACGAACCCTTCTTTAGTTAACATCCCGAAAACAAAATTAACTAAAGCAAACTCTAGCTGAACAGCTTCATTTTTTAGATAACCAAAGCGGGCTCCGGAAACTTTCGCAGCCCTCCTAACATCAATAAGATCCAATAACTCTCCAAGCTCAAGATGATCACGGGGTTTAAAATCAAATTTGGGAATTTTTCCCCAAGTTCTAACCACTACATTCTCACTTTCGTCTTTACCAACAGGAACATCCTTAGCTGGGAAACCCGGAACTTGAAACATTAATTCCTCAAATTCCGCTGTTGCTTCTTTTAATTCTGGATCTAGAGTTTTTAATTTGGCTTTAATTCCCCGACCTCTCTTGATATCTTCTTTCGTTAACTTGTTTCTTTCACTTCTTAGCTTTTCAATCCTCTGTAAAATCTCTCGCCTTTTTTTATCAGCTTGTAAAAGCTCATCCACTACCTTTGGATCGCGCTGTTTATCCCTACTCGCTTTCTTAACTTTGTCTGGATTTTCTCGAATAAATTTTATGTCTAACATTTTTATAATCCTAACTCCTTTGCTGTTTCCTGCATTGCCTTAAGGGAAATTTCAATAAATTCTCTTAAAGGTATGCCCAGTTTTTCTTCGCACAATTTAATATCTTCTCTTCTTGTTCCGGCAGCAAAAGACTTTACTTTAAACTTTTTCATCACAGATTTTACTTTGACACTGCTAAGTTTTCTATCAGGCCGAACTAAAGCAGTAGCAACAATCAATCCAGTTAAAGAATCACCGATAAACAAAGACCAGTCCATTTTTGATTTTGGTTCAAATTCGGGGTGTAAATTAAAACCATGAGCCTGAATAGCATACAAAATTTCTTCCAACACATCGACGTTCTCTTCTTTGAAAATATCGATCACTTTGAGACAGTGCTCTTTTTCCTCGGCAATTTCATAATCTAAATCATGAAGCAAGCCCGCCATGGCCCAAATTTTTTCTTTCTCTGGCTCAAATCGTTTAGCTAAAGCTTTCATAATCGCTTCAGTCGCTAGCATGTGCTTAGCCGTATTTTCAGTCTTAATATATTTTTTTAAAAGCTCTAAAGCTTTTTCTCTCTTAATCATAATGGGTTAGGAACATCAATAAATTTTACTTCTAGCTTGGGAAACTTTTTCTTGACAACTTCTCCCAATGCTTTAATGCCGAATTTTTCACTATTATAATGGCCTAAATTAAAAAAGTGAATACCAGCCTCTTTTACCCAAGCCTCTGTTGATTCTCTCGGTTCACCAGTTAAAAAGGCATCCATGTTTTTATTAACTGCTTCATAAAGAATATAGGGCCCACCACCGGAAACAACGCCGATTTTTTTAATTTTTTCTGGTCCATATTTAAAAACCTTAACCCCAAAGCCGCATAGTTTTTTTGCCCTTTTGATTAATTCATTAATCGCAATCGGCTTGGAAAACTCTCCTTCATAGCCCCAATAAAGCTTATCTGAATAACCAAATTTTTTACCTCGCTTTGCACCTAAAAGTTTAATAATTTGAGCATTATTACCCAAAACAAAATGATTATCTAAAAATAGATGATAAGTTAAAAGGGTTATATCATAATCAAATAAAACTTTTAATCGCTTTTTCATTACTCTGGTGATTGGCGAAGATCTTTTAGGTCCAAAAAGACCATGATGAAGAATGATTATCTGCGCTCCCCAATCAGCTGCTTTTTCAAAAAGCTCTAAATTCGCTGAAACCCCTAACGCCACTTTTTTCACGCTATCCTGACCGATCACCTGAAGACCATTAAACAAATAAGGGTCCTTGTCAGATTCAACTTTTAAAGTTTTATTAATAAAATCAATCAATTTATCTCTTTTTATCATTTTTTCTTTCCTTTTGGTCGCAAAATGGGAAAAAGAATTACTTCCTTGATTGACCAAGTATCAGTGAAAAACATTGTTAATCGATCAACGCCGATACCAATACCACCAAGAGTCGGCATCC
>Ga0265594_1002478_pt1 | contig 13177 bp, 13 predicted proteins | sample saktaG_11_FD_190147 | JGI IMG/M metagenome (GOLD analysis project Ga0265594, IMG submission 190147) | Saline water microbial communities from Sakinaw Lake, British Columbia, Canada - sak_2011_5_24_80m | ecosystem: Environmental > Aquatic > Non-marine Saline and Alkaline > Saline ... | reverse complement strand
GCTTTCTCAGATGAAATCAATCCTTTCAAAACCAAAGTATGCAGTATTGCTGCGGTTAGAGTAGTTTTACCATGATCAACATGACCAATAGTACCAACATTTACATGAGGTTTCCCTCTTTCAAATTTTGCTTTTTCTGCCATAATTTTATTATTATTGTTTGTTATTATTTATTTTTTATTATATCTAGTATCTTAACCGATTAAAGTAAACTTGTCAATCCCGTTAGAGATTTTGATGTTGTTTCTCGCCAATTCTTAATATACCACCATCTCTAACGGGATCAACACTTTTTATCTACGCTTGCCTTCTATAATTTCTTGAGCGATATTTCCAGGGACTTCTTCATACTTATCAAATTCCATAGTAAAGTTTCCTCTTCCTTCTGTTAGTGATCTTAAAGTGGTAGCGTAACCAAACATTTGAGCCAATGGAATAGTAGCATCAATAATCTTTAAATTATTTCTATCGTCTGTTTGACCAATTTTTCCTCTTCTAGAAGATAAATCTCCAATAACATCTCCAAAGAAATCTGACGGAATAATAACTTCTAATTTCATAATTGGCTCTAATATAATGGCCTTAGCTCTTTTAGCTGCCGCTTGAAAAGCCATAGAACCCGCAATTTTAAAAGCATTCTCAGAAGAGTCAACTTCGTGAAAAGATCCATCATAGAGAGTTACTTCAATATCCATCATTAAATATCCAGCAACAACACCTTTACTCATCGCCTCTTTAATGCCTTTTTCAACAGCCGGAATATATTCCTTAGGAATAGATCCTCCCTTAATTTCATCGTTAAAAACAAAACCCTTACCTCTCTCTAAGGGTTTAACTTTTAACATTACATGACCATACTGGCCTCGACCACCCGATTGTTTAATAAACTTACCTTCTGCTTGGGCTTCTTCTTTAATAGTTTCTTTATAGGCAACTTGAGGACGGCCAACAGAGGCCTCTACTTTAAACTCTCTTTTCATTCTATCAACTAGAACCTCTAAATGAAGCTCGCCCATTCCTGAGATAATAGTTTCACCTGTTTCTATATCGCTCTTAATTCTAAAAGTAGGATCTTCTTCTGATAACCTTTTGAGAGCCAAGCCCATTTTTTCTTGATCGGCTTTTGATTTCGGCTCAATTCTAATACCGATAACTGGTTCTGGAAAAGTAATTTGCTCAAGAATAACTGATGCTGTTTCGTCACATAAAGTATCTCCTGTTCTAGTATTTTTAAGACCGACTGTGGCAGCAATATCTCCAGTGTAAACCTCTTTCACCTCTTCTCTTTCAGCTGAATGCATTCTTAAAATACGGCCAATTCTTTCTTTATCGCCTGTTCTCGAGTTCAAAAGATAAGAACCAGAAATCAAGGTTCCAGAATAAACTCTGAAATAAGTAAGAGCTCCAACGAAAGGATCTGTAGCAACCTTAAAAGCTAAAGCTGAAAACTTTTCGCTATCATCGGCTCTCCTTTCTTCGGTTTCTTCTCCTGTTTTTGGATTAATTCCTTTAATAGCTGGCATATCAATAGGGCTTGGAAGATAATCACAAACAGCATCTAACATTGGTTGAACCCCTTTATTCTTAAGAGCAGAACCACAAAATACTGGTATCAGCTTATAATCAATAACCGCTTTTCTTAAAACTTCTTTTAACTTTTCTATTGGAACTTCTTCTCCACCTAAATATTTCTCCATTGTTGAATCGTCTTCAGCAACAATCTTTTCAATCATTTTATTTCTCCACTTTTTAGCATCCTCTTTCATATTCTCTGGAATTTCCTCTTCTCTGATAATTTGACCGAAATCACCATCAAACATAATGGCTTTCATTTTCAATAAATCGACGACCCCCTTATGTTCTTGTTCTAAACCAATAGGCAACTGCATAGCAATAGCATCGGGCGTAAGCTTATCTAATATTGATTGAAAGCTCTTTTCGAAACTAGCTCCAGTTCTATCTAGTTTATTAATAAAGCAAATTCTTGGAACTTTAAACTTATCGGCTTGACGCCAAACAGTTTCTGATTGTGGTTCTACGCCAGCCACACCGTCAAAAACAACAACCGCTCCATCTAAAACCCTTAAAGATCTTTGAACTTCAGCCGTAAAGTCAATATGACCTGGAGTATCAATAATATTAATTCTATGTTCTTTGACTTTATCTCCATTAAACTGACTCGGTGTCCAAAAACAAGTTGTTGCCGCAGAAGTAATAGTAATACCTCTTTCTCTTTCTTGTTCCATCCAGTCCATAATAGCTCCTCCGTCATGGACCTCACCAATCTTATGAGAAATTCCGGTATAAAATAAAACACGCTCGGAAACTGTTGTTTTTCCAGCATCAATATGGGCAATAATCCCAATATCTCTTGTTTTTTCAATTGGATATTCTCTAGGCATAATATTTTAAGCTACCAAGCAAAGTGGGCGAAAGCTCGGTTGGCTTCGGCCATGCGATGAGTATCTGATTTCTTCTTAATAGCCCAACCAGTATCGTTAGCAGCGTCCATTAACTCATCGGCCAACTTTTCTCTCATTGCTTTTCCTTTTTTAGCTTTAGCTCCTAAAAGAATCCATCTCATTGCTAAAGCCATCTTTCTGTTCCCTTTTACTTCAATTGGAACCTGATAAGTGGCTCCTCCAACTCTTTTTGATTTTACCTCAATTCTAGGTGAAGCATTCTCTAAAGCTGTTTCAAAAACCTCTAAAGGATCTTTCTTTGTCTTTTCTTTCATAATCTCAAAAGCACCATAAACAATCTTTCTGGCTATTGTTTTCTTGCCCTCTCTCATAATCTGATTAATAAACTTGGAAACTGTTTCGTTATTATATAATGGATCGGGCAATACTGGGTGTTTCTTAAAACTTTTCATAATTATTTCTTTTCTTTTTTAGTTCCATATTTGCTTCTACCTTGTTTCCTGCCTTCAACCCCTCCGGTATCTAAAACCCCCCTAACAACATGGTATCTTACTCCTGGCAAATCTCTTACTCTTCCACCTCTTATCATAATAACTGAATGCTCTTGAAGATTATGCCCTTCTCCAGGGATATAGGCCGATACTTCCATTCCATTAGTTAATCTAACTCTGGCTACTTTTCTTAAAGCAGAGTTAGGTTTTTTAGGAGTAACTGTAAAAACCCTAAGGCAAACACCTCTCTTAAAAGGAGAGTCATATCTCTTAGGTCTATTCTTTAAAACATTAAAACTAAAAGTCAAAGCAGGTGTTTTGCTTTTCTTTTTTTTGCTTACTCTTTTATGTTTTACTAGTTGATGTATCGTTGGCATAATTAAAAAGTTAGCATATGAAATGCTTATTAAGAAGTTTAACAAAAATCAAACACAATGTCAACATCACAGGTTCCTTGACGGCTTGACAAAGGAACTTGGTTTGATATAATGAAAGTAATACGGCGATAGTTCGTACACTACGGGCTGTGTTGCGTGTCACAAAAAAGAACTTCTTTCGGGAAGTCCTTTTTTGTTGTAAAATAAATATGTGGGCCTGGGCCCGTGTTGTATGTGGTTAACAAGTCGCCGTTGACACGCGACCAAGCGGGTTCGACTCCCGCCGGGTCCACAACAAAAAACTTCGTTACTCACGAAGTTTTTTGTTTTAAAGGATTTGAAAAAATTGAGCTAATGGAGTAAATGCCTCCAATCCGGCTATAATCCTATAAACAAATAAGATTACTTGCATTAACGGAATTATACCCATCATAAGAAGATAGAGTAAAGCAAAGAAAAGAATCATTCTATACTGTTGAAAAAATAATTTTATTTGTGAAGAAAAACGTGGTAAAAGATCAATCAATATATGCGAGCCATCTAGTGGTGGAATTGGTATTAAATTAAATATCGCAAGCAACACATTTATATATACTATACCAGCAAACATCATTGAAAGGCCTGGGATTAAATAAATAGCAGAAATAAATCTCAGGGCCAAGCCAAAAATTAAGGCTACTGATAAATTAGATAATGGACCCGCTAGAGCAACTTTCAAAGAACCATATTTTTGATCTCTAAAATTATAGGGATTGATCGGAACCGGTTTTGCATATCCAAATAAAATAGGACTTTTAAAGATGACTAAGAGGGTTGGCAATAAAATAGAACCAATTGGATCTAAATGTTTTAATGGATTTAAAGTAAGACGACCAGCATATTTGGCTGTTGGATCTCCCAGATAATAGGCAACACCTCCATGAGCAATCTCATGGATAATAACAGAAAATATTAAAATAACAATAAGAAAAATAAAGTCCATATGTTTTAATATAACATAACTTGAATAAAATTTAAAGTTATGCTAGAATAGAAGCACTATGACAAAGAAATGTACAATTTGCGAAAAGTCGTCTATGATGGTTTGGCATAGAGTAAAGCTTAGAGGTAAATATAATCCAACCATTAAGCGAAGAAAATATCCTAATCTCCAATGGGTCTATGTTCCTGTTGATATAAATAGAATGGCTTACAAACCCTACGCTGGCAAAAAAATAAAGGCCTGTGCTAAATGTATTAAAACTCTCTCCAAAAGAAAATAATTTTAAAACAAAAAGGTGACCGAGTCACTTTTTTGTTTTAAAATAAAGCTCCATAAATATCTAAGAAGATTCTTGGAGAATAATTTAAGTGGGATTTTACAAGTATCCACCAAGGTGAATACAAATATCAAACTCCCTTTGTATATGTATAGTCCAGAATCTTAATAAATACTTATAGAGCTATCTTCATTATAGTATTTTTCAAACCCCACTGTCAATTATGTTCCGTAGCTTGAACAATTTAAAGAAAAGCCGGATTTATCCTTAATGGATAAATCCGGTTTGTTGATTTGTTGACATTAGATCTTGGCGTTAAGCTGAACCCTAGTAAGCTTTGGGTTCAACTCGATTGCTTTTTTGTAGTCGGCTTCCGCCTTTTTCTTTTGACCTAAGAACGAATAAGCGACTGAGCGACCGAGATACGCTTTGGCAAAGTCTGGTTTGAAGCTGATAATTTTGTTATAATCTGCGATCGCTTCCGAATATCGTTTCAAATCCAAATAAGTGTTTGCACGATTTTGGTATGCGTTAGCATAATTCGGATCCAGGCTAATGGCTTTATTGAGATCGAGCATAGCCCCAATATGCTCTTGCAATATTAAACGAGCACCAGCCCGGTTATTGAGAGCTGGGACATTATTCGGATCCAACTCAATAGCCCTGTTGAAATGCCCAATTGATTCCGTCGTGTTACCCGACAGATAAAAAAGTGTCCCCTGACAAAATTGGATTAGACTAACCAATTCTTTTTTGTTGAAAACACGAAAATCACTTTTAATATCTGCCATGCTTCCATTTACAATAAAATACTTGCTGGGACAATCTTTTTCTCTTGAAATCATTATCAGAAACTTGTTGTCAGATAATTCGACAACATTTCCGATATTTTCCGACGAAAAACTTATAACCCAAACCTTCAGGCCAATGGATCTGCCTAAAATGTAAAAAATCTGTGCATAGCCCAAACAGTTGGCTTTGCCCGTTTCGACAATTTTGGCTAGACCGAAATGATCCTTTTTGGGTAAAACATTGTTTGAGATCACGCCGTGCAAGGAAATTGCAGTTATTTCCGATGGACTATTTGCGTCCGGTGGGCTTTTGGCACCCTTCCATTGGCTAGCCATAAGAACAAAGCCGTGAGCAATTTCTTCTGAGTAACCCAAACTCATAACCTCTTCTTGGATTAGTTCTGCACGTACGATTATCGTACTTTCAGCGAAAACATTTGTGGTTAGTGCCATCAGAACGGCAATGGCAAACATCAAGGTTGTTTTTTTTGTTCTCATTTCTGTTACCTTTCTTTTTTCAATTAATTCTAAAAAGCTTACTCTAAACAACAATCATTATTCCATTAGCTTCCTTTCACAAGATCCTTCTTTATTTAATTGACAATTTACATAATACTCATTGTAATTATTTTTGCGAAAAAGTCAAGATTTAAATCCCGAGAGCTTCTACTAATTGTTTTATCAAAGAAACAACAACTGGAGGTGGCATCAAGCTATATGATGGTTGATTATTATCATCAACTACTTGCCATGGCTTCTGAACTGTTTGGACGTCGGATGTCCAAACGTAATCAAACTCTGGCGTTATCTCATAATCATTAAGATATTCTTCTGCTTTATCAATAGGAACAGAGTTTCTTAATAACACCTTAGGAATTCCATAAAGCGAAAAGGCCCTTTTGATAAGCACCTCATCTAAAGCTAATCTATCCTTAATTGGCTCTATCCCCTTTTCGTCTCCTTCTTTTGGGACCATTCTTGCACCCGTGCAATCAGAGTTATCACAAATTAAGTGAAACTTCCCATCCTCATGTTCTACTTTTTGAGTTGTTAAAAGTTTTAAACTTCTTGAAGTATTACACAAAGGACAAATAACTCGATGTTTTATTCTTGCGTTAATAACTGGCTCTGGAATATCTATCAGAATCATAACATCTGGATCTTGACGATAGTCTACCAAATCTCTAAAGAATAAAGAATAAGAAACTTGATCTAATTCCCTTGGAAAGCCATCTATAAAGATGGACTTCTTGCCTAAGCGAGATATTTCTCTCTTTGCCAAAACCAAAATTAATTCAGAAGGTAAGAGTTTAGAAGTACTTCTATTTTCCAAAGAAGCAAGTATATCTTCTAAAGAGATAAACCCCCTATAATTCTTTTCTAAAAAGGCCACTAATTCTTTCTTCTGTTCTGGATCTTGTAACTCCTTATCTATTTCTCTTATCATGTCTCCAATAGAAAGATGAGCTATATTCTCTTTACCAAAGATCTCTCTAAACATTTTAGCATAGGTTCCTTTTCCAGAATTCTTCTTGCCTAAGAAGTAGGCAATAAAAGTATTCCCTCCATTTAAATATTCTTTAATTTTCTTAATTTCGTCTCCAGCTTTTAATTCAAAGTACTCTTTGCGTTGATCAAAATCAGTCAAATCAAACTTTGGAGAACCTTCTATTTTTGTCTTAAATAATGGAAATTCTAAATCTTTCATATATGTTATATATTTATTACTTGATAATAAAACTATCTCCATTAGAGATAATTCTCACATCGCCATGATTTTTGGTAGTTGAGGTATTTATACCAAATTCTTCAAGAGTTTGCAATACTCCTGGATCGGGATGTCCATAGGTATTTTCCCCAACACTGATAACAGCAATTTCTGGAGAAACACTTTCCACAAATTCAAAACATGTTGAGCTTTTACTTCCGTGATGAGCTATCTTTAAAACATCTGAATCAATATCTAGTTGCTTTTCTATTTTTTCAGATATATCTCCCGTGAATAGAAAGGAAACTTCATTAAAAACTAATTCAGCAACAATGGAAGTATCATTAACCTGCTTAAATTCCTGACCCTCTAAATTTTCGAAAGGGTAGTGAATTATCATATAAATATCATCCGATAAATCTATTCTCTGATCAGCTTGAGCTATAAGCATCTCGGCTCCTTCTTCTTCAATCAGCTTAATCCACTCTCTATACTCGGCATTATCTTTAATAACACCCGTCCATAAAATACTTTTTATTTCATATCTTTTTAAAACTTCCAATAAACCATATAAATGATCATGATCTGGATGAGTTAAAATCATCAAATCAATTGTTCTATCATAAAAAGACATCTCCTGACCTAATTTCTCTAAGACAGCTAAGCCAGGTCCTCCATCAATCAAAACCTGAAATCCATCTTTTGTCTCAATAAAAATACTATCTCCTTGCCCAACATCAAAAAACACCACTTCTAAATCCTCTGACTGGCCCATTTCCCAAACCACTACCCAGGCCAAAACATTCGCCATAGCCAGAACCACCAAAACAACATATATCCTTTTCTTATTCTTATTCTTCAACATTTATTCATTATAGCAAAAAACCGAGAGCGTTGTCTCGGGTTGCGATAATTGCTATCAGGCAAGATCAACTCCAAGTTTTTCTCTTAAAACATTTTTAATTCTTTTTGAATCTTCTTTCGTTACAGTAAACTCATCTTGAAGATCATCAACATTTTTAACAAAACCGTCAACTGAATTATAAGTTTCATTGATTCTTCTCTCAATTCCGGATCGTTCTTCTTTGGCCTCCTTAAAACCAACCAAAATATTAGTTTTATTTATATTTACATCTGTTTGAATTTTTTCTAGCTTATTTTCAACTTTATCGAATCTTTCATTTATTCTATCAAATTTTCCATCTATTTTATTAAATTTTTTATCTAAAAATTCTATCAATTCTCCGTTCATAATATTTTCTAATATTTTTATTATCTACCTTCTATCTACCTTCTATTCTAATCCTTCTAAAATCATTGTCAAATTTTAAACCAAAACCCGCCTAGGGCGGGTTACGGTTCGAACCGAATAATCTTTAACTAATTTTCTTTCTTAAAAGCTTCTGCATCGGCTGCTCCGACAATTCTGAACATCTTTGTGCCACATTTTGGGCAAGTTCCACTAACAGCGTATCTTTTAACAGTACCCTTGCCTTTCATGTTGACCAATTTAGGGTCTTCCATTTTAACATTTTTCTGTTTGCATTTTACGCAATATCCTTTGTAATCCATAATATTATAATTTAATCTTTTTCTTTTAAACGACCTTTAATTAGTCTTAAAGTTATTAACACCTTTATTATAGCTTAAATTAAGCATAAATGATAGTCAACCCCTGACCTTTAGTTTGCTTTCTAGTTTCTTAGTTATTTCTAGGTTACCATGAGCTGTTTGATGCTTAGGAACAAATAGGGTGCAACAGTCTTCTTGAGGCTTTATAGAAATATCATAAGTGTCTATTTTCTTAGCTAGTTCAATGATTTCTTCCTTATCCATTCCGATTAACGGTCTTAAGACAGGAATCTTTACTCCCTCTTCCGTAATCTCCATATTAGGTAATGTTTGAGAGCTAACCTGACCCAAACTTTCTCCGGTTACTAACGCATAACAGCCCTCCTTCTTAGCAATCTTCTCAGCAATTTGAAGCATGAGTCGTCGATAAAGCAAAACCCTATAATTAGCCGGTGCCTTAGCTTTAATTTCCATTTGAATATCTTGAAAAGGAACAAAATATATCTTAACCTTCTTTTGATACTTCTCAAATACTTCAGCTAATTCTTTTACTTTTTCAATACTTTTATTAGAAACCAAAGGGAAACTATGAAAGTGAATCCAAACGGTTTCAGCTCCCCTTTTAGCCGATAAATAAGCAGCTGGAACAGAATCTATTCCTCCAGATATCATTGATAGCACCTTGCCACTTACTTCAGCAGGTAAACCACCTAATCCTTTATTCTTTTTAAAATACAAGAAAAAACTCTTATCTCTTTTTTCTATGAATAACTCTTTCTTGGGTTTGTCTAAATTTACTTTATTATTAAGAAGCTTAGCTACTTTATCAATAATCTGCCGATCTCTTTTCATTCTTATAGCAAATGTCTCGCCCTTTTTAATATAATCTTTATACTTAAAGTTCAAAAGTTCTTTTTCATCAGAAAGATAAAAACATTCCGAAAACCAAGCAATACCAAACATTCTCTTTATTACTTTTTTTGTTTTTAAAAGCTGGCTTGTTTCCTGTCTGCCGGCAGGCAAGGCAATAAAGATTCTTTCTCTAGAAGAATATATCTTAAAATTAATCTTTTCTTTTCCAAGAAAAAAACAAAGATTGTTATCTAGCTTTCTCTGAAACGATTTTCTAACATTCTCCGACTTCAGGAACATCTCTCCATATGCAATTAATATCCCCTTCTTCATATTTAGAACTATTGAGGTTGAACCTCAATAGTTGATTTTTAGCTTAAAATACTTTTTAAATCAATTTTTTCAACAGAATCCTCTTTTACTATATCTTCTATATTTTTCTTATACCCCATCTCCCCACCAAAATTATTTAATAAAAACTCTCTTGAAGTCACGGAGGGGAAATTCTTTTCACCAGCATAGTCAGGGAAACTACTCCACCTATATTTCTTCAAAAACTCCATCTTTTCTTTATATCCTATTGAGGTTGAACCTCCATATTTTTTTAATAATTTTAATGGATTAAGATGAATATAATTCGGGATGTGCGTGAAGTAAGAATCTTCGTTTACCAAACTAGCTTTAAATCTACCCTGAAATAAGCTTCCTGCTCTATCATGTTTATTGTTAAAACACATTGTATGACCAGTTCCCAACTTTTGCATAAACTTAACTATACCATTTTCTTTCTTCTGTCTCAATAAAAGATGGTAATGATTAGGCATTAAAACAAACGCTAATATCTCAACCAGCAACTCTCTTGACATCCTTCTCTCCAAATATTGAGGTTCAACCTCAATAGATTGGTTTTGATTGATTCGATAGCCAATATTAGATATTTTCTTTCCATTGTTTAATTCAAATAGATAGTGGATAAACCGAAGGTAATCTTTATCATCTAAAAATATATCTCTTTTATCAACACCCCTATTATAAATATGACATATTTGATTTTCTTCAAATTGGAACTTCCTCATTATCTGATCATAACACTATTGAGGTTGAACCTCAATCATTTGATTGTTGCTCCGGCGATCAGTTGTTGATCTTTGCCTGCCTTGCCAGTAGGCAGGTAGAAGACGGCTGATTGACCGGGGGTTATGGCTCTTTGAGGTTTATTAAAAATAACTTTCTTTCCGTCAAATTCAGCTAAAGCTGGTTCGTGCTGATATCTTATCTTGACTTTAACCTTGATGGGATGTGCAACATCCGAACGATGTTTTTCAGAAATCCAATTAACATTTTTAACAGATAGCTCTTTTCTATATAAGTTCTTTTCTTTTTTAGTGACAATTAAAATGTTCTTTTTAACATCTTTGCTTAAAACATAATAAGGACCTCCAGCTAGGCCAATTCCCTTTCTTTGTCCTATGGTATAAAACCACAATCCATTATGTTGTCCAATAACCTTCTTTATCCCATAGTTTGTGCCTGAGTATAATACTATGGGACCTGGATTTTTATTAAACTTAACCTTGAAACAAATATCCTGAGATTCTTTAAGACCCAAGACGGGTAACTTAAACTTCTTAGCTAGTTTAACTATTTCTGGTTTAGTATAATCACCAACTGGAAACAAAACATGTTTCAATACTTTTTTATCAAGTTTCCATAAAAAGTATGACTGATCTTTATCTTTATCCTTTCCCTTCAATAACTTCCCGTCTTCCAATCGAGCATAGTGCCCTGTGGCAATATAGTCAGCACCTAAGGAAAGTGCCTTTTTAAACAATAACCCAAACTTAATCTCTTTATTGCAAACAACACAAGGATTAGGCGTTAATCCCGCTTTTTCTTGTTTGGAGAAATAATCAACAACTTTCTCCTTAAACTCTTTTTGGAAATTAAAAACATAGAAGGGGATACCTAGTTTTTCTGAAACTAAGCGAGCTCTCTTTTCACTTTCAGGCGTGCAACATTTACCATTGCCCCAAAATTTCATAAACACTCCAACCACATCAAAACCCTCTTTCTTTAAAAGAGCTGCGGCCACGGAAGAATCAACTCCTCCCGACATGGCTATTATTACTTTTTTCCTTTTTTCTTCCATATCTTATAAACTTCATTCCCTGTTCGACATAAAGGAAGTTTAATTCCAACTTCCTGACCTTTTTCAGCTTTTTCTACTTTTTTATTATCTATTTCCATGCTTTCTATCTTATCCCTAATAAGAGGAGTTGTTTTTCCGGATATTAATAAATTATCGCCTATTTTTAAACTTCCTGTATTAATTGTTATAAGGGCAACTCCTAGCTTACTATAATAATGAGTTATTTCCCCAACAAATCTTTTTGATTGCGTTCCGCTACTATGCTCAACACCAGAGAAATCATCTGAAGTTGGGGGCTTAATTAAGAATCCTGAAGAATATCCTTTATTGTAGGTCTTATTCAATTCAGCCATTAATTCCTTTGTTTCTTCTTTAGTCAATTTCTTATCAATTGCTTTGCGATAAGCCCTTATTACTGTATCAATATATTCTGGCTCTCTATTCCTTCCTTCAATCTTGAATGAAACTATTCCTGCTTTTTTAAGTTTCTCTATAAATGGAATAGTACAAAGATCTTTAGCCGAAAGAATATGATTATTGGTAATTCTTAACAAATTTCCTTGATTATCTTTTACCTCATAAGGCCTTCGGCAAGGCTGTAAACATTTTCCTCTATTAGCCGATTGATTAAATAAGAATTGGGAAGTAAAACATCTTCCCGAAACAGCAACACACATTGCTCCATGAACAAAAATCTCAACTGGAACTATCTTTGATATTTTCTTAATTTGCTTTAAGTTTAATTCTCTAGCTAAAACAATTCTTTTGGCTCCCAGTTTCTTATAAAACATGGCTGTCTCTGAATTTGAAACAGAACATTGCGTTGAAACATGAAATAGAACCTTGTATTTCTTGCATAAAAGCATAATAGAAATATCAGAACAGATAATGGCGTCAACATAATTTTTAGCTTTTTTAATTATTCTTTCAGCTTTTTTAAGTTCATCGTCATAGATAATAGTATTCAGAGCTAAATACATCTTTACCTTATTTTTTTGACATATCTTTTTTATCTCCACTAAGTCAGAAATCTTAAAGTTCTTTGCCCTAGCTCTCATATTAAAATCTTGTAAACCAAAATAAACAGCGTCGCAACCGGCGCTTATTGCTGTTACCAAACATTTAAAATCTCCCGCTGGAGCTAAAAGCTCTACTATATCTCGCATATTCTATACAATCTACCTCATTTTAGTCAAAAAATCAAGTAAAAAAATAGGGTACTGATCTATTACAGATCAACACCCCTTACGCACCCGATTACGAATTGACAATCATCGGAGTGATAATTGCCGCCAAAATTCCCAGAACGACGACAATTATTAACACCTCTATTACTGTGAGTCTTATTTTTTCTCTCATTTTCTTTCCTTTCAATTCTGCTCTAAAAAACTATTCACTTATTTACTTCTCAATGGCTTCATTGTATCATATTTATTCAAACTTGTCAAGTCCATATGTTCAGTTATGAAATATTCAAAAGTGTTCAAAGCTTAGCTTTGAACATGTTAGACTAAGATTCTCCGTATTTTCTCTTTTTTCTAAATAATAGAGCTAA
>Ga0265594_1002477_pt1 | contig 13180 bp, 8 predicted proteins | sample saktaG_11_FD_190147 | JGI IMG/M metagenome (GOLD analysis project Ga0265594, IMG submission 190147) | Saline water microbial communities from Sakinaw Lake, British Columbia, Canada - sak_2011_5_24_80m | ecosystem: Environmental > Aquatic > Non-marine Saline and Alkaline > Saline ... | reverse complement strand
AAAATATTATGCTAAATGGGATGGTACGAATAGGGCTGGTAAAAGAGTAGCAAGCGGTTTGTATTTTTGCAGATTAATTGGTGAAAAGAATATTAAAACTAGCAAGTTACTTCTCTTAAGGTAAGGTGAATTTTATACAGGAGTCTGAAGGTTTTTTTCAGACTCCTGTATATTTTGCAAAAGTAGTTCACTTGTCAGTAGAATTTGAGAGAATTTTGAAAAGTTTGGTGAATATGAAGGTATGGGTGACCATTATGTTTAAAAAGTATCTTAAGAAGTTTTTATCCCTGTCCTCTTTTATTCTTATAATTTTTTTATTGCATTGTTCTGGCTTTGACGATGTAGACGTTGAAGTTGATCCGGGCATATTGAGAGTAATACTACAGACTGACCCCACAGATGAATCCATTGTTATTTTGGGCGAAACAATTAATGTCTCTGAGAATGATTCATTAGGAATCAATATATTTCAAGGAAAAGCTATTGACGTTGATAGTAATTATGCGATTTTGTATAAAACCGTGCACCATTGGACTCAGGGTCAATATATTTATAATGTTTTGAAAAGAGAGGCAGGAGAATATAAAAAGCAGGTAATTTTTGAATCGCTTGTACCTCCCGGTAAATATCGGGGAATATCTTTGGGTATTGAAGGAACGGTTATGGCAATCGGGTCATATAGGATCCCTACTGAATTACCACCTGGCGCAGAGAGTATCATGGTTTTTGAATATGACTACGAAGTGTCTGAAAGAAAAGTAACTGAAATTTATATACAAATCAGTCCGTTTAAGTCAATGTCCCGCTATCTTGATAGTTATCAATTTTCGAGAATTGTTGAAATCACCGGTATTAAGTATTTATCTGAAGATGATTTTGATAAAACAGTGGCAGGTCTTCCATATCTGATTAATCCAAATAATCCATTTGGTGGTTAGTTTTTTAGAAGCCATTTTATTTCAATAAATGACTGGATGGAGTTTAAAATGAAAAGTAAAATATTTAAACGGGTACAATGGTGTTTATTCTGTGTTTTATTTACAATAGCATTTTATACATGTGATTTTAACACCTCTCAGCCTAATGAGAATCTTCCACCAAATACAACTCTTGCTAACATTCCTGTAGAAGGAGATACTCTATTTGCGTTAGTAACTCTTTATTGGGATGGAGAGGACGAAGATGGCTATATCGATTATTATAAATATCGCTATACTTCCTACTATCTGGAGCCGGGGCAAACAATTGATCAAGTCAGTCCGGATTCGGTTGTTATCCATGGTTGGGTAGAAATCCCTCTGACCACTGCCATTGTGGCTTTCGACTCTCCTTCTAAAGTTAATTATCAGATTTTCAAAGTTGCTGCTGTAGATAATTCTGGCAATGTAGATCCAACACCTGCCGAGAAAACTTTTTATACGTATCCAACGAGTTTCCCTGAAACAAAAATACTGATACCTTCAGCTGATAAAGAACAAATGTATGCAAAAGAAGAGATTGATGAATGGTGGCCAGGCATTCCTTTAAAATATACAGCCAGCGATAAGGATGGAACTATAATTGAGTATGCCTGGGCTGTTGATGATGGGGAATGGCAATGGACTACTGACACACTTGTTTATATACATCCGAATGAATTTACCCCACCACTAGAAGGTTTGCATACTGTAAAAGTAATTTCTCGGGATAATACCAATTTAGTAGACCCAGTGGGTGATTCAAAAAGGATAGATATCTTTATACCTTCATTTGAAAAGGATATAATAATTATCGATGAAACGAAAGAAGACGCAACTCTACCGGATAATGGTTGGGTAACGGATGCTGATGTAGATGCTTTTTATTATGAGATATTTGGAGGAAATCGGGGAGATTTAAGTGTAACTCAGTGGGATTATAACTTACGAGGATTCCCAAGTATTAAAAGATTAAAAGACTATAAGATGATTGTATGGCACTCCGATAATTATGCTGTTGGAGAAGGTATAAGGAAAAACGAAAAACTAATAAAACAATATTTGCAAATGGGGGGTAAGCTATTTATATCTGGTTACCGGGTGTTGTGGAATTACTTTGATGATTCTTTCTATAGTCCGATGCTTGGCTTAACTCCACCTTTCACATTTAAAGCAGGAGCCTGGAATGGCTTTGTAAACACCTATTTACATATAAATATTGCCAATGTATCTGGCATTTTAGGCAATTTGAACAGTATCAGTGGCGTCGGCAATTTTTCAGGAGAATTGATACCTGATTCAGCTAAAGTTAATAAAGTCTGGCCGTTCGAAGGTAAATTAGGTCATATTATAACAATGCAGGAACTTGGAGGATTTACAATTCCAATTTGTGAATATCATGGTGATGATCCCGATGTTGATGGTATGGCTTGCGGTCTGAGGTATTATGGAAGTGTTTTCGATCTTGTGTTCTTGGGATTTCCCCTCTGGCATATGGAGTATGATGGTGCAAAACAATTAGGGAATCAAATTCTTGGAAGCTTTGGATTTTAATTGATTCCACTCTATACATGTTAAAAGGAGTGACTGTTATGGTGTTGAAAAAGAATATTTTTCTAATTTTTTTAATTATAATTATTCATTGTCCTTTAATCGCTGGAAATACTGGTAAGTTGGCCGGCAGGATAATTGATAAGGGAACAGGAGATCCGTTGATTGGGGCTAATATTTTGATTAAAGGAACTCATTTAGGTGCAGCATCAGATGAAAATGGAGAATTTTATGTATTAAATGTTTATCCTGGAAGATATGATGTAGTAGCTTCCTATATGGGTTATCATGATCTTACCATAATGGGTGTTTTGATAAGGGTTGATTTAACAACACGAATTAATATTAAGTTAGAATCTAAAATAATAGAATCACCTACTATAGTAATTACTGCAGAACGAAAAATGATACAGAAAGATATTACCTCGACTCGGAGGGTAACTTTACGAGAAGAACTTATTGCGACACCTGGTTTGGAGACAGCTGCAGACGTTTTCAAACTTCGCGCTGGTTCTGTGGTTGATATTGTTCCAGAACGAATCGAACTTGGTGGAGGATCGCAGCTTCAGCTTAGAGATGAAAGTTTGAAAAATATACATGTCAGAGGGGGTAGAGGCGGAGAAATTCTATTTATGGTCGATGGTATGCCCGTAACTCATCCTCTCTATGGTGGCCGCGATGTGCTAAATTTAAATGTGCAGGAAGTAGAACAAATAGAATTATTGACAGGTGCCTTTAGTGCTGAATATGGGCAAGCGCAGTCCGGAGTGATAAATATTACTACCAGATCTGGTGGAATTAAGAGAACTGGTGGTATTGAATATAAAAATGATAAGAATGGGTTAATAGGCGATTCCTATAATAATGATTTTGTTTCTTTTTATCTTGGAGGACCATTCAACCTCACTCAAAAACTACTTCCGCGTATCGGATTAAAAATACCGGGAGATATGTATTATTTCGCTTCCGGAAATATAAATCTTAACAATACGAGACTTGATAATGGACGTACTCGTCAATACCTCTTTAAAAGTATTGGTCTTAAACAAAGACAGGACAATGAGCTACACTTAAACACAAAATTAACCTGGGAAATCACACCAAGATTTTCGATAATCGGCAGTTATAACAGTAATTTTAAACAATGGACAAATTTTGAGTGGTATTGGATTATGAATCCAGACAATATGGGACAATATCTTCGAAATACTAATAAACTTGGTTTACGAATAAATCATGTTTTATCATCAAAAACATTTTATAATCTTAATTTAGGATACTTACAAGTTAACTATAATGCTTCGCTTGATGGTCATACCAAGATACCGGAATATTGGAATATCGTGAGAAATGATACAACGAATGCAATTGATTCAGTATATTCAAGTTTGATACGCCCGGTAATAGACCCGGCAACAGAGTTTTATACGGATGAGGGATTTCAAGATATTTGGCGGGATGACCTGACTAAAACTTTTACTTTTAAATTTGATCTACGTTCTCAAATTAATAAGACTCACCTATTAAAAGTGGGCTTTCAAGTTCAATACAATGATATACAATATATTGATATTCAAGATGGTGGCTATTTTCTTTCTAAATATGGTGAATATAAATATTTAGGTGGTGAATACTTTGATCCGCCTCCAGGACCATTTAAGGAATATGGCAGAACACGATGGGTTTTCGATGCCTATCCTTGTATAGGAGGTTTCTATTTAGAGGATAAAATTGAAAGTGAAGCCCTAATTATTAATGCAGGGATTCGAGTTGATTGGTTTCTCAAAGGTCCTACAGTTATGGGTAAAAAATGGAAGCAAAAGTGGGAAGACGCAACCGGATTAGACGCAGATTGGAAAAATTTGAATTACAAAATTAGTCCAAGATTTGGCATTTCGTTTCCTATATCAGAGCGTAATGTTTTATTCTTTTCTTATGGACATTTTAATCAGTTACCTGAATTACAATATTATTATCGTGACCCCTATACTGGAGGTTTTACAGGGAATCCGGGTCTGGATTATGAACAAACAATCCTTTATGAGTTCGGATTAACCCATCAACTGGCAAGTGACTATGCTATCGATATAAAATCTTTTCAAAGAGACATTTCCAAGCAAGTAGGTACACAGCAATTACTAGCTCATTTGGGTTTACCGGTTTCTTTATATGATAATAGAGGTTATGCGCGGGCCAGAGGTATAGAGATAGAACTCGATAAACGATACTCCAATTTCACATCCGGCCATATTGGCTATACTGTTCAGTGGGCTACAGGTTATTCTTCCTCAAGTTTTTCTGATTACATTGAATCGAAATCAGATATACCTAATCCAATTCGGGAGAGAAGACTGAATTGGGATGTACGGCACCAAGTTGTTACTAACATAACATTTCAATCACCAAAGGGGAAACATTTAAATCTGTTTGGATTTAAATTGCCTGATAAATGGGCAATTACATCCTTAATTCGTATTTCCTCAGGCAGACCTTATACACCCGGAACATATGATCCTATAGAAGCGAATTTGTTGCAAAATTCAGAGACCCTGCCCTGGACATTAGGTATGGATATTAAAATGCAAAAAACTTTTAGCCTGGCAGGGTTAAACTTTGATTTATTTGCAGACATCTACAATCTTTTGAATCGTACGAATAGTAGAGCGGTAAATCGCTGGACAGGAGAGCCTTACAAATACGGGGATGTAATCGGGGGCTCAAAACAATACTACAGCTGGCGAGATATGGTATTAAGGCAGAATCCCCAGCAAATAGCAGATCCATTACATGCAATTGCTGGTTTAAGAATCAGGTTTTAATTTTCTGTGGAAAAGCTTTAATTAATATTTTGCTCAGAAATTAACACTGATAAAAGGGACTTCTATTATGATAAAAAAGATTGCCGTTCTAATTCTCTTGATAGTTTCAGTGGTTGCTGCTGATGAATTTCCGCAGGCAGGAGATACCCTTAATCTTGATCACGCATTCCATAATGTAGGAAAAGTTTGGCAGGTGATAACGAATTTGGGTTATCTTGGGTTTCACTGTTATACCACTTATGCTCCAACATTAAAGTGTGAATATCCGATCGGCAGTGGAAATTCATATTTATATGGAGGTAGTATATTAGTTGCTGGAAAACGAAACAATAGAAAGCTATTTTCTTGTGCAACTGCCTGGTCACGACAGAGCACGTTATGTGCTTATGAATTTTTCCCCAGCGGAGCTCCCTGGGATACTGTATGGGTTCTACGTAGAGGACAAACAGTAGATATTCCATATTTGCCTGATTATACAGCCTGGACTGATCAGGAATTAGTATGTCGCTACCGAGATTATCAAATACCTCTTGAAGACCAGGTAGCCCCCCTCTATTTAGATGTCATTCAGATTAGTCATGCCTGGAGTTCCCCGCCATTTGACGAGTGGATTCTATTTGAGTTTTATGTGATCCCAACCAGGCAAGATTTAACGGATGTTTGGCTTGCCTGGTATGGCGAAATAAACCTCTTACCAGCCGGGAAACCAGGTAAAAATTTTGATAATTTGTGTTATTATGATGAGCAACGTTATATGGGGGTAGTTGAAGATCAACCTGGAGAAGACGACGACGTACCAGGACCATGTGGATATATTGTATTTCCTCCTGATGATATCGACCCCAGTTCATTAACCTGGACATATAATAATTTCTTTCAGACCAGTCATTATGATGAAGAGCAATATGATATAATGTCTGCCGGTACTATTGATCCTCCATCATTTGATGGTGATGGTAGAGGTAATCCCGGTCATTTCCGAGTTGCATTTGGACCAATCGATATTGCCGTAGGTGATACAGCCCATTTTATGGTTGGGGAAATATTTGGTGAAGGGAAAGAGAATTTTTTAAAAAACGCAGACAGATTAATCGGCTTAAAGGATAACAATTTTCGTACTCCCTTTGCACCACCGGCACCTGAATTTCTTGTATCTACCAGTAGCCATGCCGTAACCATAAACTGGGCAGTTGAGCCAGGAGGAGTAAATCCGGAGGTGTATGAAGATCCTTACCGATTTGATAATATGGAGCAGCCGTTCGAGGGCTACCGGGTGTATAAAAGTACCCAGGGAATAGGCGGGCCGTGGACATTACTCGAAGAATTTGATATTCCAGATAATAAGTTTTTTGCCAATATCGGTCTTGAATATGAGTTCACCGATATTGGGTTGGTCAATAATCTGGAGTATTATTATACGGTCACATCCTTTTCGAAGCCGGATACGGTTACCTTTTTTCCCAGTCAGGAGTCGAGTAAAGGGGGCAATGCTATAGCTGTATCGCCGGGCACTGCGGCGCCGGGAACGGTAGGCGAGGTAGCGGTAGTACCAAATCCCTACCGTGGTGATGTGTTTTATCATGAGTATAAACCACCCTGGGAGATGGCTGGAGAAGGACGAGGGAGATGGCTGGAACAGGATCGGAGGATTCAGTTTATTAATTTACCAAATCCCTGTGAAATCAGGGTATACACATTAGCAGGAGATTTAGTAAGAACCATTTATCACGATGATCCTGCCCGGGGTTTTGCGGATTGGAATCTTACCTCTATGGTTGGACAAACGGTTGCCAGTGGTATCTATCTTTTTTCGGTGGAGGATAAAAAGAATGGTAAGGTTCAAGTTGGTAAATTTGTGATTATAAAATAACACGGGGAAAGTTAAGAAATGTTAAAAAGAATTATATATTTAATGATTGTTTTAACGTACTCGGCTTTTGCACAATATGAACGTCCGGGAAGCACAACAGCACAATTTTTAAAAATCGATGTGAGTGCTCGGGGAGCCGGGATGGCAGGTGCATATATTGCTGTTGTAGAGGGTGCAGAAGGAGTTTATTATAATCCTGCTATTATTGCTGACGTTGAAGGAACAGATGTTGCATTAAATCATAACGTGTGGTTTGCTGGAATTAGTCATGAATTTATGTCGGTAGCACATCGGTTTGGTCGGTATGGTTCGTTTGCTTTATCAGTCACGGGATTATATACTGACGAAATGAAAGTTCGTACACCGCTCCAACCGGATGGTACAGGTGAAACTTTTTATGCGGGGAATTATCGAATCGGCCTAACCTATGCCAGAAAGTTGACTAACCGAGTTAATTTTGGTGGAACGGTAAATTATATTAATCTATCATTATACCAGGGATTCTACCAGGAAGCGTTTACAATTGATATTTCAGCAAATTATAACGCAGGTTATCGTGACTGGCGCTTTGGTTTAGCAATTTTAAATTTTGGCCAAAGTGTAACATTTGTAAACGAAGAATATCCTATGCCGACTCTCTTTATATTTGGCATGAGTATAAACGCTCTTGAATTTTCAAATTACAAGTTGAAAGTAAGTGGATCAGGTAGAAAGCCAAATGATGGACCACCTTTGGGACAGGTTGGTACAGAATTAAATTTTAAAGATGCTTTCTTTATAAGAGGGGGTTACAATATAGGTCATAAAGTGGCTCGATATGCATTTGGAACCGGCATGAAATTGAATTTTGGTACCGGATATAATCTCCGGGTGGATTATGCATATAATGATTTTAGTGCTTTAGGGGCAGCACATCGGTTTGGAATTGGTTTCTCATTTTAGGCGAAAATATTTAATATTTATAAGAGACTCATCATTTAAAATGGATTTAATGAATTTATCCCGCATTCTGAACACCGTGTGTGTGAAGGCATGGATGAAATATCTGACGGGATGTCGCGATGAGGTTGCGGGAGACCGGTCAGACCCCGGAAGGGGAGGTAGATGTGACCATCCCGCCTGGCGGGATAAAGACATGAGGCTCCATTTAATTACTAAGTCTAAGGTATTTTAATAGATGCAAATGAAAAATGTTTCAGTAATAACTCGCACAGTATTAATTGTTGTCATCAGCTTCTCATTTCTTTATTCTGATGAATTTCCTCAGGCAGGAGATAAACTAAGTTTGGATCATAAATTTCATAATGTAGGAAAAGTTTGGCAGGTGATAACGAATTTGGGATATCTTGGGTTTCATTGCTATACAACTTATGCTCCAACATTAAAGTGTGAATATCCCATTGGGAGTAATGCTTCATATATTTATGGCGGCAGTATTTTAGTTGCCGGTAAACGCGACGGAAGAAAACTCTTTTCTATGGCGGATGCCTGGTCTGAATATAGTGGGAGATGCGCTTATGAATTTTTCCCAACCGACGCTCCCTGGGATACTGTGTGGGTTGTGAATCGCGGAGAAACAGTAGATATTCCATATTTGCCCAATTATACAGCGTTGGCAGACCAGGATCTGGTTTGTCGCTACCGAGATTATCAAATCCCTCTTGAAGACCAGGTAGCCCCCCTCTATTTAGAAGTCATTCAGATCAGTCATGCCTGGAGCTCTTCAATTCTAAATGAATGGATTTTTTTTGAATTTTATGTTATTCCAACTAAAGATAATTTAAAGGACGTCTGGCTTGCCTGGTGGGGACAGGCTTCTTTAGATCCACCAAATAGGATAGGTAATGGGTTTGATAATCTTGTCTATTATGATGAAGAACGCCATATGGGGGTTGTAGAAGATTTGTCCGGAGGTGAAGACGATGGTATAGCGGGACCAATTGGATACATTGTGTTTCCACCAGATGATATAGATCCCAACTCATTAACCTGGACCTTTAATAATTCCATTATGACCGATCATTATGATGAATCTCAATATGATATTATGTCATCTGGAGTTATTGATCCCCCTTCTACAGATGGTGATGGGGGTGACAGAGGATTTTTTAGACTCGCTTTTGGGCCAATCGACCTTGCCGTAGGAGATACAGCGCATTTTATGGTTGGGGAAGTATTTGGTGAAGGTAAAGATAATTTTTTAAGAAACGCTACGGCATTAATAGGATTAAAAGATAAAAATTTTAAAGCCCCTATTCCTCCCCCAGTCCCGCCACTTAAAGTAGCTACCAGTAATCATGCAGTTACTTTGAACTGGGCTCCACAACCTGGAGAAGTTAATCCGGAAACCTATCAGGATCCCAACAGATTCGAATATGCTGATCAACCTTTCGAAGGATATAGGGTTTATAAGAGCGCTCAAAGTAAGAATGGTCCGTGGACTTTATTACAAGAATTTGATATACCAGACAATGGTATCGGTATGGATGTAGGTCTCGAGCGTGAATATACAGATATCGGACTTTTAAATAATATAGAATATTATTATAGTGTCACAGCATTTTCCAAGCCTGATAAGCATTGGGGTAGGCAAGAAACGAGTATTGTCCAGAATGCAGTAGAAGTAACACCAGGCACCGCGGCGCCGGAAACCGTGGGAGAGGTAGCGGTAGTACCAAATCCATACCGTGGTGATGTGTTTTATCATGAGTATAAGCCGCCCTGGGAGAAGGCTGGAGGGCTGGGAAGATGGATGGAACAGGATCGGAGGATTCAATTTATCAATTTACCAAATCCTTGTGAAATCAGGATATATACATTGGCAGGAGATTTAATAAGAACGATTTATCACGATGATCCTGTCCGGGGTTTTGCGGATTGGAATCTTACCTCTATGGTCGGACAAACGATTGCCAGTGGTATCTATCTTTTTTCGGTAGAAGATAAAAAGAATGGTAAAGTTCAAGTGGGTAAATTTGTGGTGATTAAGTAGTTAATTTGGCAAAACGGAGAAAAAAAATGTACTTGAAATATCATTTTTTAAAGCCTCTGTTCATAGTGCCCATATTTATTTTCATTTGGGTTGTTAAACTTGAAGCTCAACATTTTCCAGCAGATCCTTCAAAAATAACTATTTCGGTTAAAAAACATAGCTTTGGTCGCCATAAGATTGTATCCAATTTAGGTTTTATGGCTAGACCTCCTCAGTTCGAGATTGATGATTTTCCCAAAATGATTGCGAAAAAAGGGGTATATCAAAATAATGTATTGGCAGGTGAAGGGCGGAATGCTCTGTTTATTGGTGGAAAAATAGGAAGTCATAAAGTATTTACCTGTGGAGAAGATTGGTCTGATAATAGTAGTTATAGTGGTTTTGAATTCTTCCCGAGCGGTGAACCATGGGACACCATTTGGGTTGTTGGCCGGGATGAAATTGTAGATATCCCGTATTGGAAGAATTACAAAGGTATTTCAGATCAAGATTTTGTATGTCGATATGATGATTATCATATTCACGTGCCAGATCAAACAAGGCCATTAGGTATTGAAGTTATCCAGACTTCCCATACCTGGGGTATGAAATCATATAATATTTGGACTTATTTTCAATTTTACGTTATTCCCAAACAAACGGATATTCAGGATATGTATTTTGCCTGGTGGAATTTCGGGGGATTGGGTGTTCAAAATCCCGACAATCCTGTTCCATCATCAATGGATGACCTGGTTTATTTTGATAGCGAATTAAACATGGCCTTTAGAGAGGATCTTCCAGGTTGGGACGCTGATGGTATGGCCGGACCTATTGGGATGGCAATATGGCCACCGGATGATGTTCCCTCAAAACAAATAAAATGGTCATTTAATAACACAATTATGGTAAACCATAATGACGAACAATGGTATGATATTTTATCTTCGGGAACGATAGATCCTCCAAGCTCTGATGGAGATGCAAAGGGTGTTCATGGATTCTTAACTTTCGCTTGCGGTCCTTTTGATGTTAAGGTTGGCGATACTCTTCATTTCAGAGTAGTCAATGTAGCTGGTGTTGGAAAAGAAGGAGTGGTTGAAAATCTTAACCGTCTGGAAAAATTTATTGAGCGTGGTTTTGCTCTTCCCACGTTTCCCCCGGCTCCTCCCTTACGTGTTGAAGCAGGTAACCATAAGGCTATTTTGCGCTGGGATGCTCGGCCTGGAGATATCGATCCTGTGACCTGGACAGATAAATATCGGGCGGATTATGATATCGAACCGCAACCTTTTGAAGGATTTAAAATATACAAAAGTTTTACAAAAAACGGACCCTGGACACTATTAGCTCAATTTGATGTTGCCGATAATGACTATGGAGTGAATACCGGACTGGTTTTTGAATACACCGATGTAGGCTTGTTGAATAATGTGGAATATTATTACGCAGTAACCGCATTTAGCAAACCCGATCGGATAACAGGTAATCCATCCTTAGAAACTGCCAGGGAATTGAGTAGAGTTAAGGTTATTCCTGGAACTCAAGTCCCCGAAACGGTTGGCGAAGTCTTCGTTGTTCCAAATCCCTATCGTGGCGATCTTAATTATAGCTCTTATAAACCACCCTGGGAAACACCTGACCCCAGAAGAAATATATATGACGAGCCGGGAAAGGACCGTTGGACAGAATACGATCGCCATATGCAATTTGTAAATATCCCAAGCCCAGCCGAAATAAAGATTTATTCTTCCGCCGGAGATTTAATAAATACTCTCCGCCATGACGATCCAAGCGTAGGCATCATGGACTGGAATTTGACATCCTATGTAGGTCAAACTGTAGGGAGCGGCATTTATCTGTATACTGTTGAAGATAAGAAAAGCGGCAAAATACAAGTAGGTAAATTTGTGGTTATTAAATAAATGAGTACACTTAAGAAACTATTTTCTGAGAAATGAAGAAATTTAGATTAAAATTTAAGTAATGATTTGTTTTGAAAGTCTTTGATTTATAATTGAAAGAAAAAGATAAATAAGTAATTACAAATATTCAAGGTGCGAGGGTAGTGTCAAACGTTATGAAAAAAAACATTAATCGAGAGAATACCACGATGCTTGCATCGGGGTAGTTCATTTTTAGGGAGAAAAGTAACTATGAGAAATTCTACTATATTTAAGAGTCTGTTCAAAAGTGTTTCCTTTCTCTCGCTTTTACTGGTGATTTTTGCATTTTCGTTCATAACGGGAGTAAGTGAGACTCGGGGTCAGATTCCGCGTCCGGAACATCCCAAGCCACAGTTTCAGAGAGATACTTGGCTGAATCTGAACGGCGAATGGGATTTTGCTTTTGATTTTGTGGTCTCTGGCGTCGAAAAGGGTTGGCCGGAAGATCCTTCGGGTCTGGACAAGAAGATACTTGTTCCTTTCTGTCCGGAGAGCAAACTGTCTGGTATCGGACACACGGATTTCATTCCCGCGGTGTGGTATCACCGGACATTTAACCTCCCGAAGAAATGGGGGGGCATGCGCGTGTTTTTGCATTTCGGGGCGGTTGATTACGACTGTCGCGCCTGGGTCAATGGAACTCTCGTCGGTCGCCATTACGGGGGTAGCGTTTCCTTCACCTTTGAGATCACAGACGCTCTGTGCCATGGTGAGAACGATCTCGTCGTCTGTGCTATTGATGATGTTCGTTCCGGAATCCAGCCCCGGGGTAAGCAAAGTCCTAAAAGGGAATCGCATGGCTGTGTTTATACGCGTACGACCGGCATCTGGCAGACCGTTTGGCTTGAGGCAAGACCGCAAATTTTCATTGAATCAGTTCGCATCGTGCCTGACCTCGACAATGGTCGTTTTATTTTGACCCCAGTTATTGAGGGCTATCGCCGTGGTATTGTTTTTAAAGCTACCCTGTTTTCTGCAAAAGGCAAAAAAGTAGTCTCGGTGCGCTCATCATCAGCCAGCGGTGTTCCTGTGAAGCTTAACATAAGAAAACCCTTGCCATGGAGTCC
>Ga0265594_1002476_pt1 | contig 13180 bp, 13 predicted proteins | sample saktaG_11_FD_190147 | JGI IMG/M metagenome (GOLD analysis project Ga0265594, IMG submission 190147) | Saline water microbial communities from Sakinaw Lake, British Columbia, Canada - sak_2011_5_24_80m | ecosystem: Environmental > Aquatic > Non-marine Saline and Alkaline > Saline ... | reverse complement strand
TTACCATGCGTTCGATAAATCTTCCACCAATCCGAGATACTTGCAGCACGGACACCCAGTATCTCGGCAACTTCAACTTGTTTTCTTCCCTGTTTTAAGAGTCGGATTGCCTGATTTCGCAGCAACTCCAGATTCTCTTTTGATAATTTTCTCGCGTCTTGTTTTTCTTTTTCCATGCCTATAATATAACAATTTATAACTACATATCATACTAATATCTTATGCCGGTTTAATAATTATATTTTTTAAAAGCAGTTAAAACTACAAATTTTACACTAAAATTTTAAGGAAAAGATTGAAGATTTTTGTGTATTAATTAGATTCCGTCCACAAAGTATAAACCACTGAAGTGGTTATTTGATACAAAGAATTATTTTATCACCATAATAAATTATGGTGTTGTCTCAACCGCAATATTATCAAATTATTTAGATAACAACTGAATTTATTCAGGTGAACTTAACCGTCAATAATATTTAACTGATTCATCAGTTTTTCAACTTTATGGACAGGCACTAATTATTCGAGGCCAATATCCTGACTGTTACTTTCATCGCAAATGTTATCAAAAATTGGATAATTGAAGAGCCTGTTTTAAATTCACCGACGGAAATTAATGAGGCTTTACCAATGACCGAGAATGAATCCGGAAAAAGAAAATTTTCCCGTAAGAATACCATCAAAACCTTTGCGCTGGCATCATTTCTAAATGATATGGGCTCTGATATCATTTATCCCATCTGGCCTCTGTTTGTTACGTCCGTTCTCGGCGCAAATATGGCTGTGCTCGGATTTATTGACGGACTGGGCGAAGCCGTCGTATCGATCGCCAAAGCAGTATCGGGCTATCTTTCCGATAAAATGCATAAACGAAAAATATTCATCTGGTCCGGCTATATCATGGGCGCTCTATCCCGAGTCGGATATGCGCTGTCAACCGTCTGGCCTCATCTGATTCCCTTTCGGATCCTGGACAGAGCCGGAAAAATCCGCAGCGCGCCCCGCGACGCTATCCTTGCCGATATCTCAACTAATGCGAACCGAGGTAAGATATTCGGTATTATCCGGGCTGCCGATCATTTCGGCGCCGTATTTGGTATCCTGATCTGTATCTTTTTCTTTAAAATCCTCGGCTACCGGCTCCTCTTTCTACTGGCGTCAATACCCTCGCTAATCGCATCGGTTTTAATCATCAGAAATATTAAAGAGGATAAACCCTCCAGTACAATTTACAAAGGATTATCATTCCGTGATTTAAGCCCTAATTTTATATTCTTCTTAATTCTCAGCGCTATTTTTGCCATCGGTTCATTCAGTTATTCTTTCCTGCTGATTTATGCCAGAGATTTTGGATTTCAAATAGTTTTTATCCCCGTTCTTTATCTGGTCTATACCGGAACGGCGTCACTGTCTGCGATTCCATTCGGCAAATTGGCTGATAAGATCGGTCGTAAAGCAGTTATGTTGATCTCTTTCATCCTGTGGGCGTCGGTAAGTTTAATCATTATACTCACCCACAATATGATTGCCGTCGGACTGATTTTCGTTCTGTTCGGAATGCACAAAGGCGCCATCGAACCGGTTCAGAAAGCTTTTGTGTCCGAATTAGCGCCGCTGAAATACCGCGCCAGCTGTCTCGGCGCTTACCAAATGATTATCGGCTTGAGCGCTTTTCCAGCATCCTTCATCGCGGGACTGCTCTGGGATAAAATCAATATGTTTGCGCCCTTTTATCTGAGCATTGGCTTGACACTGACGGCAAGTATTCTCCTGTTTTTCGTTAGAGAAAAACGGACAAATGAACTATAATCGGGAATAAATAGATTGGCTACGACGCGGAGTATCCTTACCAGGAAGTAAAAGTGTATCCGTATATGTCTGTGCAAATGTCTATTTGTCCTTAATCAGCCGCTCCCGATAATCTGTATAATCCGTCAGCGCCCGGTCATAGTCCTCTGTCATCAAAGGCGACGATATAATATAATCCGCCGAAGCGCGGTTACAGGCAACCGGGATATTCCAGACAACGGCAATTCTCAGCAGCGCTTTGATATCGGGATCGTGGGGCTGGGCTTCCAGAGGATCCCAGAAGAAGATCAACATATCTATTTTTCCCGCCGAGATCATTGCGCCGATCTGCAAATCACCGCCCAGCGGACCACTCTGCATTTTATTCACATGAATATTCAATTCCTTTTCGACCAGTTTCCCAGTTGTGCCCGTAGCATATAATTCATGCTCCCAGAGCGTTCCGCGATTATATTTGATCCACTCAACCATATCATCCTTTTTATGATCGTGTGCAATCAGAGCAATTTTCATTTTTGTGACATCTTTATTCGGCATATTATCCTCATGTTATTTCTATTCGCGTCGAATCTAAAGATTTCCGTAATGAACAACAACTATTTCAAATAAATGTAGTACACCTGTCAGGTTTACTCAAATGATCTTATCTGAAATAGAAGAATCAAATAAACCTGACAGGTGTAATGTTAGCGCATAATAATTGACATGGTCAATATATTTACCTATATTAAGGTCGTAATATAGGTCTTTGGAGGTAATATGAGAACAATAAATATTTCACAAGATATCATACCGGTTGGCGAGTTCAAAACGGGAATATCGAAATGGTTAAGAAGTATTCGGAATAAAAATCATCCGATAGTAATAACGCAAAATGGCAGACCCGCCGGCGTACTAATCACACCTGAGGAATATGATAAACTTGTTTATACAAAAATGTTTACCGAATCTATAAATCGTGGAATTCAGGATATACAAACCGGGAATACATTTACGACTTCCGAACTAAAAAATAAAATCCAGGAGTCCGGAAAAAGCAGGATATGAAAATAATCTGGACTCGTGAAGCATTAGAAAATATCATAGAGATTGAGAATTATATATCTCAAAATAATCCTTCGAAGGCTATAGAATTCACGGATTATTTGATTGACAGATGTGAACATATAATTGATAATCCTGAAATTGGACGAGTAGTACCGGAGTTATCGGATTCACAGATCAGAGAATTAATCATAAAGAACTATAGAATCGTATATCGTTATATTAATGAAGAGATTCAGATATTAACGGTTTTTGAGGGACATCGTCTTTTACCTTTAGATCACAAGCGCTAACGAACCCGATTCGCCTCAATGGAGGTCTTCGGTGAGACAATTACCGAAATGGGAAATCTCAAATCACAAATACCAAAACCCAAACAAATCTCTCCAACAGGTCACGCGGGACTTCTGGTGAAGAGTCTCTGGTGAGACAATCACCCAAAAACCAAATTCTAAACGTGATACTGTTTACTATTCACTGTTTGGATCATTGGGATTTATATATTGGTTATTGTTTGTTATTTGATGCTTGTGATTTGGAGTTTATTTGTTTGATGCTTGTGATTTGGAATTTATTTACCTGCCCTGTAGGGAGTATGCGACCGTATCAGGGTTATTTGGTACTTGCCTGCCTGAGCAGGCGGGCGCCGTTCGGCGACAGGCATCGGCTCGAACCGGTCAAAGACCGTGAATTGCCAAATCGTGAGACTGTTTTATTATGTCTTGACAATAAAATTAATGATGAGTAATATTCGATAGCATGAAAAAAGGAACGCCTTATGAGCCCATAAGTTTGTCTATAGAAAAACTTTCTGAACAAGTTTCTGCACGGAGAAACCTGTTTTGAGCGTAAATGTGCAGGATAAATATATATTAGATGATATTAGTAAGTTGAGGAATTAATGAGGTTATTTAATATATCGATTGCTCTGATACTATTTTGTTATTCATGTGAACCATATAAGAATGAAAATCATCATTATGAAATTGCATTTTCTTCTCGTGTTAATAATGTATTATGCATTTTTAAAATGGATTTAGAAAAATTAGAACCAAAAAGAATTACTTCATCTGATATTGACTGTATGGGGCCAAAATATTCTCCAAATGGAGACTATATTATCTACAACTCCAATGGAGATCTTTATCTTTTAGATTCTAATGGAAACATAGAAAATTTAACAAAATCATCATGCCTTGAGCTTGATCATTCAATTTCAAAAAATGGTGATGAAATAATCTATTTATCTGATCAAGATGAAATTAATAATGACCATAGGCTTGAGGTGTATTCACTAAATGTTAACACATATCAAAAAAAAAGACTTACGTATAGTAAATTTTGGGCATATAACCCAAGAATTTCACCATTAGGAACAATGTTTAGCTATTTATCGTGGGATAGTACAACAAAACAAAATTCGCTAATTTTACAAGAATTTGTAAGTGCAAAAATCGATACTATATATAATAATTCTTATTCCTCTGATTTTTCCCCAGATGGTAATCTTATCTGTCATTCTGTAGTCAACGAAGGTTTATACATTACTGATATATACAATCAAGAAACCAGATTATTAGTGAATGAAGGACTTTATCCAAAATTTTCTCCTATTGGTGATAAGGTTTATTATCAAACAGATAGTAATAGTGAATTAGTCATTGCAAGTATTAACATTGATGGTACTAATAAGATATATTATGATACAGGGCAAACGGTAGCAGAGCAATTTGATATTTCTTCTGATGGGGAAATTATCGTTTTTGTTAAAAGAGATGGTTACAAGATATATAGTATATATACTATTGAATCAGGTGGGAAGAATCTTACACGTTTAACCCTTGGAAATTCGCCTGTTTTTAAACCATAAATATACAACATCTAACAAATCTATAGAACCTGATTCGCACCTGACGCTATATAAAAAAACGATAACCGAAAATCTTTTACACGGCGTCAGCGTGCTCAAGGATATTTTCTATATTCCAACGCATTATCTAACGGAGGAATAAATGGCAAAATGGTTCAATAATTTTTTGGTTAAAACCGTTCCGATGGCGCCGAGATTCATGGTCGGTCTGGTGGCGAAAAAATATGTCTCCGGCGAAACCCTGCAGGATGCCGTCCGTGTCATCCAAGACCTGAATGCGAAGGGATTTACAGCAAGCTCCGACGTCCTCGGCGAACATATCCATGATCTGTCTGAGACTGAATTACCGACTGAGATGTACCTCGACCTGACTGAAACCATAAGCTCTGAGCAGATTGATTCAAATGTCTCTCTGAAATTAACACAGTTGGGTTTAGAGATAGACAACGACCGGGCATGGGAAAATTTTGAGAAAATTCTCACGAAAATAAAAGAGCAGGATAATTTTCTCCGAATCGATATGGAAGATTCTTCACTGACCGATGTTACCCTGGAATTTTTCAAGCGTGCCAAATCGATTTACAAAAACGTCGGTTTTGTTATCCAATCTTATCTCCATCGGTCGGAAAAAGACATAAAGGATTTGCTGTCACCCGGTATAAATGTCCGCGTTTGCAAAGGCATTTATAAAGAATCACCGGACATCGCTTTTCAGGACCCTGTGAAAATAAGGGAGAATTTCCTGCTGTTGGTGAAACTGCTCCTTGAAAACGACGGCTATGCCGCCATCGCGACCCATGATCTCTACCTGATTAATGCTTGTGAAGAGTATATCAAATCCAATAATATTCCAGGCGACCGCTATGAATTTCAGGCGCTCTATGGCGTTCCAATACAAAACACTTTAAAACGCCTCGTAAACGACGGACACACGGTCAGGATATATGTTCCCTACGGCAAAGACTGGTATCCTTACAGCATGCGTCGTCTAAAAGAAAACCCGGATCTTGCCGGATATATTTTCAAAGACTTTTTTAATATCAAATCGAAATAGTAACTGTCCAGACTTTAGAGAGTAACACACCCCGTCCTTCGGACACCCCTCTTTTTAGAGGGGAATCCTTGTAAAGGGGGAACAAAAGGGGGATGTAACTTGGTGTGTACTTTAACTTCCAATCGGAGTACTCAACGAATCCGTCAAAAGCCCGTCAAGTGCCGGACATGCCGGACAAGTGAATTTCCCAAAGGGAACAAGCGGTTTGTGCTACCGGGAGCATCAAATCCACTCAAACAGGTGAAACCCGGGGCTAATCTTATTGGCTCTCGTTGCTCTGTGTTGTGACGGAAGATAAAACCTTCTGAAGGTTGGGTTTATTCTCGTCCCGACTTTCCCAGCAGGGACTCCTCGGAGTAATCAGGGTACTCACCGACTAAAGTCGGTTTGCGTTGCCGGGAGCATCAAATCCACTCAATAAATTGAGTGGTTAATGTTTATGGAATCGTAAAAAATATCAAACCTGATATATTTGCGGCTGAGTAGTTACTCGAAATAAAGGAAATTAATTCCCTCTCGCATCCAGGCCCCAGTTCATCTTTGTCCGAAGGGTCTGAAAGAATGAATCCCCTCTAAAACGGATAATTTTCAATGTGAAATCCGCTTTGTGTATCTCAACTTTCCCGGCATTTAACAGGGAAACCCGCTTCTGTCCATCAACCATCAGGGATACGTCGTTATTCAATTCCTCACATTCTAATCTGATTGTCTGGTTATCCGCAATAATAACAGGACGGGCAGAGAGGCTATGGGGACAAATCGGGGATATTACAATTACATTCAGATGGGGAGAAATGATCGGGCCGCCGGCAGACAGTGAATAGGCTGTCGATCCGGTTGGCGTCGATATGATCAATCCATCCGATCTGTATGTATTAAAATAGTCATCATCAACGTAGGTACGGATCTTTATCATTGTCAGAACACTTCCCTTATCGACGACAAAATCGTTAAATGCAAAGTAGGTATCGGTCCGATCCGGAAAGGTCACCCGGGCATTCAGGACGCTGCGCTGCTCGATCTTGAAATCACCATCTAAAAAGGCGGTTAAGCGTTCTTTATAGTTCTCCATCGAAACATCTGCAAGAAACCCCAATCCTCTAAGATGAATACCCAGCACCGGCTTGCCGGTTTGGGCCATCAGCCGCGATGCGCCCAGGAACGTGCCGTCGCCGCCGACACTGAACATGGCGTCGATTACTTCAGGCATTTTTTCACTGGTAAGATACTCAACGGATTTCGCCGGGATGCCCGAATTCTGCTTAAAAGATTCCGGTAAAACAACCGTCTGACCCTTGGAAATAAGAAATTCGACGATCAAAGGAAGAGATTTTGACTGAGTCTCAAATTTGGGATGGAGATGAAGTCCGATTTTCATGGTTCCCCCTACTCTTTCATATCCTCTTCAATATATTCATCATTCTCCTTGGCTACAAGAACTTTAACCCGTTTTTCCAGCGTCGTAAGCTGTTTTTGGCATTCTTCCGACAATTTCATTGCCTCTTCGAACAGACCAATTGATTTCTCCAGTTCAAGCTCACCGGATTCGAGTATCGAGAGGATCTCATCCAGACGTTTAAAAGATTCTTCCAGCGAAATATTTTTCTTCGGCATTTTTTGCTCCTGTAAAATTATTGTTTATGAATATTATCAACCGTAGCATCGAATCGTCCATCCGCCACCTCGATCTCTATTTTTTCGCCCGGCGCGGTCTTTTTAATGGATTGAACGACGTTTTTATCCGGAATTGTGTAAACGATTGAATAACCTCTTTTTAGTACGGCCCTTGGATTTAGAGCATGAACCGTGTCAATAAAATGAGAGAGTCGAAGTCGATATCGTTGAATTAATTGCCGTGTTGCATGACTCAGTCGATTATCGAGTTCATCCAGTCGCTGGTATTTTTGCCGAATAACTTCTTCGGGATTATTCAACATTATGCGCGATTTAAGATTAGCGATATATTGCTTCGTTTTTGAAATATTTCCTTCAAGGCAGCGTGAAATATTTCGTCTAAGTGTGATGATTTTATTGAAAATAGTATCTCTATCAGGAATCGCCAATTCCACGGCAGCCGATGGGGTGGGCGCCCGAAAATCCGCAACAAAATCGGATAATGTAAAATCTACTTCATGCCCAACCGCGCTGATGACCGGCAGCTCCGATGCGGCAATTGCACGAACCAATTTTTCCTCATTGAACGCCCAGAGATCCTCGATCGAACCGCCGCCACGCCCAATAATGATAAAATCAACATTTTTCAGCCGGTTAAATGCTTCAATGCCTGCGATAATCGTATCCGCCGCTTTTTCACCCTGGACCTGAGCCGGAAAAAGAACCATTTCAACAGACGGATTTCTGCGTTCGCTAATCTGCAACATATCACGAATTGCAGCGCCGGTAATACTCGTCACAACGCCTACACGCCGGGGAAATACTGCGATCGGCTTTTTCCGTTCCCGGTCAAATAATCCCTCATCGCTAAGTTTCACTTTTAACGCTTCAAAAGCCATAAACAGGCTTCCCATACCGGCGGCTCGGATCTCCTTTACATTGATCTGATATTGTGACTGGGCTGCGTAGGTTATGATTTCACCGCGAACAATGACACGCATTCCGCCGGTCAAGTGAAAAGGAATCGATCCGGCAATGTTCCGCCAGATTACACAATTGATCAGCGACACATCATCTTTCAGTGAAAAATAGATGTGCCCGGCTCGACTGGCGGAGTAATTGGAAATTTCACCTTCCACTAACAGAGGCGGAATAAACTGACCAATGACCCGTTTTATTTCACGAGATATTTCCGATACGCTGTATATTTTCTCTTCCATAAAAAAGAGTGGTGACGACAGAACCGCCCTCACCACTCCCCAAAAACTGTAATATTTACTTATCTAATTTTCTTTTTGTGACGATCTCTTCTGAGCCGCTTTTTCCGTTTGTGTGTTGCAATTTTTCTCTTTTTTCTTTTTCTTCCACAGGGCATACTGAAATTCTCCTTTAATCGAGTCCTATTGTAATATTTTGTTTTTGTATTTCCGGCTAATACTGTCCTTTAAAATTTTTGATGGCTTAAATACCGGTACTATTCTTTCAGGTAAATAAATTTCATCGCCGGTTCCGGGATTCCGGGCTTTTTTGGGTTTCCGCACTTTCAAACTGAAACTTCCGAAACCACGAAATTCAATACGTTCTCCTCGCTGGAGTGAATCGGTAATCGTCGAAAGAAAGCCGTCGACGACTGCTCCTGTGTCCACTTTTGTCAATCCGGTTGCATGAGACACAACATCCACGATATCAGCTTTTGTCACGGTGTTACCTCCTTATCTCCATATATAATTCAGAGTAGGAATTGGTGTTATCAGAGAGATTACTTCTTCAATGTCTGAAAAAAGTATATCAAATAACGTTTTTTTCTGTTTCTGTGAAAAAACTAATTTTGGTCGTCCCTGGATTCCCGCCATTTCAGCTATCATGAGAACTGCATCTTCAAAAGTTCCCAAAGTATCAATCAGACTAAGCTCTTTAGCCTGTGAACCTGTAAATATACGCCCGTCAGAAATTTTTAACAATTTCTTTTTGAGTATTCCCCTCTCAGCAGCAATAGTGGTAACAAACTGGTCGAAGATATCCTGCACTACAAAATCCAATTGTTTTTCATCTTCCGGGGTAAATTCTCTGTAAGGAGAGCCCATATCTTTATATTGTCCGCTTTTAACCGTTTGGAAATCGACACCGATCTTATTCAATAACTCTACAGCCACGGGAAAATCGACGATAACTCCGATACTCCCCACGATACTTCCGGGATTCGCCATGATTTTCGTTGCGCCAAGCGCAGCATAATATCCACCGGAAGCGCCGACGGAAGCGATAGATGCTATGACTGGAATTCCGGATTCCCTGACTCGTCTGATCTCCCGATAAATTTCCTGAAAAGCAGCCGAGCCGCCACCGGGCGAATCGATTCTGATAATCATGCCTTTAATATTGGACCTCTGACGATACTTTGTTAATTGACCCGCTATTTTTTCCGCGGAGACTATGACTCCCTTAATGTCCACAACGGCAATATTTCCCCTGGACTTGGATATAGATGATTTTGATAACCAGTGAATGTTAGAGAAGAGGGCAAATACGACGATGGCTAAAAAAGCCAGGAAAATAATCGTTATAAAGCGATCGGATTTTTTCAAAATCGATTAACTTCCAACAGTTTTATATATGACTATTTTCTGCCCGGGGTAAATGAATCGTTTTCGGTACAGATTATTCCAGGCGCGAACCTTACTTAACCCGACATTATATGCACCGGCAATTTCACTAAGGGTTTCCCCCTTTTTTACAACATGAATAATCTTGGTCTTCCCGGATGGTGTTGAAGAATAATTTGAAGCATATTTTTTACTTACCGGTATCTTTAATTTCTGCCCCGGATAAATGAACCGTTTTCCGTAAAGGTTATTTATAGAGCGAATTTTGCTTAATCCCACACCATAGGACCCTGCAATTTCGCTTAAGGTCTCCCCTTTTTTCACTTTATGAATCACAATGTTCTGGTCGGTCGATACCGTATGACTTGCATAGTATCGATTTGTAGGAATTCTTAATACCTGTCCGACTTTTATCTGATTCTTATTCCTGATGTTATTTGATGCAATAAGCGCCGATATACTGGTTCCATATTTTCTGGCAATATAAGATAATGTCTGACCGCGCCCTACCCGATGAGTAGTCCATTGCGGTTTCTTATCTACATCGGGGATATCGGCTAATTTATCGGCTAATCCAGTCCCCTTTCCAACCGGTACCCGTAAAATATATTCATCATCTTCCGGAGGAGTTATCCACCGTCTCAATTCCGGATTATATTGTTTTAGCAAAGTTGATGATACACCGCTTACTCTGGCAATATCCTCAAATTCATAACAGCGGTCTATGATTACTTCATCCCACTTCCATGTGTCTTCGGGTTTGTTTTCAAAGCCATATTTCTCAGGATCAAGAGCAATAGTGATCCCAGCCATCAATGTCGGTACATAGTTGCGGGTTTGTCTGGGCAGCGACCGTAATTTCCAGTAATCACGGGTACCTTCCCTGCGGATCGCGCGCCAAATCCGCATTTCACCGGTATTATAGGCTGCCAGCGCTAAAAACCAGTCGTCAAATTCTTTGTATAGTTTATTCAGATATTTCGCCGCGGCATAAGTCGATTTAACAGGATCCCGGCGTTCATCTATCCACCAGTTTCTCTTTAATCCATACATCGCTCCCGTAGAGGCGATAAACTGCCATGGACCAGACGCGTGAGCATAAGAATACGCTACAGGATTGAAACCACTTTCAATCAGCGCCAAATAGAACAGCTCGTCAGGCAACCCGTACTCACGTAATATCGGCAACATATGTTCTTTATAGAGTCCCGCATTATTTAGCCATTTTTGAAAGCGTTCGCGTTCCCGCGTAGAAAAATATTCAATAATTCGATCGATCTGTTTAGAACTCACCAGCGGTAAATGACCCGGTCTGTCATCAACTATCAAGAGCGTATCATGGGCTAATGCAACCGTGTCGAGAACTACTTCAATTAATTCTTCTTTGATAAAAGCCGCGCCATAGGTTCCCGAATCACCGTTCAGATAACTATAACTTTCCTGAAAATCAAACGTAATTTTTTCATAAAACCGGTTGAACTCATCCTGCTGTAAAAGTGTCAGTGTATCGAGTCCGCTAATCTCAGCCATAATCTCAAAGCTTCGATCAAAGCAATATTTTACCTCGGATGTATCTTCAAAATGGGCTGCAATAAGCGCATCTACATAAAAGGTTTTCGCCTCGGCAAACATCAGGTCAAAAAGATCGGGTCGGGAATTATCCATTTCTTCATAAACAGATATGGAAACAGACATGGCGGTCGAACCCTCAGTCCCGGAATAAGCATTACTACTTAAAATAATACCAGCTAAAAGAATCGCTAAAGATGTATGTTTAATAATTTTCATATTCTATCATAGTTTAATTCGAATTTACAGCGGGGAAATTATACTTATAACAGCTCATAATCAAGGTGTTTATTTCGATTTATCTAAAATTTTGTCGATAATACTCGATGTCGATTTCCCTCGAACAAATGGAATGATTTTTACTTCATCCACAATATCTCTGCCAACAATCTCATCGGGTTTATAATCTTCACCTTTTACGAGAATGTTTGGTTTGATCTGCCGGAGTAGCTCAAAAGGCGTCTCTTCATCAAACAAAACAACATAATCTACCATTTCAATTGCGGCTAATAATCGAGCCCGATCCTGCTCGGTCAGGATTGGACGACCCGGTCCTTTAATTTGTTTCACCGACGAATCAGAGTTCATTCCAACAATCAAAACATCGCCAAACGATTTTGCTTTTTCAAGCAATTCCAGGTGACCAACATGAAGAATATCAAAACAACCGTTGGTAAAAACAACGCTTTTATTTTCTGCATTCAGTGACCGGACTATTTTTTCCGCTTCAGGTCGTGTTATTATTTTCTTGTCGATTTGCATATTCCTCCAGCAGACACAATTTACAAAGATTTAAATCACAAAACCTGTGATTAAGTTCAATCGATCCCTGAATTAAGTAATTTCTATTAAAGAACTTTAATGGCAGACTCAATCGCTGAGCCCACTTTTTAATAAAACTCGGTATTTCCCCCTTTGGAACTCTACTGTTCAAATGAGCGGCTTTTTCCATCAGACTTTTATTATTTTGTAATGAAGCAATCGCCCGGACAAATGGCAGCATTACATTCACCAATAAATCCATCAATCGACGATCACCAATAAGAACATTCCCGTACTGGTTAATAAAGAACGGATGATTTTTCCACAAACCAGCCGGCTGCTGGAAATAATCTCTAACCCAGCATAACATTTTTTCGAAGGAACGATTTGAAGTCACCTGGTTTATCCATAGCTGCGCCGGGTAATCAGGATAAAATTTCACGAGAATCTGGGCTAATGCGGCAATCCGGCGCGTCGGATAGTTTGCCGGACGGCTCCCGGCAAAATGCCATCGATAGAATTGCGACCGTGTTTTAAAATGTTTTTGTATTCGTTCCCAATGCTGCCGTAAACCATCGTAATAATCCGAATATGTTAATAGATACTTTGAATTGGGAGGATCAAAAAATCCAGCCGACCCAAAAAGAGCACTCTCCAGAATGATGATTCGGTCCTGTTCCGCGATACTGTCAATGATTGAATAAAGTTTTGAGAGCGGCAATTGATCCGCAAACATTCGAAATGATTCCCGGTTTCGACTATATCCCAATACATCCAGCAGAATTCTATAAAAATAGTGTTCCGGTTCAACGGACATTAATTGTGAACGAATTGCCAGTGCTTTTCTCTGAAAAC
>Ga0265594_1002474_pt1 | contig 13183 bp, 16 predicted proteins | sample saktaG_11_FD_190147 | JGI IMG/M metagenome (GOLD analysis project Ga0265594, IMG submission 190147) | Saline water microbial communities from Sakinaw Lake, British Columbia, Canada - sak_2011_5_24_80m | ecosystem: Environmental > Aquatic > Non-marine Saline and Alkaline > Saline ... | reverse complement strand
GGTATACTAGGTCAGTGCAATTTGATGATAGCTTAAAGCTTTATTCTAGTATTGTATAGTAGTGGATAACCTCTATTTCCAAGATTGCTCTTCGGGAATAACTGTCAAGACTCTTTCAGTGTTGGGTATTCTACTACCTATTGAATATGCCTGTATGGTATAAAAGGGATTTTCACCCACTTTATAGCGAATATCAATATATATTCTTGTCTTCCCTTCATTAAAAAGTGAGACATGTTCTGCGTTAATAATCTGAGCAACATTATACTTTTGGGATGGGAATAATACGCCTAAAGGTTTATCTTGTTCTTTAAGAGTGTTTAAATTGCCTCCACTCTCCACTTCAACCAATTTGATAGCTGCATAGATATTATCAGCTGGTAAGCCACCACTATTTGTCAGAGTTAGCCATATTGCAGGTAAAATTTGTCCACTATCAGTCTTGAATGGTTCCTCTTTATATTCAATTACAGTCATAAAGGGGCGAATCGCACCCCTTGTAAGTTCTAAGGAGTTTCTTGTTACTGTGAGTGAATCATGAGCTGATAATGACGCAAAAATAGAATTTAAAGAGGCAGTTGAAGCAATTATTACTGTTGTCCATATAAAAATATAGCTGTGTAAAGTACCGAAAGTCTCTTCACTACCAGAAAAAAACCAATCCCCTGAGTACCAAACCAATATTGCGATTAGTATTTCTACTACAATTAATAGTAAGTTGGAGGGTATAACATGCTGTCTGCCCGTTTCAATTGCTCGGTTAGACATTTAATTTCTCCTTATGTATTTCTGCTTGTGTTACCAGAAAGAATAGCATATTGTCATTGCTTACCACTACTCGGATTAGCAATCCGTTGGGCATAGCTAAAATGGTGGGGCGTAGGGTGGTTAGAGCCTTTTCAGGGGTTGTCTATTGCTGCTTCCGTTTCACCACTGACCTCACGGCCTGCTCAATATCCCCGGCGGTGAGGCCGTATCGCTGCATAAGCTCGGGGCCTTTGCCTGATTCGGCGTAGGTATCTTTAATGGCGACAAATTCCAAGGGGACCGGATGGTGTTTGGCGGTCACCCTGGCTACCGAACTGCCCAGTCCGCCGTGCTCCAGGTGGTCTTCAGCGGTAACAATAGCCCCCGTTTCCGTAGCTGCCTTGATAATGGCTGCCTCACCAAGGGGTTTGAGGGTGGACATATTCAGTACGCGGCAGTTGATGCCATCCTGTTTCAGGTTGTCAGCGGCGGCCAGGGCGGGCGCTACCATGATGCCGATAGCGATAATGGTTGCCTTATCCCCCTGTCGCATAGTGGCTGCCTTACCCAGTGTAAAATGGTAGTCTTCGCTGCAGACTACAGGGGACTTGGGACGGCACAGCCTGATATAGAAGGGGCCATGGGTTGAAGCGGCGGTTCTAACCGCCTGGGCGGTCTCAACGGCATCCGCCGGCACCACCACGCTGAAACCGGGCAGGGAGTTGGCCAGTGCCAGATCCTCAATAGCCTGGTGGGAGATGCCGTCCTCACCGACACTGATGCCGCCGTGAGTGCCGATTACCTTAACATTGAGCCGGGGTTGAGCCACCGATACACGTACCTGGTCAAAACACCGCCCCGGGGCGAAGACGGCAAAGGTACTGGCAAAGGGAATTTTGCCGGAGGCAGCCAGCCCGGCGGCGATGCTTATCATATTCTGCTCGGCGATACCGCAGTCAAAGAAACGCTCCGGAAACTCATCGCGAAAGAGGTGGGTCATCGTTGACCAGCACAGGTCGGCCTCCAGCACAACAATGTCCGGGTTCTCCTTGCCCAGCTCAACCAGGGTCTTACCGTAGCTTACTCTCAGCGAGGTTTCCTGGGGCATATCTACTCCAGCTCCTTCAGGGCTGTTTCTACCTCGGCGCTGGTGGGGGCTTTGCCGTGGAAGGCATAGTTGTTTTCCATAAAGCTGACCCCCTTGCCCTTAATCGTATGGGCAATAATGGCCGCAGGTTGTCCCTTGACCAGCTTGGCTTGATTTAGGGCATCGATGAGCTGGGTTAGGTCATGCCCGTCAACCTCAATAACATGCCAGCCAAAGGCCTGCCACTTCTGGCTGAAGGGCTCAATGTTCATCACGTCGCGGTTCCAGCCGTCAATCTGCAGCCCGTTGTTGTCCACGATGGCTACCAGATTATCCACCTTGAAGTGGGCGGCGGCCATCGCTGCTTCCCATACCTGCCCCTCGTCACACTCGCCGTCACCCAGTAGAACATATACCTGGTAGTCCTGGGAGTTGAGGCGGCCAGCCAGGGCTACCCCGATGGCAAAGGATAATCCCTGCCCCAGGGCACCGGCTGACATCTCTACCCCCGGGGTAATTGTTCGGTCGGTGTGACCCTGAAGGCGACTACCCAGCTGCCTTAGGGTGGTTAACTCCTCTACTGGTAGGTAGCCACACTCAGCTAGAGTAGCATAGAGCAGGGGAGCCGCATGCCCCTTACTCAGGATGAATCTATCCCTGTCCGCCCATTTAGGGTCGGATGGCTTATGCCGCAATAATCTAAAGTAAAGGGCAGTAACAATCTCCACCGCTGACAGAGAGCCACCGGGGTGACCGCTACCTGCCGTGCCGGTCATGGTGATAATGTGGCGCCGTAGCTTTTTAGCCATAGCCTCCATTTCTGTTATTGATAATGGCTTGACTTCAGATGGCGGCATTAACATCTCCTAGTATTTACCCGATTATACAATGATTGTAGCCTCAAGTCTAGAGGGTATACCATCAAAAAGACCACTGGTATAATATAAAGAGGTTTGGAAAATATGAGTAGGATAGGAAAATGAATAGATGGAAGGTTACTGTAGTCATTTTACTGCTTTGGCTCCTTGTAGCAACTGGATTTTGGGTATATCTCCAAAGCCAGAATATAGAACAAAGAAATCAGGTAACAAGTCTTCAGAACCAGATAATAACCATTGGAACTCAAAACGAAGATTTATCAGCAGATATAAAGGATTTAGAATCTGAAAATAAAAATTTATTACTTGGAATAAACGACTTGAAGTCCCAAATAGAGGTCTTAAGCAATAGGTTTGATAACTTAAAAGATTATCTTCCATTTTTGGATATCTCTGAGATGGAGGCAACAGTTGTTAGGGTGATTGATGGCGACACCATTGAGGTTGATATTATTGGCATGAGGTTCAAAGTTCGCTATATTGGTATAGATACGCCAGAATTGGATGATAAACAACCCGAATTTCGTGCCTTAGCTCAAGAAGCCACTAGATTAAATAGAGAGCTAATAGAAGGAAAAGTGGTTCGGCTAGAGAAGGATGTCTCCGGAACTGACGACTTTGGGAGACTTCTGCGCTATGTTTATGTTGATGATATCTTCGTTAATGCCGAACTGGTAAGACAGGGACTTGCTTGGGCCGAACCCTACGAACCCGATACTAAATATCAGGATTATTTAGAGGAACTAGAGGCGGAGGCTAGGCAGGCCGGTCGGGGACTTTGGGCACCAACCCTGTCACCAGGGTGAGGAGGTCTCCCGAAAGAGCTACTAAATAGTGAAGCCTTCCCCTAGCAACCAAGCCAAAAATCAAGAGACTGGTTATCAACGAAGGCTTAGTGCGTAAGGTTGATAAACAACCTGAACAATAGTAAAATACAGTATATAGTAATAGCTTAGGGTAAGCCGAGGAGGAAGAATATGGAAAGTGGTACATGGAAGGTCAAAACTGGGCTGGCTCAGATGCTAAAGGGTGGCGTGATTATGGATGTAGTCAACGCCGAGCAGGCCAAGATTGCCCAGGAGGCGGGTGCCTGCGCCGTGATGGCGCTGGAGAGAGTTCCGGCCGATATTCGAGCGACCGGTGGTGTGGCTCGTATGGCTGACCCGACTATTATTGAGGCTATTATGAAGGTAGTCTCGATACCGGTGATGGCTAAATGCCGCATCGGTCACTTCGTTGAGGCTCAAGCGCTACAGTCCCTTGGTGTAGATTTTATCGATGAATCTGAGGTACTTACCCCGGCTGATGAATCACACCATGTCTGGAAACACGATTTTAAGGTTCCCTTTGTCTGCGGTTGCCGTAACCTGGGAGAAGCCCTGCGTCGCATTGGTGAAGGGGCAGCTATGATCAGGACCAAGGGTGAGGCGGGCACGGGCAATATTGTTGAAGCTGTCAGGCATATGAGGGCGGTAATGGATAGTATCCGCCGCCTGGCGAATATGCCTCAGGGAGAGTTGATGGCACTGGCTAAGGAAATGGGAGCCCCCTTTGAACTAGTAGCAGAGGTACATAAAGCAGGCAAGCTGCCGGTGGTTAATTTTGCCGCTGGTGGGGTGGCTACCCCGGCCGATGCTGCCCTGATGATGCAGTTGGGTGCAGAAGGTGTCTTCGTTGGCTCAGGCATATTTAAGTCCAGTAAGCCAGAAGTCATGGGTAAGGCTATCGTCAAAGCTACCACGCATTTTCAGGACCCTGAAATTATCGCTGCGGTTTCCAAAAACCTGGGAGATGCCATGCCCGGATTGGATATAAAGCAAATCCCTGCTGAAGAACTGCTGGCACCTAGAGGGTGGTAGTTAGAGTATGAGAATTGGCGTCCTTGCCTCGCAAGGAGCCTTTATTGAGCATATAGTTATGCTGCGTCAACTGGAGGTAGAGGCTAGGCCCGTCCGTCTGCTTCGGGAACTTGATGGCTTGGACGGGCTCATCATTCCCGGCGGCGAAAGCACCTCTATCAGCAAACTGATGCGGGATTATGACCTTGTGAATGGGGTAAGAAATCTGGCCAGGGAAGGCTTGCCCATATTCGGGACCTGTGCCGGCATGATACTCCTCGCCAGCGAGATTTCAGACTCGGATGTAGAACCCCTGAGTGTAATGGATATCACCGTTAGACGTAACGCCTTTGGCCGGCAAAGGGATAGCTTTGAGGCTGAACTGTCAATTCCGGTACTGGGTGAAGAGTCCTTTCCTGGCGTATTCATTCGGGCGCCAGTAATTGTGCGGGTAAATAATGGAGTGGAAGCACTGGCCAGGTTAGGTGACACCATCGTCGCTGCCCGACAAGGGAAGCTGCTTGCCTCCGCTTTCCACCCTGAGTTGACTGATGACCTGAGATTTCACCGGTATTTTCTGGATATGGTGGCTGAACACCAGTGAACAAAGGAGGGTGCTTTTGCAGAAGGTGATTACCGATGACCTGGATGCCCTGATTAGTATCTTCCCGCTGCATGTCCGTCAGCCATTGTGCCAGCAGGAGGACATAAGCGAACTGCTGGAGGTAGTCCTAGATTTGGGTCGCCCTTCCGAGGCTCGCTTTCCCCGGCGAGAGGTAGTTCTCAATCCCAAGGAAATCAGCCAGCCGGACATTGACCATGTAACCTCTCGCATCGGTATCTTCGGGGATGATAACCGGGCCGGAATTGAGCGCACCTTACATCGTATCTCGGCTATTCGTAACCGCAAGGGACGTATTGTCGGGCTTACCTGCCGCGTGGGCAGGGCGGTATTTGGCACCATAAAAACTATTGAGGACCTTGTCCAGTCGGGCAAAAGCGTCCTGCTCTTGGGTCGCCCCGGAGTAGGTAAGACTACCATGCTACGCGAGGTAGCCCGGGTGCTGGCTGATGACCTCAAGAAGCGGGTGATAATTGTTGATACCTCAAATGAGATTGCCGGAGATGGCGATATTCCCCACCCCGCCATCGGGCATGCCCGACGGATGCAGGTAACTACCCCTACCCGGCAACACGCCGTAATGATTGAAGCCGTAGAGAACCACATGCCTGAGGTAATCGTTATTGATGAGATTGGCACCGAGCTTGAGGCTCAGGCGGCACGAACTATTGCTGAGCGCGGGGTTCAACTGGTAGGGACAGCTCACGGTAACACCCTGGAAAACCTGATGATGAACCCTACCTTAGCTGACCTTATTGGCGGTATCCAGACGGTGACCCTGGGTGATGAAGAGGCAAAGCGAAGAGGTACACAGAAGTCCATACTGGAGAGGATGTCGCCGCCTACCTTTAATATTGTCGTTGAAATCCAGGATTGGGATAAGGTGGCTATTCATCCTGATGTTGGTGAGGCGGTTGATGCTGCTCTGCGCGGTCAACCAACAGCCACCGAGATTCGGTGGCTGGATGAGACGGGGGAGGTCAAGGTAGCCAGGAAGGTGCCTGCCACCAGTGCTAAAAAAAGCATTGAGGGTAAGCAGCTAGCCAGAGGGAATAATCTACACAGGCTTTACCTCTTCGGTATAAACCGGGGACGGCTGGAGCAGATGGCAAAAGAGAGACGATTGAGTCTAGATATAGTCGATAACCTGAATAATGCCAACCTGTTTATAACCTCCAGGAGCTATTACCGGCGGAGACCACAAAAGGTTAGGGATGCTGAGACAGCTAACCTGCCCATCTATGTCATCAAAAGCAACACCCCGCCTCAAATCAGGCAGCTATTAAATGATATCTATCCCAGAGATAGTGCCGGCAGGGCAGACCCTCTTAAGCTTGCCCTTGGCGAGGCGGAAGAAGCTGTTGAGCAAGTAAAGAACAGCCAGGAGATGGTAGAGCTCAGTCCGCAGAGTGCCTATATTCGGCGCCTGCAGCACCTGATAGCTGAGCGGAATAACCTTACTTCAAGTAGTTTGGGCAAAGACCCCAATAGACGGGTGAGGATTTATAAATAGTATTAACCTGCCAGAGAGATATCGCAGAAGAGTAAGGGGGTAGAGAATAATGTGGTTAAAGAAAAGGTTACTTATAATACTGATAGTGGCGCTGGTTATTTTCGGTGGCAGCCTGGCTTTTGGTTTACAATGGCAGTATGCATTACTGATTAGTATAGTCTTCCTTCTCATAGCTGCCCTTGTTTTTGGTGGTGGTGGCTTATTGATACCGGAGGGACTATTTGGTATGTTCTCTCCTAGAAGACTCCCGATGAGACCCCCGGCTGAAAAACCCACCGAAGCCGCTGAGAAGACTGAATTTCTTAAGAAGATGGAGGCGACGCTTACTGACCTGTCTGAACAGCGAGAGGTTGCAGACGAAGATGCTCGGTGGATGGAGGAATATGCGCGGGTGGTGAGGGAAGTGGGTGAGTTGGCCTATGAGGTTCATCAGAGTGTACGGTCTAAGGACAGAGCAAAACAGTCGCGGGCTTTTAGGGAGGCGGTCAAGCGATTACCACAGTTTATTAGTGAGTTTCAGGATATGCCTGAGCCAGAAAGTAAGCAGGCGCAAAAGGCTACGGAGCGTCAAACCAAGGGGATGGATTTATACCTCTTGGCCTGCTCTAATTTTGCCGAAGCCATTGAAGGAAGTGACGGTGAGCTGGCTGGCCTTGCCGCTAAACAAATTACCGAGGCATTAACCCTCTTGGATCTTATGGAGAGGCCCTCCGCTACGAATGGATGGGGGTAATGAGGTGGCGTATGGCTCTGTTTGTTACCTTTGAGGGTGGGGAGGGAAGTGGCAAGAGTGTTCAGGCTAGGGCATTGTATAGAAGGCTATCGCAGTCAGCTATTCCCGTACTGTTAACTCACGAGCCTGGCGGTACCCCTTTTGGTAACAAGATAGGGCGCTGGCTGAAGTGGACTGAGACCAAAGACGTATCCCCACTGACTGAACTACTGCTGTTTAATGCTTCTCGTGCCCAGTTAATAAGTGAGGTGATTCGGCCTGGTCTAAAGAAGGGAACGGCGGTTATCTGCGACCGCTATACTGACTCTACTACCGCTTATCAAAGCTATGGGCGGGGGTTGGATTTAGCCATAGTCGAGATGGTTAATAATGCTGCTACTCAAGGATTAAAACCGGAGTTGACAGTTCTGATGGACATACCGGTAGAAGAAGGGCTTGCTCGTAAAAGAGTAAAAAAGCAAGACCGTTTTGAGCGGGAGGATATAGCCTTTCACCAGAGGGTGAGGGACGGATTTCTAAGGCTGGCGGCTGATGAACCACAACGCTGGCTGGTGGTAGATGCCTGCCAATCCAAAGCGGAAATAAGGGCGATTATCTGGCAGAAGGTAAGCCAGTTGATGGCTGGGCAAGGAGGCTGAGTTAGGGATGCCCCAGAAGCGAGTTGCCGTGGCCATGAGTGGTGGGGTGGATTCATCATTAGCAGCGGCGCGGCTGAAGGCGGCCGGTTACGAGGTTAGCGGTATCCACCTGCAGCTGTGGCTAGGCCATGACCTGAGACTGAATACCGGACACACCGTTTCAGATTTAGAGCATACCTGTCAGCTCTTGGGCATACCCTTGTATAAGCTCGACCTGACCGCAGAGTTCCAAAGCCTCGTTGTTGATAACTTCTGCCGGGAGTACAGCCTGGGGTGTACGCCAAACCCGTGTATCTTCTGCAATCAGCATATCAAATTTGGCATACTTCTGGAGAAGGCGTTGGAGATGGGGGCGGATTATTTAGCCACTGGGCACTATGCCAGAATTGAGCAATCACCGGATGGCTACCACCTGCTGAGGGCAGTTGACCTGAGCAAAGACCAGTCTTACTTCCTTTACACGCTGGGGCAAAGGCAGCTTCAACATCTGATAATGCCCTTGGGTAATCTCCATAAGGCCGAAGTAAGGAGGCTGGCCGATGAGATGGGACTTCCCGCTGCTGCCGGAGATGAAAGCCAGGATATCTGCTTTATCCCCGATAACGACTATCGGTCGTTTATTGCCAGGCATATTCCTCTCAAACCTGGGGATATTGTTGATACTGATGGTAGGGTTTTAGGCAGGCATAATGGTTTGGCCCAATATACGGTGGGCCAGAGACAGGGTCTGGGTCTCGCCTCAAATGAGTGCCTCTATGTGCTCAGGCTTGATGCTGCCAGTAATAGTTTGGTGGTAGGCAGCAAAGCCCGGCTTTTAGGTAGTAGACTCCTTGCCAGCAGGTTAAGCTGGGTATTGGGGGAAGCCCCTGGAGAATCGGCTGATATAACGGCTAAGATTCGCTACAGGTCACCCGGGGTAATAGCTAAACTTCACCTTGATGATGGAATAGCTGAGGTAGATTTTCAGCAGCCTCAGCGGGCGATTGCTCCCGGGCAGTCAGTCGTATTCTATCAGGGTGATATTGTCCTTGGGGGGGGAATAATAGAGGCTCCAGATGCCGTCCTTTGTTGAAGAAGAGATGCTTGAGGCGCAAGGATACCAGTATATCGCTGGTATTGACGAGGCTGGCCGTGGTTCCTTGGCGGGCCCGGTAGTCGCCGCCGCTGTCATCCTGCCCTGCCATGTAGATACCCCCTGGCTAAGCCAGGTGAATGACAGTAAGCAGTTGAGCCCGGCTAAACGTGAAATCCTGTTTCAACGTATCCGCGAAGTAGCCATCTCGATAGGTGTTGGTGTGATTCCGCATGAGGTAATAGACACCCAAGGGATAATAAAGGCGACGCGGTTGGCGATGAAGTCGGCTGTAGACCGGCTTTCGCCGCCGCCTGAGTTTCTGCTTATAGACTATATGCACCTTCCCGAGGTAACGATACCCCAGAAAGGGATAACCAATGGCGATAGCCTGTGCTTCTCAATTGCCTGTGCCTCCATCATCGCCAAGGTGAGCCGGGACCGTATGATGGTAGAATTTGATGGAACTTATCCCGGCTATGGGTTGGCTCAGCACAAGGGTTACTGTACAAAGGGGCATGTCGCTTGCCTGCGCCGGCTGGGGCCATCCCTGATTCATCGCCGGTCATTCAGGCCAGTCAAGGATATTATTTACCAAGAGAAATGAAACGCAGAGAAACCGGTATTCGGGGTGAAAAACTAGCCAGGGAGTTCCTTAAGGAGCGGGGCTATCGCATTATCGAAAATAATTACCGCTGTCCTGAAGGTGAAATTGATATCATCGCCAAGCATGAGGACTTCCTCGTCTTTATTGAGGTAAGAACTAAAAAGAGCCTGGAGTTTGGCAGCCCCGAAGAGTCAATCACACTGGCTAAAAAGGGAAGATTAAAAGCTACTGCGTATCACTACCGGCAAACCCATGACGACTTGCCTCCATTATGGCGTATTGATTTCGTGGCGGTGGAGCTGGACCGGAAGGATAAACCATCCCGAATTGAACTCATTGAGAATGCGGTAGGCGGCGACTGAGATTTTCTGGGTTTGTCCCCTCAGGTACCCCTTGACAAAATCGCTATTTGTCTATACACTTGTCAATACCTATGTCAAGGCAGGGGTTGACAATAGCGCAGGCGGCAAAGTCATTAGGCGTGTCGACTAGGACAGTCAGACGTTTTATTAAATCAGGCAAAATTGACGCCGAGCTGGTGGACGGGGCTTTCGGTCAGGAATACAGAATCCTGAAATTGCCGGCAAAGCTTCATAAAAAGAAACCCGTAGACAACATGCCTTATCCAACCCCTGTACAGCCCCCTGTACAGTTTATAGACCTTGTCCGGGAGCTTCAGGAGAAAAATTTGGCCCTGGCGGCTCAGCTTGGCGCTGCCACAGAGCGAATCAGGGGTCTGGAGAAAGATGTAAGGCTTCTGACTGGAGCCGGGCAACAACCCTGGTGGAAACGTTTATTCGGCGTGAAGGGTTGAGTGTAGCTATTTTGGGGTGTGCTCGCGAGAAGATATAGAATTACTCACATTGGGACCTTAAGTACCATAGATTTGGATTCTGGTGTGCCTGGTAATAGGTTGAGGGGTGACAGACAGGGGGGGGGAAAGGGGGCTTGCCGGGACTTTTCTGCTTTACCCCCCAATCCGGCTGTGCTAGAATTAGCCACTGAGGTATTTAAAACATGGCTTCATCGGAAGCAACGTCAAACCAGAGATTACGCATTATTGATGCTAATCTGAATCGCGTTGGCGAGGGGCTTCGCCTTCTTGAAGATGTAGCTCGCTTACTGCTTGACGATGCCGCATTGAGCCAGCAGCTGAAGAACATGCGCCACGAACTGGTAACCAGCGGTCTGGCGTTTAACCGGGAGCTCCTTCAATCTCGAGACTCGGAGGGTGATGTTGGCATTGATATTGAGACTCCCGAGCAGGCTGAACCGAGGGAGCTACCAATAATGGTGGTGGCTAATGCCAGGAGAGTCCAGGAAGCGCTGAGAACCCTGGAGGAGCTGGCTAAGCTTCCAGATGCTACCGCTAAGCTGGACTCGGAGAAGTTTAAAAAAGCCCGGTTCAACCTCTACACCATAGAGCAGACGTTGGTGTCCAGGCTGCTGCGTAAGGACAAGGCGAGAGGTATTCACGGGCTTTATGTTATTATCGATACACAGGCGCTAAAAGGGCGCAGTCACATTGAGGTGGCCAAGCAGGTAATTGGCGGTGGAGCCAGGGTAATCCAGCTGCGTGATAAACTCCGGGGTAAAAAGGAACTGCTGCCTGTAGCCCGGGAGTTAAGGAAGCTGTGTACTGAGCATAATGTGCTGTTTATCATGAATGATTATCTTGATTTAGCTCTGGCCAGTGATGCCGATGGGCTGCATCTGGGGCAAAAAGACCTGCCTATTAAGACAGCCCGTAGGCTGCTCCCTCTGGATAAAATTCTAGGTTGCTCGACAACTACGGTAGACCAGGCTATCACTGCTGAGTCGGAAGGGGCGGACTACATTGCCGCCGGCTCGGTCTATGCCACTTCATCTAAAGAAGCCGCGGTAGTGGTCGGGCTGGAAAGGCTGCGCCAGATAAGGCAGGCGATATCCCTGCCACTGGTAGCAATTGGCGGCATTACCAGGGATAACGTAGCTGAGGTCCTGGCTGCCGGCGCTGACTCGACGGCGGTAATCAGTGATATACTAGGGGCTGAGTCTCCTGAAGAGGCAGCCCGGCAAATATCGGCCAGATTTGAGGTGCAAAAATAGGCGGATTAACCGATAACTTAGAGTCAATCGCTGAACAGATACGGCTGAGCTTCTCAGCCAAGGATTCAGCGAGAGAGAAGGTGCTGCCTCTATGCCGTGAAACCATTCGGCATTGTAGTCAGGCTATCCGGGCAGTGCACCGGCAGGAGTTTGACCGGGCTGAGGGATTGCTAAAATCAGCTCGCCAGCTCCTTGATGAGGCTAAACAGGCTATCACCGCCTGTAGTGAGCTGAACAATACCGGCTTTTTTAGAGATGCTCAAAAGGAATTTGCCGAGGGCAGCATTACTCTGGCCCTGATAACCGGCCAGCAACCCCCCGACCCTGGTGAGCTGGGCGTTGACCCTGCCGCCTACTTAAACGGGATGGGTGAGGCGGTGGGTGAGCTGCGGCGTTACCTCCTGGATAGCATGAGAAAAGGTGACCTGTCGCGCGGCGGAGAGTTATTGTCAGCTATGGATGACATCTACACTATTCTGGTTACTATGGACTTCCCTGACGCCATAACTGCCGGTCTGCGCCGCACCACCGATATGGTTCGCGGCGTCCTGGAGAGGACACGTAGCGACCTGACATTGGTTATCAGGCAGAAGGAGCTGGAGGACAGGTTAGGGGAATTCGAGAGGAAAACCTCAGCGGATTAATTGCTAAAAATATAATTCAAATAGAAGGGGGAATAAGCAGTTGGATCCAATAATAGTTGCGGTAATAGTTGGTGTCTTGGGACTGGTTTTGGCCGGGTTTATGGCCCTATATGTTTTGCGGCAGGACCAGGGGTCGGAGAGGATAAGGGAGATATCTACTGCCATCAAGGAGGGCGCCTTAGCCTTCCTGGGGCGTGAGTATAAGATACTGGCGATATTTGTGGTGGTGGTAACCATTATTCTCGGCGTAGTGCCTAACCTCGGCTGGTGGGTATCGCTGGCCTTTGTCTTTGGTGCCATCTGCTCGGGGCTGGCCGGCTTCATCGGGATGAGCATCGCCGTCAGAGCCAATAGCAGAACGGCAGCTGCGGTTCAGAAGAGCCTTAATCAGGGTTTACGGGTTTCTTTCCGCGGTGGCGCCGTGATGGGGATGTGTGTTGTCGGCATTGGTATCCTGGGCTTGAGTATCCTCTATTTCGCCTTTCATAATAATCCTAATTTTCTATTTATCATTCCAGGTTTTGGCTTCGGCGCTTCTTCGGTGGCCATATTTGCCCGGGTTGGTGGTGGCATATACACCAAAGCCGCCGATACCGGGGCAGATATAGTGGGTAAGGTGGAGCAGGGTATCCCTGAGGACGACCCCCGAAACGCGGCTGTCATCGCTGATTTCGTGGGCGATAATGTTGGCGATGTGGCCGGTATGGGGGCTGACC
>Ga0265594_1002473_pt1 | contig 13186 bp, 14 predicted proteins | sample saktaG_11_FD_190147 | JGI IMG/M metagenome (GOLD analysis project Ga0265594, IMG submission 190147) | Saline water microbial communities from Sakinaw Lake, British Columbia, Canada - sak_2011_5_24_80m | ecosystem: Environmental > Aquatic > Non-marine Saline and Alkaline > Saline ... | reverse complement strand
GATGACCAGAGAGCAGATTGGGAAAGAATTAAAGATGAATTGTCTTCAAAAAAGATAGAAAATATTTCTAATTTAAAGACCTCTTTAGAAATATTAAAGAAAATTCCTGTTTTAATTAGGGAAGCTAATTTTAAAATAACAGTTATTTTGTATAATAATGAAATTATTAATGTAGAAAAAGGCAATACTACTAAAACTAGTTATGGTATTGCTTTTGATGTTGGAACAACTACAGTAGCAGGATATTTAGTAGATTTAAATACTGGTGAAGAACTTTCTTCTGTGGCTAAAGCTAATCCTCAAATTATTTATGGTGATGATGTTATTTCACGAATTGGATTTGCTCAAAAACAAAAAGAGAATTTAGAAATATTACAAAGAGAGATAGTAAATACTTTAAATGAAATAATCAAAGAAGCTGCTCAAAAGGCAGGAGTTGATACAAATAATATTTATAAAATAGCAGTTGCTGGAAATACCTGTATGCACCACTTATTATTAGGACTTAATCCTTCTTGCATTGCACTCTCCCCTTATATTCCCGTTATAAAAGAAAGTCTTAACCTAAAAGCAAAAAATATTCCAAAATTAGCACTTAAACCGACAGTAAATGTTTGTATGCTTCCTAATATTTCAGCTTTTGTGGGAGCAGATATTACAGCCGGAATCTTGGCAATTCGTATGTACGAAAATGAGAAAATATCTCTTTTTATCGATTTAGGGACTAATGGAGAGATAGTCTTAGGCTCAAAGGGAAAAATGTGGACTTGCTCTACAGCAGCTGGACCCGCTTTTGAGGGAGCTCGCATTAGTTCAGGAATGAGAGCAGCGGAAGGGGCTATAGATAAAGTTGAAATGGATAATAAGTCTATTACTTACAGGGTAATAAAAGATGGTAAAATTAGGGGGATTTGTGGTTCGGGATTAATTGATCTAATTGCTGAATTAGTTAAGTTAGGGCTGATAGATAAAAGGGGTAAACTTATTAATAGAGAAGAATATAATCACGAATTGAGTGAAGAAATTAGGAATAGAATTATTAAGGGTCAAAAAGGTAATAAATTTCTTTTAGTAAAAGGCGAAGAAACAGAAAACGGGAATTCTATTTATCTTACTCAGGGAGATATTCAAGAAGTGCAATTAGCTAAGGCAGCAATATATGCAGGAATAAAAATACTTCTAAAAAAAGTAAACATTTCTTCGGATGATATTCAAAAAATATTATTAGCCGGGGCATTCGGTAATTTTATTGATAAAGAAAGCGCCAGAAGGATAGGATTGATTCCTCGATTATCCTTAAAAAAGATAGAATTAGTAGGAAATGCGGCCGGAAGAGGAGCAGAGATAGCCCTACTTTCTGAAAAAATGAAAAAGGTTTGTCAGAGTATAGCAAAAGAAGCTAAATATATAGAATTGTCTTCTTGCCCTGATTTTCAAAAAGAATATATAAAAGCCATGTTTTTTTAACCAACTGACTAATAAGGATATCTATATGAGAATAATAAAGAACGTTAAATTAAAAATAGATGAAGACGAAGTCTTGAGATATCTAGGTTATAGTAAAAATAAAGTAGTAAAATCAAAGGAAATTATTTTACAGGTTTATAAAGAAGAGATTGAGCGAGCCTATAATCTTTTTCAACCTCAAGGAATTTATGCCTCATTTAAAATTAATAAGATATTTTTTTCAGAAAGGGAAATTAATTTAGAAAATGGTTTTCCTCTATATTTTCACAATTCAGCAATTCATTTTTTAGAGGGAGCAGATTATTTAATCCTTGGAGTTGTAACTATAGGTAATTCTTTAGAAGATAAAACTTCTGAGTTTTTTGCTCATAATGAATATTCTCGGGCATTAGCTTTAGATGCTGTAGGGACAGTTGCAATCAGATATTTAGGCCAGCATGTTAGGAATATTATCTGCCAGGAAGTAAAAGAACAACATCTTCAAACTACCAAATTTTTTAGTCCTGGTACCACAGAATGGGGTATAAGCCAACAGAAGAATATTTTTGAAATTATCCCAGCTGATAAAATTGGTGTAAGACTGACTGATTCATATATGATGATTCCTAAAAAATCTTTATCCTGGGCTATAGGAATAGGGGAGAATATTATAACCTTCTCTAAAGAGGATGATTCTTGCCAGATCTGCCAGGCAATAAATTGTCAATTTAGAAAAGACTTTAATTAATTTTTTGGTAAATTTTATTTATAATTATAACAAATAATAAGCAGGAGAGAATAAAAAGAGGTGTCATTAATTAATATTAATATGCGATGGTGCAAGGCTTGTGGTATTTGTGTAGATCTTTGTCCTAAACAAGTTTTATGCAAAAACGGAAAAGGTTACCCTGAAGTAAAAGATGAGACAAAATGTACTAAATGTAGATTATGTGAATTAAGATGCCCTGATTTTGCGATTGAAATAAAAGAGGAAGTTAATGTCTAATAAAGTATTAATGCAGGGAAATCAAGCTGTGGCAGAAGCAGCACTTGTTGCAGGCGTAAAAGTAGTCGCTGGCTACCCCATTACCCCATCGACTGAAGTTATTGAGCTTTTGTCCAGAAAATTACCTGCTCATGGAGGAAGATTTATACAGATGGAAGATGAAATAGCAAGTATTGGAGCCATTATTGGCGCATCAGCTGCCGGGAAAAAGGCCATGACAGCAACTTCCGGTCCCGGTTTTAGCCTCATGCAGGAACTTTTGGGATATGCTGCGATGGTAGAGATACCGATTGTTATCTATAATGCGCAAAGGGTAGGTCCAAGTACAGGTGGAGCGACTAAACCTCAACAAGGAGATATCATGCAAACCAAATGGGGTTCTCACGGAGAAAGCCCGAGAATTGCGCTCTGTCCTTCCAGGGTTGAAGAAGCATATAAATTAACCATTACCGCATTTAATTTATCGGAAAAATATATGGTTCCGGTTGTCATTTTAGCCGATGAAATTTTAGCCCATATCAGGGAGAGTATTACCATCCCTGAACCAAATTCATTTGAAATCATCAACCGAAGAACTGATGCGCCTCCCCAAGAAGAATATCTCCCCTATAAAGTTGATCATACCGGCATACCAATTCTACCTCCTTTGGGTGGTGGCTATCGCTATAACATTTCCGGGATGATTCACGGGGATAAAGGTGTTCCTAATTTAGCACCAGAAACCATCGATTATTGTATTCGAAGGATAAATAATAAACTAAAAAAATACTACAACGATATTGTTATGATAGAGAAAATGGAAGAAGAAGGCTCTAAGATTGCAGTTTTGGCATACGGGTCAACTGCCAGACCGGCAAAAGGTGCAGTAAGAATGGCTATTGAAAATGGCATTAAGGTTGACTTTATTCGTCCTATCACCATTTGGCCATTTCCTGAAAGAGAAGTGAGAGAAATTGCTCGTAGAGTAGACAAGATATTGGTACCGGAAATGAATTTTGAAGGTCAGGTTGTCGGTTTGGTAAGACAGTCGATTGAAGGGGCAGCAGAGGTCATTCAATTCAATAAAATTTCTGGTTTACCCATGTATGCTGAAGAAATATATCATCAAATCTTAAAAATAGATAGAGGGGAAAAATGAGTAAGTTAGATAAATATTTAAGATTGGATCAGTTTCCGCATTTTGCCTGTTCCGGGTGCGGTCATGGCATTACTCTATCATCAATGGTTAGGGCAATTGATAAGTTGGGATTAGATCAAAATACAACGATTATGGTATGTGCTATCGGATGTGCCGGAAGATTACCTGTTTATCTTAACTTTCCATCCATTAGGACACCTCACGGAAGGGCATTGACTGTTGCAACTGGAATCAAGTTGGCTGACCCCAAATTGAAGGTGATTGTTTTTATGGGAGATGGTGATGCTGCTGCGATTGGTGGTAACCATCTGATTCACGCTGCGCGCCGCAATATCGATATAACAGCCATTATTGCTATCAATGAAATTTACGGTATGACCGGTGGTCAATATGCCCCCACAACCCAACCGGGTCATCTTGCATCCACTGCTCCTTTTGGCATGATAGAACCTCCGATGGATATCTGTAAACTGGTAGAGGCAGCAGGTGCCACCTTTGTTGCTCGAGGGGATATCTACCATGTAGTAGAATTAGAAAAGTTAATGCTTAAAGCAATTTCGCATAAAGGATTTTCAGTGGTCGAAGCATTAACCAATTGTCCTACCCAATTTGGTCGAAGAAACAAAAACAGCAAGCCTTCTGAAATGATTAAAAATATAAAAGAAATGACCATAACTAAAAAACAAGCTGAACAACTTTCTAAGGAAGAATTAGAGCATATACTATTGAGAGGAATCTTGGTAGATAAAGAGCGTCCCGAATATATAGAAGAATATGATCGAATCACTAATTTTAAAGAAGAGGTTAGTCTAAAATGAAATTTAAAGAACAGGAAAAAATTGAAATAAGATTTAGCGGGACAGGTGGACAGGGTTTGGTTTTAGCCAGCATTATCTTAGCCGAAGCTTTAATGATGGATGGTTTTAATATTATTTCCGGAGAATCTCATGGCATAGAAGCAAGGGGTGGAGCCAGTAGTGCAGAAATCATTGCCAGTAAAAAAGAAATTTTTGACCTTTCAGTGACTCTCCCTGATATCCTTGTTTCCATATCTCAGCAAGCATACGATAAATATGGTAAAAAGATAAAAAAAGATAGTCTGGTTATTTTGGATTCATCTCTAATAAAAAATGAATCTATACCTGATTCTGGAAATGTCCATGCTTTTCCTTTTACTAAAATAGTTCGAGAAGAGATAGGAACTACATTGCCAACGAATATTTGTTTTTTGGGTGCTCTAGTTGGTATTAGTAAGATTGTTAATATAGATAGCATAAAAAAGGCAATATTAAACAGAGTACCAAAAAATAGCGGTAGCATCAATTTAAAGGCTTTCGAATTGGGCTACTCATTTATTAAATAGGCAAATAATTTTGATGAAGGAGCATGATAGAGGATGAAGCTGTATGAGTATCAAGTAAAGGAAATTTTTTCCAAATACGGTATTGGCATTCAAAAGGGAAAATTAGCTAAAACACCTCAAGAAGCAAAACAAGTAGCTGCAGTCATCGGAGGACCAGTAGTGCTTAAATCCCAGGTCTTGGTGGGAGGAAGAGGAAAGGCTGGAGGAGTAAAAATAATAGAAGATTTAAACGACGTAGAAAAAGCAGCAGACAAAATACTAAAAACTGAAATAAAAGGCTATAAACCAATCGGGATACTAGTACTGGAAAAAATTGAAATTAAACAGGAATTTTATTTAAGTATTGTTTTCGATAGGAAGATAAAAAAAACGGTCATTATCTTTAGCTCTTTCGGGGGAATGGACATAGAAGAAGTATCAAAAAAGCATCCCCAGAAGATTGCTAAAATATATGTTGAAGAATTATTAGGTCTTCAAGATTTTCATATCAATCGATTGTTACCTTTACTAAATAACGATAGAGAAATACTCTCAAAACTAAAAGAAATAGTGAAGAAACTGTACTCTATTTACAAAAAATCTGATAGCATGATTGTTGAGATAAATCCTTTGGCTCTTACAGAGAATGGAGATTTGGTTGCCTTGGACGGAAAGATGGAGATAGACAATAATGCAGAGTACCGTCAGAAATCATTAACAGATACAGAGAATAAAGATGTAGAAGATCCCATAGAATTAATCGGTAAAGAAGCAGGTTTTGTTGTGATCAAATTAAAGGGGAATATTTCTATTATCAGTAATGGTGCAGGACTGGCTTTATCTACCCTGGATTTACTTGATAAATACAACATGGGCGTTGCCAATATTTTAGATTTAAGTGGAGGAGCTACCCCGGAAAAAGTGATGCGGGCCATCAAAGTAGTTATACAAGATAAGGACGTCAAGGGAATTTTGTTTAATATTTTTGGTGGAATTACCAGGTGTGATGAGATTGCCCGGGGAATAGCCGGAGCTTTAAATAGCATACCTGAGGGTATATCTGTTGTATGTCGTCTGCAGGGGACAAATCGGGATGAAGGAATTAACATATTGAAAGATGTTAATTTAGATGCGGACACAGATTTAGAAGAAACAGTCAAAAATATAGTTTCAATAATGAATAGAGGGTAGATAATATGAGCATTTTAATTAATGAAGATACTAAATTAATCGTTCAAGGGATTACAGGTAGAGAAGGAAGTTATCATGCATCACTGATGAAAAAATACGGAACCAAAGTGGTTGCTGGTGTCACGCCGGGAAAAGGCGGACATAAAATTGAAGGAATACCTGTTTTCAATAGTGCCTACGAAGCCGTGAGAAATACAGGGGCTAATGCCAGTATATTATTCGTACCTCCAAGATTTACCAAAGACGGAATTTTAGAAGCTATTGATGGCGGAATAAAATTAATAGTTACCATAGCTGAGGGTGTGCCGGTCCATGATATGCTTTTTGCCCATTACTATGCGAGATTAAATAACTGTATTTTAATTGGACCAAACACACCAGGAATCATTTCTCCGGGTAAATCAAAGGTGGGATTTATGTCTGATAGTATATATAAAAAGGGTAATATAGGAATCATGTCAAGAAGCGCAACCTTGTCTTATGAAGTAGTTAATAATCTTTCGAATAAAGGAATTGGTCAATCTACAGTCGTGGGGGTTGGTGGAGATTCTATCCCAGGTTCATCCTTTATTGATTTATTACCCTTATTCGAAGAAGACTCCCAAACCGATCTCATTGTAATGGTGGGAGAAATTGGCGGTTCCGATGAAGAAATTGCTGTCAAATATATAAAAGAATATATGAAAAAGCCAGTTGTAGCCTTTATTGCCGGTGAAGCTGCCCCCGAGGAAAAAGTAATGGGTCATGCCGGTGCTATTATTTCTCCGGGAGGAAAAGGGGGCGTTAAATGTAAAAGAAAAGCATTACTGGAAGCCGGTGTTCATATGATTGAAAAATTAAGTGAAGTGGCTGAAATAGTTTTAAAAATTCTTTATAAAAAAGGGGATTTTAAAAAGGAAAATATCACTTAATTACAGATATGACTCAGTATCGCTAAATATATTAGATTAAAACTATATGGGAACTTTGAATTCCAAAGATATTAAAAAAAATTAGAAGATTTTATCGCGAGTAAAAAAATTAAGAAAATTAGTTTTATCTACAGATAAAGTATTTCGAATATTATAATTCATTTAAATAGTGAAACCTATTTAGTTTTTAATTCAAATACTACTCGAAATTAGTACATATAAAAAATATAAAAATTATTGTTAGTTAAATTTCAAAAGTGCACTATTTAAGAATCAAAAGTGCACTTTTGAAAGATTAAATATTTACTATTTTTTACAATTATTTGGATGTAAATAAATTATTAGTTAAAAGTTAAGGCTGTACTAAATTAAGCTCACTATTTTTAACTTTTTGACTACCTAAAAAATTATCTCTATACCAGAATCTTACTTCAGATATGCCAGATTCTTTATCTGGTACAATCCGAAGTTGTATTCTCTCATGTGGTGGCGCACCAGGTACTTTTAATTCTAAATTATTGATAGAAACTTTACGATAAGGGTTTACCATTCTCTCTACTCTTAAACAGAAGATATCATTGCTTGATAAAAATGGTGGCATTATCCTAAATTCTCTGAAGAGAGATCTCTTCTCTCTTATTGCTCTTTGAAATCTGATATAGGGAATTTGCCCGGTAGTAGAATGAACTATCCAGTAATTATATCTTTGGAGAAGGTTATTCAAAATTAATTGGCCTTTTTTAATATCCCTGACATTCTCTCTATAACAGGTCCTGACCAATCGGTCCTGAATCCACCTATAGGGTTTTTCAATTTTACCCTTGGCCTGTGGAGATAGAGCATAGGTTACCTTTACTCTACAGTCATCTAAAACCTGTTTCCACTGCGGATTAGCTTCATCGGTAAGCTGGTAGTGATTTCGCCAGAAACTGTCTCTTCCTTGTACAAATCGAAAGATTGAATGACTATCTACATAATAGGCCAGAGGGGAATCCATATTTTAATAAAACTGCCTCTAAGGCCAGGATATGCTCCCAGGTGGTCTCTCTTTCTACTAAGACAGCATACAAGATCAACCTGCTGTAATTCATCTATTGAGGTAATCAGGTACCATTTATCAGAAGCATAAGGGGCAAACTGATGATGAGAAGAATCGTGTTGGATAAGTTCTCCCGGATAGTTGGTTATTACCTCTCTATCATGAGCTTTTCTCTTTGGCCTTAAAAAATAAAAATTATTTCTCTTGGCCCGGTCGATGATGGTAGGCAAAGATACCTTCTGGCTATATTTTTGTTCTAAAAGATCTTTTATGTAACTGTAGTTGTAATAGTTAATCGGTACTTCTTTTGCTTTGATTAAATCTTTTTCGATCTTTAGTTCTTTTACAATATTTTTCTCGATATCTGGATCTATCTTTCGATTAATTGTTTTTCTTTCATACTGGATAGAAAAGTTATCTGGATCCTTAGGATATTTTGCTAGTAATAAAAAAAATCTCCTTCTTTTGATTTTAAGCATTTGCAAAATATAATCAAGCTTGATTTTTTTATCCACATAACTTTTTAACAATAATTTTACTTGCTCATCGGTAAAGTTTTTATGTAATTGTTTGGACATAATTTAGAACCTCTTTTCTCTTTAGAATTTAGTTCTAGATTACATCTTTTTTAATATTCTAGGTTAGTGCACTTTTGATTTTTAAATGACAAAATATAAAAATTGTTTGACTACTGAGAACTTTTAATATATTATTAGGAAAATAAAAGTGACCCTTTTAAATTGGTTCAGAGAGACTAGTAAGGGGAAAAAGAGAAAATCATATCCTCTTATTAGCCATTAATTAAGAGGATTTTTTTATTTATATAAATAAATACATTTTCCTTTAACATCAGTCCAGCGAGGCTGATAAGGAATGGCTATTACCCCCTTATCAGCCAGAATAGGTTGAAGGGGGTTTTTTATTTAACCATTTAAATATATTTGTAGCGGAAGAGGAGGTTTAAAGAAATGGATTTACAGGAAAAAACTGTGGTGATGGGGGAAAGTGAAATCAAAAGGACTCTGGTAAGAATTGCCCACGAGATAGTAGAGAAAAATAAAGGAGTAGCTGATTTAGCCCTTATTGGTATAAGGACTAGAGGAGTTTTTTTAGCTAAAAGATTAGCCCAAGAGATTTTTAAGATAGAAAAAAAAGAAATCCCGGTAGGAACTTTAGATATAACTCTCTATCGGGATGATTTATCTTTGGTTGCCCGCCAACCTCTGGTGCTTAAAACAGAAATACCTTTTGATGTTTCGCAAAAGAAAATAGTATTGGTTGATGACGTCCTTTATACCGGAAGGACCATAAGGGCAGCCATGGATGCCATAGTGGATTTAGGAAGACCTCAGGTGATCCAGTTGGCTGTATTGATTGATAGAGGACATCGGGAGCTTCCTATTCGAGCAGATTTTATCGGTAAAAATATTCCTACTTCTAAAAAAGAGATAGTAAAAGTTAATTTAAAGGAAGTGGATGGGGAAGACAAAGTAGGAATAGTGATAAAAGATATATAATTCGTATTGCGTTAGGTACCTCTTTTGTTATTACGAGGAGTTTTAGCAAGCCTGCCCCATGCGAAAGCAGGGGAAGCAATCTTAATCTGGGATTGTCGCGCTCTCTTCGTTCGCTCGCAATGACAGAAAAGTCCGAAAACAGTTTTGAATTATGGTTTTTAGATTAATTGGTGAATTGGTCAATCGGTTAATTGGAGAAATGAAACTCCTCGCAGCAGAGCTACGAGGTATCTATTTACCTCTAAAGCAAGCTAATTTGCTTATTGTATAATTTTTTATATTCTTTTTCGATCTTTTTTCACATTTATTAATCGCAGCAGAGCTGCGGGGAATTGAACCCTAAGAGATTAAAAAAAGAAGGTGAGTACGATTTTAAATATTAAAGTTAAAATTTTATCCAGAAAAGAAGTGGCTCCAAATATTTATCTGATGAAATTAAAAGCTCCAGAAATTGCCCAAGATGCCCTCCCCGGGCAATTTATCCATATTAAATGCAGTACAGATTACTATCCTCTACTACGTCGACCTTTAAGTATTCACCGAATAGATAAAGAAAAAGGAGAAATTTCTATCTTGTTTCAGGTAGTAGGAGAAGGCACTAAATTATTATCACAAAAGGAAGTCGGAGATAATTTAGATATTCTGGGTCCTATCGGAAATGGTTTTAATATCTATCCGGAAAGTAAGAAGATTATGATAGTAGGAGGCGGAATAGGAGTTGCTCCTTTACTGGCCTTAGCTGAAGAATCTATAACCCAGGGTAAAGAGGTACAAGTATTAATAGGTGCCTTAAAGAAAGAGTTGGTCATAGGAGAAGAAAATTTCAGGAAATTGGGGGCAAAAGTGGATGTTGCCACCGATGATGGGAGTTATAAGTATAAAGGTCTGGTTACTGATTTATTAGAAGGAAGTATCAGAGAAGAGTGGTTGGCAGACCAGATATTTGCCTGCGGACCAAAACCTATGTTGAGAAAAATTGTGGAGATTTCTCTGGATAACCATATTGATTGCCAGGTATCTTTAGAAGAACGAATGGCTTGCGGGATAGGTGCCTGTTTAGGCTGTGTCTGTAAGATAAAAACCAGGGATAAAAAAGAAGGCAAAGTTAAATATGAATTTAGAAGAGTCTGCGTAGATGGGCCTATCTTTGAAGGAAGTGAGGTAGTTTGGGATGATTGATAAAACCTGTCTGGAAGTGGAAATAGCTGGGATAAAGTTAAAAAACCCGGTGATGACCGCCTCAGGGACTTTTGGATATGGCCAGGAGTATGCCCCTTTTGTCGATTTAAACAGATTGGGCGCCATGATATTAAAAGGGATAACCCTAAAGCCAAAGATGGGTAATCCACCTCCTCGGGTCATAGAGATTCCCTCGGGGATGCTTAATTCTATCGGCTTACAGAATGTAGGAGTAGAAGCTTTAATTAAAGAAAAATTACCTTATTTAAAAAAATATAATACTCCGGTGATAATAAATATTTCCGGGGATACCATAGAAGAATACGTAGAATTAGCCAGAAGATTAGAAGAAATTTCAGTAAAGATGGGAGTTGCCGGTCTGGAGGTCAACATTTCCTGTCCCAATGTCAAAAAAGGGGGTATGGCCTGGGGGACAGACGCTAAAGCAACTTATAAAATTGTGAGCAGTATTCGAAAAATTACCACACTTCCTCTTATCGTAAAATTGACTCCTAATGTTACCGATATCAAAATAATGGCACAAGCGGCAGAAGAAGCAGGAGCGGATGCCTTATCCCTGATAAATACTTTAGTGGGGATGGTGGTAGATATTGATTCTCGCAAACCTAAATTAGCTAATGTTAGCGGTGGTTTGTCCGGTCCGGCGGTAAAACCGGTAGCCCTATGGTTGGTCTGGCAGGTATTTCAGATGGTAAAAATACCGATTATCGGAATAGGGGGAATAATAAATGTGGAAGATGCCCTGGAATTTATCATTGCCGGGGCCCGAGCAATAGAGATAGGGACAGCGAATTTTGTAAATCCCAGGGTAACTATGGAAATTATTGAAGGAATAGAAAAACATCTAACAAAAAATAATATTAAAGATGTAAATAAATTAGTAGGAAGTATGGAAATTTAATAAAACAGAGGTGGAAAAATGCAGTTAACCGCGAAAGAAAGATTGGTTTTAGCTCTTGATGTAGATGATTTTAAAAAGGCAGAGGAATTGGTGAGTAAGTTAAGTGATTATGTAGGGGTGTTTAAAGTTGGAAGCCAACTATTTACTGCAGAAGGGGCGAAAGTAGTTAATATGATAAACGAGAGAGGGGGTAAAGTTTTTTTAGATTTAAAATTTCACGATATACCTAATACTGTTGCTCGGGCAGCTGAAGTAGCTACTAAATTGGGGGTATATATTTTTAATATCCATACTTCCGGGGGATATGAGATGATGAAAGCAGCCGCTGAAGCCAGTAAAAAAATTAGTTTGGCTTTAGGTATCAGAAAACCCTTAATTTTAGGAGTAACTTTGCTTACCAGCATTAATCAGGAAATATTAGAAAAAGACCTTGGAATAAAAAGAAGATTAGAAGAACAGGTGGTTCATCTGGCTAAATTAACAAAAGCTGCCGGCCTTGATGGAGTAGTGGCTTCTTCATGGGAGATTAAGGAGATAAAGAAGGCTTGTGGAGAAGATTTTGTAATTTTAACTCCCGGGATACGTCCTGCCGGTAAACCTTCAGATGACCAGAAAAGAGTAATGACTCCCCGGGAAGCTATAAAATTAGGGGCTGATTTTCTGGTAATAGGAAGGCCTATAAGAAATGTTTCCAATCCGGTGGAGGCCGCAAAAGAAATATTAAGAGAAATGGAGGGAAATTAAAAAAATGATTATCAAAACAGAAGAGGTAATGAAAAAATTTGAAGAAGCGGGAGCTATACAGAAAGGGCATTTTAAATTAACCTCAGGAGTGCATAGTGATACTTATATTCAATGTGCCCAAATTATGCAACATCCCGAATTTATGCATAATCTTTGCAGTGAACTGGGGAAGAAATTTAGAGGGGATGACATTGATGTAATCGTGGGACCGGCCATCGGAGGTATTATTATGTCCCATGTAATGGCGCGAGTATTAGGGCCCTGGGTGAGAGCAATTTTTACTGAAAGAGAAAATGGGAAGATGACCTTGCGACGTAGCTTTGAAATAAAAGAAGGAGAAAAGGTTTTGGTAGTAGAAGATGTTACTACCACCGGAAGTTCGGTAAGAGAAGTTATTGATATCGTAAAATCAAGAAAGGGAAAAGTTGTAGGAGTAGGAGTGTTAATTGACCGAAGCGGAGGAAAAGTAGATTTTGGAATAAAGACTGAAAAACTCCTGACTATAGATATAAAGACATATTTACCTGAGGAATGCCCCCTATGTAAAAGAGGGATTCCCATAATAAAACCGGGGAGTCGGGAGCTTTGAAAAGGGTAATAATTTAAAGAGATTAGATTAAATTTTAAAAATATTTTTTAAAAAAATTTGACAAGAATGAAATTTTAAGGTATTATATTTTTCAAATATAAAAAAAGAATAATTTAACGAGGAAAGTAGGTCATTCTTTAAATTAAAAAGAGAAAGATACAT
>Ga0265594_1002472_pt1 | contig 13190 bp, 9 predicted proteins | sample saktaG_11_FD_190147 | JGI IMG/M metagenome (GOLD analysis project Ga0265594, IMG submission 190147) | Saline water microbial communities from Sakinaw Lake, British Columbia, Canada - sak_2011_5_24_80m | ecosystem: Environmental > Aquatic > Non-marine Saline and Alkaline > Saline ... | reverse complement strand
ATGGAGTGGGTGTCCGACATTTACCTGAACAGTTTATTGCCCAAAAAAGACATGGAAAGAGAAAGAAAGGTGATAATAGAGGAAATAAATATGTATTTGGATATGCCTTTAATATATATAGGAGAACTCTGGAAAACCCTACTCTACGGTAATCAGCCTGCAGGTTGGGACGTAGCGGGGACAAAAGAAAGCGTATCAAGCATCTCCCGGGAGCAGCTTTTTCATTACATGAAATCTCAATATGCTGCCCAAAACACCATAGTTTGCGTTGCGGGAAAAGTGTCTTTGCCTCAAGTGGCAGAAAAGGTCAAGAAGTATTTTTCAAAGATTAAAATAGCAAAGAACCAAACAAAACTGGGAGTCTTTGAAAAACAGAAAACTCCCGGCCTGCTTCTTCATTTCAAAGAAACCGACCAGACTCATCTTGCCCTGGGAACCAGAACTTTTTACAATCTTTTTCATCCTCAAAGATACGCTGCCGAACTTTTGGGAATAATTCTGGGAGGGATGATGTCCTCTCGTTTGTTTACTGAAGTCAGGGAAAAATTGGGCTTGGCTTACTATGTCAAGACCGCTTCAGAAGCAGATACTGACACCGGATATTTGGTGACCTTGGCGGGAATAGACAATTCCAGAGTGGAAAAAGCGATTTCAACTATTTTAAAAGAATATAAAAAAATATCCCGGATAAGGGTACCCTCTGCCGAACTGAAAAAAGCGAAAGAAAATCTTAAGGGCAAACTTTCCCTTGCTTTGGAAACTTCGGACGCCAAAGCATTCTTTTACGCCGGACAGGAACTCTTGGAAAACAAGATTTCCACCCCGGAAGAAATTTTTAAGAAAATTGATAAAGTTTCTGTAAATGATATTCTAAAAGTGGCAAAAGACATTTTTAAACCGGAAAGGTTAAATTTGGCCTTAATCGGCCCTTTTAAAGACAAAACTAAGTTTAAAAAACTGCTAAAATGAATGGCGACAAATTTTTAGACATATCCTGGGGAACGATTCTGAAGATTTCACTGGCCTTTATTGTTTTTTACATTATATATTTGGTAAAAGACATTTTGATTTGGTTTATTTTTGCCCTGATCATTTCGGTTCTGTTCAATCCGGCAATTAATTTCATGCAGAGAATAAGAATTCCGCGGGTTCTGGCGGTGATTTTCATTTACGTGGCCATTTTCGGAATATTGGGCTTGCTCGTCTATTGGATGGCTCCGGCCTTCTTTTCTGAAATCCAGCAGTTTTCTCAGCTCTTCCCCCAGTATTTTGAGAAAATCTCTCCTCCCTTGAGAGATTTGGGGATTGAAGCGTTTGAAAGCATGGATACGTTTACCCAGTCTATGGGAAATTTTTTGCAAAAGGCTTCTTCTAATATTTTAAGCGCCCTGGCTGTGTTTTTTGGAGGAATCGGCTCAACCATCTTTATTCTGGCGATAGCGCTTTTCCTCTCCTTGGAAGAAAAATGGGTTGAAAGGGTGATTGGCCTTCTTTTTCCTAAAAAATATGAGGCCTATGTTCTGGCTCTCTGGGAAAGGTCCCAGACAAAAGTTGCCGGCTGGTTTGGCAGCAGGATTTTAACTTCGCTGTTTGTCGGCGTGGCTGTTTTTGTCACCCTTTATCTTTTTAACGTAGAATACGCTTTAAGTTTGGCTCTTCTTTCCGGTGTGTTGGATTTCATTCCGGTCATAGGGCCGATATTTGCCGGAGCAGTTGCTTTTGTTTTCGTTGCCCTGGATTCATGGCTGAAAGCCCTATTTGTTTTAATCACCTTCGTTTTGATTCAGCAGATAGAAGGCAACATTCTCTCCCCGATTTTAACCAGAAAGTTTGTTGGATTACCCCCAGTCCTGGTTTTACTCTCCTTAGCCATAGGGGCCAAACTTTTGGGAATATTGGGAGCGGTCTTGGCCGTCCCTCTGGCCGGGATAATTTTTGAGTTTATAAGGGATTTCCTGAAGAAGAAGAAGGAAGAAAAAGAAAAAGCCCTGGTGTTATAATTAAGGAATAAATTTTAAAAGGGGTTAATTTTATGATAAAATAAAAGGAGGTTAACCTCCTTTTTAAAATTTATGAAATTAATTGAAATTCCTAAAAATAAATTGGAACAATTATACGAGAAGAAAAAATTAACCACCTATGAAATAGCTGATATTTATAATTGTTGTCAGGCGACGGCATGGAAACGTTTACGTCAATTTAATTTTAAGGCGAGGTTTCCATGGAATGCTGTAAACTTACCGAAAAAGAAATTAGAATATTTTTATATAAAAAGGAAATTATCAACTTGGGCAATAGAAGAAAAACTCAGAATCCCTAGAAGTACTATTCATCGAAAACTTCTTGAATATAAGATTAAAAGAAGAAGCCGGGCTGAATCACATATTATTTATCCCCGTAAAAATTTTAGTGGAAATAAACTAGAGAAAGCCTATCTTATTGGATTTACGATGGGTGATTTACGAACTAGAAAAATTTATCCAAACAGCGAGACTATCCATGTCGATTGTGGTTCGACAAAGGAAGAACAAATTTCTCTTGTTTCAAAATTATTTAAACCCTATGGAAGAATTTGGATTAGCAAACCAAATAAACAAGGAGCCATTCAGATTGAATGTTTTTTAAACCAATCCTTCGATTTTTTGTTGAAGAAAAGAATTTTAATGGATAAATGGATTTTAAAGAATAAAAAATATTTTTCAGCTTTTTTGGCTGGCTTTACTGACGCTGAAGGATGTATATCAATTTCAAAACAAAAGCGGGCTTTTTATAGTCTTGGGAATTATAACATCAAACTTTTAAACGAAATTCGTAATCGGTTAATTGGTTTTGAAATAAAATGTCCGCAAATCATCCAAAGCCGCAGTCATAAAGGATATATTAGTAAAGAGGGATATGTAAACAAAAACTTTTACTGGTCTTTAGTAATTAATAGAAAATTTTATCTTCTGAAATTGTTCGATTTAATATATCCTTACTTGAAGCATGCTGCCAAAATTAAAGGAGTAGAAAGGGCAAGAAAAAATATAAAGATCCGAAACAAAAAATTCGGTAATATAAATATGACTTCGTAAAAAATTTATGATTAAAACCCCCTTTCAAATTTCCACCGCTATTGACTACCCGTCAGAAAAACCCCATTTGGGGCATTGTTTAGAAAAAGTGCAAGCCGATGTAATGGCTCGTTATAAAAGACTTCAAGGATTGGATGTTCATTTTAGTGTTGGTACTGATGAACACGGTTTAAAAATACAAAGATATGCTGAAAAAGCGGGAAAAGAACCCAAAGAATTTGTAGAAAAAACAAGTGGATATTTTAAGGATTTATGGAAAAAATTGAATATTTCCAATAACGATTTTATTAGAACGACAGAAAATAGACACATAAAAGTTGTTCAAGAAATCATTAAAAAGATATATAAGAAAGGAGACATTTATAAGGGGAAATACAAGGGTCTTTATTGTGTTGATTGCGAAACTTATTATCTGCCTAAAGACTTAATTAATGGCAATTGTCCAATACACCATAAAGCAGCGGAATTTATAGAAGAGGAAACCTATTTCTTTAAGATGAGTAAATATCAGTCGGCCCTTATTGAGCATATAAAAAATAACAAAAACTTTATCATTCCGGAAAGCAAAAAAAATGAAATTTTGAATAGGCTGGAAGAACCGTTGCAGGATTTAAGTATTTCAAGGAAGGCGGTTAAATGGGGTATTCCTTTGCCGATTGATAAAAAATTAACCTTGTTTGTTTGGGCGGACGCTTTAATAAATTATCTAACTACCATAGATTATCCCAATGATAAATTCAAAAAATATTGGCCCGCTGATATTCATGTCATAGGAAAAGATATCGTTTGGCATCACGTCGTGATTTGGAGTACTTTATTATTTTCTCTTGGGTTACCTCTGCCTAAAACAATTTTTATTCATGGATTTATAACCTCCAACGGGCAGAAAATGTCAAAATCATTGGGAAATGTTGTTGATCCTTTCGAATTGGTGAAAAGATATGGAGCAGACAGTGTAAGATATTTCCTTTTGCGTGAAATTCCGGCTGTTGAGGACGGAGACTTTACTTATGAAAAATTTGAACAAAGGTATAATTCGGACCTGGCCAAAGGGTTGGGAAATCTTGTTGCCAGGGTCGTTACCTTAGCTAAGAATTATAAATTGCAAATAACAAATTCTAAACTTCAAACAGAAATTAACGAAACGGAAAAAGATTATAAAAAAGCATTGGGAGAATTTAAGTTTAACGAAGCGCTGGTTTCTCTTTGGAAACTGATTGGTTTTTGTGACAGATATATTGAAAAAGAACGGCCCTGGGAAGAAAGCGGAAAGCAAAAAGAAATAATCGGGGATTTATTATTTGCCGTTAATGAAATAGCTGAATTATTAGAGCCGTTTTTGCCCGAGACCTCGAAAAAAATATTAGAGCAATTAAAAACGAGGAAAAGCAAACCATTGTTTCCTCGGATTTAGGATTGACAAAACGACTAAAGGGATTAATATGTTAAATAGTTCCGGCAGTTGATATGGCTGTCGCTTTTTAATAGCAAATTTTAAAGTTCATAAGGTAAGTAAAGGAGGATTCTAATGGAGATAATGTCGGATATGGTTCAAGAAGACAGACAACTTCCTATAAATGCGGACTGGCTAAATCAACGGTTAAGAGACTTGCCGGAGGCCGAGAATCTAATGGAGATAAATACGGTTTTTAATCCGGGCGGAATTCTTACCCCGAGCGGCAAAACAGTGTTGATCTTAAGATTTGAGACAAGAAGGGGCAGTTCTGGATTAGTTTGCGTTGAGAGCGAAGAGAGCAGGGATTGGGAGGTAGTTCCCAAGTCGCTGCATTATGCTCTTCCATTGGTTGACGAAGGACTGGAGGATCCGAGGGTTATCTGGTTTGATGAGTTGAACCGCTACTTTATAACTTATGTGGTGGCTCGGCAGACGACTAAGATTGCTTTTATAGCAACTGATGAATTCAAAGTGTTTGAGAGAAAGGGGGAAGCTAATTTCTTAGATAGTTTTGATAATAGAAACAATAAAGATGCCTGTATTCTTCCCGTTTCTGTTTTGGTTGACGGGGAAAAGCGTTTCGGCTTGATTCACCGACCCGACATTGATGGGAAGAAAGATATCTGGTTTTCCTATTCAACCGACGAAATAACTAACCAGAATTTTACCAGTTGGCAAAAGCATCGCTGTATTGCCCGAACAAGAAGTGGTACTTTTTGGGACACTTCACACATCGGCTTAGGTCCACAGCCAGTAGAACTTCCCAGAGAGATTACAGAAGGGATGCCGCCGGGCCTTTTACTCCTCTATCACGGGGTTAAGGCAACTGGCGGAGGTTTAATCTACCGGACGGGCTTGATGTGGTTTTCGCTGGAAGATTTGACGATTACACACAGAAGCCCTTGTTGGATTCTTGGGCCCGCAGGGAGCTTTTCCGGAGAGGTTGTTTTTCCGGGAGCAGCCTTCTACGATCCGAGAAAACATGCTATCGTTGTTTACTACGGCAAGAACGACGATGGGGTCTACAGATGTTCTTTATCTCCCGAGAAGGTTATATCGCACCTCAAGCGTTATCCCGTTTAGTTTATTAGGCGGCTTCTTCATACCGGGAAGCCGCCTTCTATTTTAGTTAAATTTCTGATAAAATTTAAGATATGTTAATAGATACTCACGCTCATTTAAATTTCAACGCTTATAAGGACGATGTTGATAATGTCATTAAGCGCTCCCTTGATAATAATATCTGGATGATAAATGTCGGTTCTCAGCTCTCAACTTCAAAAATGGCAGTTGAACTCTCAGAAAAATACCCGGAAGGTGTTTATGCTGCCGTCGGGCTTCATCCGATCCATTTATCCGAAGGCATCTTTAAAACTAAAATAGATAAGGAAGAAATAGAATTCAATACCCGGGAGGAGGAGTTTGATTATAAGGAATACAAAAAACTGGCCCAATCAAAAAAAGTGGTTGCTCTGGGTGAAATCGGTTTTGACTATTGGTATCGTCCCAAAACCAAAAAGAAACTGGAAGAATTTAAAAACAAACAGAAAGAAGTATTTAAAAAACAATTAGAATTAGCCAGGGAATTGAATTTACCCGTAATCTTCCATTGCCGCATTGCCCATCAGGACTTGATTGAGAGCCTCAATATTAAAGTAAGCGGCGTTGTTCATTGTTTCAGCGGAAACTGGCAAGAGGCAGAAAGGTATTTGGAGAAAGATTTACATCTAGGTTTTAACGGAATAATTTTTAAATTAAACTTGGATGAAATTATCGAAAAAACTCCCTTAGAAAGGATGCTGATTGAAACCGACTGCCCTTATTTGACTCCTCCTCCGATGGAAGGAAGAAATGAACCTATATATGTAAGGCATGTAGCCGAAAAAATTGCTAAAATCAAAAAAAAGAGTTATGAAGAAATAGCCGAAATTACTACGAAAAACGCAAAATCACTATTTGGTTTATGACGGATTATAAACCTCAAACAATCGAGCCCAAATGGCAGAAGTATTGGGAAAAAAAGAAGTCAAATCAGGCGGAAGATTTTTCCCGAAAGCCCAAAAAGTATATTTTGATTGAGTTTCCTTATCCTTCAGGTGAGGGTCTTCATGTGGGGCATGTAAGATCCTATTCTGCCTTAGATGTGGTTTCTCGGAAAAAAAGAATGGAAGGGTTTAACGTGCTCTATCCCATCGGCTGGGACGCTTTTGGTTTGCCCACGGAAAACTATGCCATTAAAACTGGAGTCCATCCCAGGGTGGCTACCGAGAAAAATATCGCCAATTATAAGCGGCAACTGAAATCTCTGGGACTTTCTTTTGATTGGTCGAGGGAAATCAATACCACCGACCCCGATTATTACAAGTGGACGCAATGGATTTTTCTGAAACTTTTTGAAAAAGGATTAGCCTATCAGGCAGAAATTCCGATAAACTGGTGTCCTTCCTGCAAGATCGGTTTGGCGAATGAGGAAGTAATTTCTGGTTCCTGTGAAAGGTGCGGCCAGAGTGTAGAAAAAAAAGTTTTGAAACAATGGATGTTAAGAATTACAGCTTACGCCGACCGATTAGTTGAGGATTTAGAAAGGGTTGATTACCCGACTAGAGTTAAAGCTCAACAAATAGAATGGATTGGCAAAAGCTATGGGGCCAACGTTGATTTTAATATCGAAAATTCCGACAAAAGAATAACTGTTTTTACCACACGTGTGGATACTATTTTTTCTGGTACGTATTTAATCTTGGCTCCCGAGAATAAGTTAGTAAAAGAAATTACCACAAAAGAACAGGGGGGAGAAGTGGAAAGGTATATCAAAGAAGCAGCTAAGAAAAGCGAATTAGAACGCACTGACTTAGAAAAAGAAAGGACAGGTGTATTTACTGGTACATATGCGGTTAATCCAGCTACCAATGAGAAAATACCAATATGGATAGCAGATTTTGTCTTAGCTCATTACGGTACTGGTGCCGTTTTTGCTGACGCGCACGACCAAAGAGATTTCGAGATGGCTAAAAAATATAATATTCCGCTGAAAGTTTCCTTGAGGCCAAAGGATGATAAGCTTTGGGAAAAAGTAAGGAACTTAGAAGTATGCTATTCAGAAGAAGGATTGTTGGTGAATTCAGAACAATTCAATGGTTTAACGTCACAAGAGGCGATAGAAAAAATTACCGAATGGCTTAAAAAAAGAGGAGCGGGGGAAAGGGCAGTAAACTATAAGTTACGGGATTGGGTTTTTTCCAGACAGCATTATTGGGGAGAACCCATACCCATTATTCATTGCGAGAAATGCGGCGAGGTGGCGGTGCCGGAAAAAGATTTGCCGGTAGAACTTCCTTTTATTGAGAAATATCAGCCTACGGGAACGGGAAAGTCGCCTCTGTCGGCAATTTCCGATTGGGTAAATACAAAATGTCCAAAATGTCAGGGCAGGGCCCAGAGAGAAACAGACACTATGCCCAACTGGGCAGGGTCCAATTGGTATTATTTAAGATATTTAGACCCGAATAACGACAAATCTTTGGCTGATAAAAAGAAAATAAAATACTGGATGCCGGTCGACTGGTATAACGGCGGTATGGAACACACCACCCTGCACCTTTTGTACTCCAGATTCATTTACAAATTCCTTTTTGATATCGGCGTCGTTCCTCAAAAAGAGCCCTATAATCGCCGGACATCCCATGGAATAGTTCTGGCAGAGGACGGAAGAAAAATGTCAAAGTCATTCGGCAACGTCATAAACCCCGATGAAATCGTGGAAGAGTACGGGGCCGATACCTTGCGGCTTTACGAAATGTTTATGGGTCCTTTCGACCAAATGATCGCCTGGAATACCCAGGGAGTAAAAGGCGTTTTTCGGTTTTTGGAAAGGGCTTGGAACATAGTTTCAGAATGTATTGAAAATAAACAAACCGACAAATTTATCTTGAGTGCTCTGCATAAACTTAATAAAAAGATTGATGATGACTTGGAAATAACCAAATTCAACACTATAGTTGCCGCTTTCATGGAATTTATTAACTTGGTTCAGAAAAACAAAACAAAAACAGGCCGGGACGCAATTGAAAGATTTTTAATTTTGCTTTCGCCTTTTGCTCCCCATATTGCCGAGGAACTCTGGCAAATGTCAGGCCATAAAGACAGTGTTTCCCGGGAAAAATGGCCCAAACCCGAAGAGAAATTCTTGAAACAAGAACTGATAACTTTGATAATACAGGTTAACGGCAAGGTTCGGGATAAAATTGAGGTTGCTTCAGACGTTTCAGAAGAGGAGGCCCGGACCCTTGCAATTTCCCAAAAAAATGTTATAAAATGGATACAAGGCAAAGAAGTTAAAAAAATGATTTTCGTCCCCGGGAAACTAATTAATATAGTCTTGTAATATATGTGCGGGATAGTCGGTTACATTTCTAAAAAAGAAAATCCCAATTCCCTCAGATTGGGAATTGAGGCATTAAAAAGATTGGAATACCGCGGTTATGACTCCGCGGGTTTTGCCATTTGGAACAGTGATAAAAAAGATATTTTTTGCCAGAGGGCAACGGGAAGAATTAATAAATTGGAAGAAAAAATAAATAATGACAATAACCATTTTTCTTTTGACAGCCCGGTTATTTTACATACTCGTTGGGCAACTCACGGCGGAGTTACTGATTACAACGCCCATCCACATTGCGATTGCCAGAAAAACATTTATCTGGCCCACAACGGCATTGTTGAGAATTACAAGGAATTAAAAGACCAATTAATCAAAGAGGGCCACAAATTTAATTCCGACACAGACACGGAGGTAATCAGTCATCTTATTGAAAAATTCTTTAAGGGAAATCTTGAAGAGGCGGTTAGAAAGGCCCTGGCTTTTGTCAGAGGAACCTATGGAATAGTGGTAATTTCCCGCGACGACCCCAAAAAGATTGTTGCTGCCAGATTAGGTAGTCCCTTGCTTTTGGGTCTGGGAGAAAATGAATATTTTGTCGCTTCCGATCCTTCGGCAGTAATCGCCCACACTAACAAGGTAATTTATCTTGATGACGGAGAAATAGTCACCATCACTCCGGAGAACTTCTTTATTATTAAAGAAAAGAAACCGGAGGAAATCGAATGGAAATTGGAAGAAGCCCAGAAAGGTGGTTATCCTCACTTTATGCTGAAGGAAATTATGGAAGAACCGGAAGCGATTGAAAATGCTTTAAGAGGCAGGTTGATTATCGAAGACGGCCAGGTAAAACTGGGAGGATTGGACGGGATTCAGGAAAAACTAAGGAAAATCAACAGGATAATCTTGATTGCCTGCGGTACGGCCTCTTATGCCGCCAGGGTGGGAGAATATATGCTGGAAGAATACGCCGGCATTCCCACTGAGGTTGATATTGCCTCTGAATTCCGCTACAGAAAGCCGGTCGTAGATAAAAACACAGCCGCCATTTTCATTTCTCAATCAGGAGAAACGGCTGATACTCTGGCCGCCTTAAAAGAGATGAAACAAAAAGGAATTCTGACTATTGGTATTACCAATGTAGTGGGCAGCACTCAGTCCAGGGAGACGGATGCGGGTATTTATACTAGGTCGGGTCCCGAAATAGCGGTTGCTTCAACAAAGGCATTTTTGGGGCAACTGATAACCTTGGCAATGTTAACTGTATATTTGGGCAGGCAAAGAGAAATGGCACTGGTGATGGGGAAGAGAATTGTTTCAGAGTTAGCAAGACTTCCGGGGTTGGCTAAGGAAATCCTGAAATCATCTGCCGAAATTGAGAAACTTGCAAAAGAGTATAAAGATTTCAGAAATTTCTGGTTTATCGGAAGGAAATACAACTCCGCCGTCGCCTTGGAGGGAGCCCTGAAGCTGAAAGAAATTTCTTATTTACATGCTGAAGGAGTTGAAGCAGGGGAATTAAAGCACGGTCCTATTGCTTTGATCGACGAAACTTTTCCGACTGTAGCCATATCGCCTTCGGATTCGGTTTATGAAAAGATGGTTTCAAACATTCAGGAAGTAAAGGCGAGAGAGGGCAGGGTTTTAGCCATTGCTACTGAAGGCAACAAAGAGATTAAGGAAATAGCGGATGAGGTGATTTATATTCCCAAAACCCTGGAAATGTTAACTCCAATTTTATCAGTAATACCTCTTCATCTATTTGCCTATCATATGGCAGTTTTGCTCGGCCACGACGTTGACAAGCCCAGGAATCTTGCCAAGTCCGTCACCGTCGAGTAAAATAAATATTGTATGCAAGAACTCTTATCCAATAAACTGGGTAAAAAATTAATTTTACTGGGGAATGAAGCTGTTGTGCGGGGCGCCTTGGAATCAGGCGTTCAATTTGTTTCTACTTACCCCGGAACTCCTTCTTCCGAAATAGGAAACACTTTCTTCAAGATAGCCGAAAAAGCCGGCGTTTATTTTGAATTTTCTACCAACGAGAAGGTGGCATTGGAAGCTGGCATCGGAGCCAGTTTTTCGGGCTTGAAAACTTTGGTAGCGATGAAAAACTTCGGTCTGAATGTTGCGCTTGATGCTTTGCTTCCTTTCGTTTACACTGGCACGAAGGGTGCGACCGTAATCATTGTTGCCGATGATCCTTCTTGTCACAGTTCAGCCCAATCTGAAGAAAACTCAAGGGGAGTGGCTTATCTTGCCCACATTCCAGTTTTAGAGCCGTCCGATCCTCAAGAATGCAAGGATTTTGTTAAATTGGGATTTCAAATTTCAGGGAAATACAATATTCCCGTGATAGTCAGGACAACTACCAGGGTGGCTCACCAGAAGATGCCGGTAATATTGGGCAAAATTTCTGTCTCCGTCAAGGCTTCGGTGGGCAAGCAAAAAGGTAAATTCATAAAAAACCCAAAACAGTTTATAACCTTGCCGCCCAGAGTTCTGGAAATGAAAAAGGAACTCTTGGAGAAAATAGAAAAGATTAGGAGTTTTTCCGAGAACCTCTCAAGGGCGGATACTGGCAGTCAGAAAACGGCGATTATTACCTCCGGGGTTTCTTATTTATATGTGATGGAGGCCCTTAAGGAACTAAACATTAATTTGCCCGTTTTGAAGCTTAATTTTTTCTATCCTTTGTCGGAAAAGAAAATTAAAAATTTCATAAAAAAACTAAAAAAAGTTTTAATTGTTGAGGAATTAGAACCCTTTTTGGAAAAAGAAGTGCAGAGATTGGCCAAGGAAGTCAATTGCAAATTAGAAATTGTCGGAAAAAAGTTATTGCCCGAAGTCGGCGAACTCAAGCCCGAATTCGTAACTTCCGCTATCGCCAAGTTCGCAAATAAAAAATTCACAATCTGGAATTCACAATTTAAAACTCCGGTTCTAAAACGTTATCCTCAGCTCTGTCCGGGTTGCCCTTACTGGTTGGTAATTTCAGCCATAAAGAAGGCAGTTGATACAAGCAAGGTTATTTTTGGCGGAGAAATCGGCTGTTATATGCTTTTTGGCAACCCGCCGGTTAAATTACAGGATTATCTTTCCTGTATGGGTTCTTCAGTCGGTATCGCCCATGGAATTAAAAAATCAGCCGGACAGAAAATAATCACCTTTGTCGGCGATTCATCTTTCTTTCATGCTGGAATTCCCGCCCTGATCAATACGGTCTTCAATAAGTCTAATCCCTTAATTATCATCCTAGAAAATGAGACAACGGCAATGACCGGACACCAGCCTCATCCCGGAGCGCCGGTTATTCCCAACGGAATAAAAATAGAAGAAATTGTAAAGGCCTGCGGCGTAAAAAACGTCAAGGTATTGGACCCCATAAATCAGGAAGAATTCATTAAAACAATTAAGGAATTTATGGAAAAGCCGGATGTTTCGGTAATTATTTCCAAAAGACCATGCATTCAGATATTAAACAAAAAAAAGTGAAAATGAAGATGAGACTTATTTCATCGCCTAAAAAAATAAAACAATTTAATACCGTAATTCTGGGAACCGGCGGTCAGGGTTTGATTACCGTCCTGCAGATTATTGCCGAGGCTGCCTTATCCGAGGGGTACGACATTAAAAGTTCAGAACTGCACGGTCTTTCCCAAAGAGGAGGTTCGGTGGAAGTCCATATCAGATTTGGCAAGAAGATTTATTCCCCTTTAATTCCTCAAGGAAAGGCTGATTTGATCTTGTCGTTTGAGACACAGGAAGCCTTAAGAGGTGTTTATTTTGCCAATAAAAATACTTCTTTTTTGGTTAATAAATTTATTGTTCCCATACCCTTGGAAAAATCTTTATCCGAAGGAGAGATTATAAAAATTATTAAAAAGATCAGCAAAAATGTTGTTTTGGTTCCGGCGGCGGATATTTGCCGGGAGAAGTTGGGGACTGACGTGGTTTCTGGAATATATTTACTGAGCTTGGCGGTCTTTAAAAACTTAATTCCAATTAAACCCGCTTCTATTTTGAAAGCCATAAAAAAAATAATTCCAGAGAAATATCTGGAACTGAATGTCAAAGCCTTCAATCTCGCGAGCAACAGCGAAGCGGTGAAATGAACCTTAGTTCATTGAACTGGCCAGGAGTTAGATTTTTATAATTTGGGCTCCGAGTTTTTTCAGTTTCTCTTCAATTTTCTCGTGGCCTCTCTCAATATGGTTGATGTTCTCTATCAGGGTTTCTCCCTCGGCAATTAAACCGGCCAAGATTAAAGCTGCGCCCG
>Ga0265594_1002471_pt1 | contig 13200 bp, 8 predicted proteins | sample saktaG_11_FD_190147 | JGI IMG/M metagenome (GOLD analysis project Ga0265594, IMG submission 190147) | Saline water microbial communities from Sakinaw Lake, British Columbia, Canada - sak_2011_5_24_80m | ecosystem: Environmental > Aquatic > Non-marine Saline and Alkaline > Saline ... | reverse complement strand
ATAGGCTGAAAGACAGTAAGGCACTAAGGTTGAGAATGAACAGGTTACAGATTTGTTCGCACGCACCCAATGGTGAACAGACCTCATTTGCATAACCGACCGCCTCCCAATCCTTACCGCCTCACAGCCTCACAGTCTTCTGCCCTTTTTAGTGTGCATGAGCAGCAGGGCAAACGCATCTTATTTTCAGACACTTTTTCAGTTTTGGCTCCGTTTTCTTACTCCTGAGAGCGGTGTCGCGCAGAATACCGCTTGCCACCGCAAAAATGGCTGGCACGGAGTCCCGAAGCCCTCCGTCCCGGCGGCAGCTCTTTTCCCTCTCAGAACCTCATCAAAGCGGTGTCGCGCGGAATACCGCTTGCCACCGCACCAAAATGGTTGGCGCGGTGTCCCGAAGCCCTCCGTCCCGGCGGCAGCGTCTTTTCCCTCTCCGAACCTCCTCAAAGCGGTGTCGCGCGGAATACCGCTTGCCACCGCAAAATGGTTGGCGCGGCGTCCCGAAGCCCTCCGTCCCGGCGGCAGCGTCTTGGAGTGCGGTGGCAAGCGGTATTCCGCGCGACACCGCTTTTCCCGGCTTCGCCACGAATGCAGACACCTCGCAACGGGGTCGAGAGCCAGAATAGGCAAAAGTGCCTGAATATTTGATGCGTTTGCCCCGGCATGAGCAGGGAGCCGTCTACGAGTCGGATCGGCGAGGGTTTGGGGATTAAGATTAAGATTAGGATTAAGATTAAGGGCGCCTCCAAGCCATCACCGGATCTTGACCAACAGCACGAAGAGCAGCGGCGTCAGGAAAGACTGGAGCAGCACGAAGCGCATCAGCACCTGGGCGTTGCTCCAGTGGAGATTCTGGCGGCAGTGGTCATGAAGGGGGAAGCGGACGCTGTGCAGCATTTTGACGAGCACGTGCTGTTCGGCCGCCTGTTCGGGTGTGGCGGTGTGAGGCGGCGTGGTGTCGAACCCGATTTTCTTGAGCATCCGGAGGAGGATCAGTTTGAACAATCCGGTGCCGCCGTTGGCGAGCACGACCGGTGCGACGACGATGATCAGGAACGGATTTCCCGCAGCCAGGGCGGCGACGCCCACCAGCAGACCCAGCAGCCGCGAACCGGCGTCTCCCATCAGCACGCGGCTCGGTTCGGCATTGTGCCAGAGGTAGCCCGCCAGGCCGCCTGCAACGGTCGTGGTGAGGATCGCCCAGCGCGCGCCATCCGGGTGGTGCGGGATAAGCAGGTAATCGGCGATGGGGCGGTACCCGATCACGCCGTAGAGCAGCGCTCCCATGGCGAACAGCGAGAAGAGGGTCAACGTGCCCGCCAAGCCGTCCACACCGTCGGAGCAGTTGGTGGCGTTGGTCGTGAACCACAGCACGGCCGTCGCCAGCGGCAGGTAGAGGGCGAGCGGCACGAGGATCGCGTCCTTGTAAACCGGCAGCCAGATCGTGACGTCACGACCCTTGCTCAGGCAGAACGCCGCCGCGAGCGCCACGAGGAGGTCGAGCGACCCCTTCTTCAGTTCCCCCCACGGCGACGCGCTGGCATCGTCGAGATAGCCGAACACCATGCAGAGGTAAAGGCAGATCAACACGCCATACCCCCAGACGTCGAGCGGCGCGACCAGGAGAATCACCGGCAGGATCAGCAGACCGACCGCCAGGCCAGCGCCGGTCGGCTTTCCGGCCGATCGTTCGCCGTCCTTGACCCGCATTTTTCCGTGGTCCCGTGGCAGTCGGTTCCACGTGCGCGGCAGGAAGCGGTAGACCACGACTCCGGCGAGCAGCGTCCCCGAGGCCAGCAGGATCAGGTGCGATCCCAGCAATCGAAACGGCCCCCAGAGGGCGCTCAGATAAGAAGACATCCAGTAGAGCATGTCCAACTCCCGGATCAGATCAACTCACACTGACCGCCCGCGCAGGCGATCGTCTGGGCGACGGTGGTGGTGTCGTGGCGCTCCTGAAGCTGGGTGTAGTCGACCGGCAGATAGGTGCGGGTGAGGTCTTCCCAGAGCTTGCAGCTATGGACGCGCTTGAGGCAGCGGGTCATCTTGAGCGGATCGCCGCTGAAATAGTTCTGGGCAAATTTGTGGGCGCGGCGCACCCAGTCCCGCTTTTCTTCACGCACGGCCTCGATCGCCTCGCGGACCCGTTTAGGCGGGTTTCCGGAAATCGGCGCGTTGAGGTCCTCGCCGCGGCCGAGGACGCAGTCACAGGCGGCCCAGAGGTTGTCGTCGAACGCGTAGAGTCCGTCGACAATGAGGCCGGAGGACATGAGGGCGCCCGCCCCGTAGAGATCGACGATCTCGTCTGCCGACAGAATTTCGCAGAAGGGCGCCTGGGGGTAATCCAGGTCGCCGCCGTCGGGAAGAAGCGAGATGCCGGCGAAGATGGCGCGGTTGTCGTAAATGAATTGTTCGACGCTGGCCCATTCGTCGTCCTTCACGGAAATCGTGTTGGAGACGTTGTGCGACAGCCAAGGCTGGGCGCAGAGATCCGTGCGCTTGCCGGCATCAATCCAGTTTTCTTTGGTGATTTTGACGTAATTCAGCAAATCCATGGCGGTCACATCGCGTTTGGTCTTGGCGTCGGGCGAAGCCTCGATGCAGAAATTCAGCACGACGTCGGTGCCGTTGGGGTTCCAGACCGATTTCTCGACGGCGAGGGGGTTCTGGCCGCGGAAGAAGTCGACAAGCAACTCGTCCTCGTTGGCCTGGGCGCGCCGGATGTAGCGGCGGGAGTGGTGGGGGTGGATGCCCGAGGAGGTGCCGAGGATGCAGGATGTGGTTCCCGCAGGCTTGACACAGGTGACGCGGGCGGCGGGGCCGATGCCGATGCGGGCGGCGACCTGGGCATTGACGTCGAGGATGAGTCTGGCCATCTTGCGCTGCAGCGTGGGGTCGAAGGAGATGGCCGGGTGCTCCATCATGCCGGTCATCGAGATGCCGAGGAGCGCTTCGCGGCGGGCGATGCGGGTGGAGACGTCGCCGAGGTACTCGAAGTCGGTATAGTCCGCCTGAAGGGTGCCGAGGATCGCGGTGGCGATGCAGGCTTCGCGGAATTTGTCCTCAGTATCAACGCGCCCCATGTTGATTTCGCAGAGGTTGCAGAAGGCAAATCCCGACTGGCCGTCAATCTGCGGGTAGAGGCCGATCTCCCCGCAGGGGTTGAAGGTCGCCTCCAGATTATCTGTCCAGACAAAGCCGGGTTCGCCGAATTCGCGAACGGATTTCATCAGTTTGGCGAACTGCTGGCGGTTGGTCGTGGAACGGAGGAGGATGGCGGAGTTGTTTGATCGGGCGCGATGGGGGTTTTCCGAGAACCAGTTGCCGGTCTTGGCCGTGGCCATGAGATCATCATCAGGCGAGAAGAGGCAGATCGTGGCGGAGCGGCGCACACCGCCGGAGAGAACGGCATCGGAGGCGTGCATCATGATGTCGTAGGCATCGATCGGACGCAGGCGTGTGAGACCCTGTTCGAGGCGGGCCTCCACAAGTGCACGGATCAGCTCGAGCGAGCGGCGGAGCGGTTCGGGTCCCGGGGCGCGGCCCATCCCGGAGGAGATCGGCCGGCCTTTGGGACGAACGAGCGTGTAGTCAAAATCGACGATCCGGTTGGCGTATTCCGGGAAAGGCTGGTCCGATTCGAAATAGGATGAGAGCAGGACGCCGAGGGCGTCGGACCATCCTTCGATCGTGTCGGGCACCTGGAATGTGGCGCGGGTGCCCGAGGGGCGGGAAAAGCCGGGAAGCTTCGCGATATGGTGCAGTTGGACGGAAAAGCCCACGCCGCAACCGCAGAGGAGGAGCCACAACGCCTCCTGAAAGAAACGGGTGCGGTCGCAGTACGAGGTGGTGCAGTTGTAGATACGCGCATGCTTGCGCAGGATCGGGTCACCTCCGAACTGCATCGCCCGCTGCGAGCCGAGCATCAGCCGTCGTTTCATTGCCGCCTCGCAGGTGATCAGAAGATCCTCAACCTCGATCCCTTTGGCCTTGAAATGGCGACGGTGCATGTCAATCACCCGCTCGACGGCCTCTTCGAAGGATTCGCGCCGCATCTTCTCGGGAATGTAACGGCTGTATTTTGACGTAAAAACATAGTTTTGAAGGGATTCGATGCTCATGGAGATGCCCCTGTTTGGATGAAGACCCTGGAAACGGGTCGCGTTCGAAGCCCAAAAACCAATTGAGCTGTTTGAATCAATATATAGTGGTCGGGGCAAAGAATGTCCACAACATTTAGTATTTATTTATTAACAAGGCGTAAGTCGTTGTTTTGCAGAGGAATGCAAAAATGGAACGTTTCAGATTGGATTGGATGCAAAAAGAACGATTAAAATGATCTGGTTTTTCATCAGGGCAAACGCATCTTAATTTTACCGCAAAAGCCGCCAATGAGCGGTTTCACTCGGATGCCTCACCCGTGAATACACGGACGGCATACCGGTGAAACCGCTGAATGACGGTAATCAACCCGGTTTTGAGCGAATGTTCGTTCCGCCGTCCGTGTATTCACGGGTGAGGCGGACGAAACATTCGCTCATATTTTGCGGTTTTTGCGAAAAGTGTTCCTTTTTTAGCAGCAGGGGAAGAAAAATAGATGCGTTTGCCCTGGGTTTTTCATGGGCTTGCCTTCACGGCACCCGTCACGCTATAGTACCGTCCGTGCGCGCGGCCCGTCGTCGGGCAGCCCCGGATTCATTCAAGAGGCTCTTTCAAAACCCTTGGAAGCGCAGGGAATCAGGGTTCAGGATCCCAGGATTCAGGCCGGAAACGCCTCCTGAACCCCGAACCCTGAACCCTCCACTTGCACGAACCGAAGGTTTTGCAAGCGCCTCTCAAGGAAACAGACGCGATGAATTTTAAAGGGATTATCTTCGATTTGGACGGCACCGTTTACCGGGGGACTGAAGCGGTTCCGGGCGCCGTGGAGCTCGTCCGCGACCTGCATGCGCGCGGCATCGCGATTCGGTATGCGACCAATCGCGCCAACCGTCCTGGATCCGAGGTGTGCGGGCAATTGCGCGACATGGGGTTGGTGTGCGAACCGAGCGACGTCGTGACGTCGTCGGACGCCACCGCCGCGTATCTCAAACCGGGACGCGTCTATGTCATCGGCGAGTTTGGCCTCGTGGATGCCCTCGGCCGGCGGGGGTTCGTTCTGGATGATCAGGCGCCCGATTATGTGATCGTCAGCTTCGACCGCACCTTCGATTATCACAAGCTGAGCGTCGCCACACGGCTGATTGAACGGGGCGCGCAGTTTGTGGCCACCAACACCGACCGCGCCCTGCGCCTTGAAAACGGCATCGCCCCCGGCACCGGCTCGCTCGTGGCTGCGGTCGAAGCCGCCACCGGAGTGGCCCCCCTGGTGATCGGCAAACCCGAACGGCCGCTCTTCGAGATGGTGCTCAAGGAGATGGGGCTTGCCGGGGCCGACGTGATCGCCGTCGGGGACAATCTCGAGACCGACATTCCCGCCGGAGCGGCCGCCGGGATGCGCACCGTGCTGATCCTCACCGGCATTTCGACCCGCGCCGACCTCGCCCACGCGCGCGTGCCTCCCACCTGGGTGGTCGAAACCTTCGCGGAATTGCGCGCGCTGATCGATCATCCGTGAACCCAAAAGGAGCCGTGAGCAGTAGAGGCGCTTGCAAAACCTCCGGTTTGTGCAAGCGGAGGGTTCAGGGTTCAGGCTGCCGGTTTTAGGTTCAACGGACAGGCATCCGTTCACATCGGGAGTGTTGCCGACGCGTTTTTTCGGCGGGCGATGACACGCAGGACGGTGTCCAGCACCCGGTCCAGCCGTTGGACGACGTCTTCGGCGAGGAAGCGGAGGACAATGTAGCCCTGTTCTTGCAGGAGAATGTCCTTCATGCGATCACGCCGGTAGGCCGTTGCGTCAGATAGATGCTGTGCGCCATCCACCTCGATCGCCAACGCAAACCGCCCGCACAGCAGATCAACCTCCATCGTGTCGGATTCCCCGAATGGAATCGGCAGCGGTCGGTTCAACGCGAACAGCCCTTCGGTCTCCTTCAAGGTCTCCAGGCGGCGGAAAAGAAACGCCTCGCCTGCGCTTCGTGCCCGTGAGACACCGGTCATTCCGTCGGTAAGGGTTTTGGCCGCGAATACGAACAAGTCGGCCAGTGGCACATCCACCCCGTCGCGGATCAGCCGTCTGACTGTGGCGGCGTAGGTTTCATTCCAGAGGGGGTCCACAGGCAATTCGACCTCGGGCGGCCAGCCCGCCATGGCTCCAGCCGGGAGGAGGATGCGGTAGCCGATCGCTTCATATCCGCGGCAGCGCCGGTCGAACATCCTGGCCAGCATGCCGACGTTCAGATCGGCATAGTCGTGAATGTGGACCTCGTGCTTGCCGTCGTCAAGCCGGTGCAGGCGCCCGGCGTATTGTGCGACCACGCCCTTCCACGAGACAGGAAACGCGAGAAACAGGGTGTCGAGCCGGGCATCGTCAAAGCCCTCTCCCAAATACCGTCCCGTCGCTAAGATCAGGCGCGGCTTATTCCGCGGCACGGCCTCCATCCGAGCCTTCAAATCCGCCAGTTTCTTGCGGCCGAAGCCGCCCTTGAGCAAAAAGAACTCGGTCGTGTTGGGAAGCCGGTGTTTTAGCCCTGCCTCCAGCAAGGTGAGATGTTCAACCCGCTCTGAGAGGATGATCGGTGAGCGACCGGCTTGAAGGGCTGATGCGATCTCGTCGCAGATCTTGGCGTTGCGGCCGGCATCCCTGCACAGCTCGTCCATATAGCGTCGAAACCGCTTTCGCGGGACGGCCTCCTCAGACGCCTCCAATGACGGCTGGAAAGTGGTGGGCCGAACCTTGACCAGATGGACGAATGGCCGTCGGGCCGCCTGTTGTTTTGCGCTGACCCGATGACGGATCGGGCCGCACTGCATGAAGATGATCGGATGGTGTCCGTCCTTTCGGAATGGCGTCGCCGAAAGGCCCAGAACATATCGCGCCTTGGCTCGGCGAACGACCGACTCAAATCCGACGGCCGATACAGCGTGACACTCGTCGACAACCACATGCCCGTAGCGCGCGACGCAGTCGTCCTCGCCCTCTACTCGGAGAAGACTCTGGAACAGCGCAACATCGATCCGTCCGGTGAGCGTTTTACGTCCGCCACCCCATCGGCCGATGTTCTTTTCGGGAATGCCGAGAAAAGACGAGAGCCGTGCGACCCACTGTTCCTGAAGTTGGCGCCTGTGTACCAGAACCAGCGTGCTGACGCCTCGCTGCGCGATCATCCATGCCGCAAGCACCGTCTTGCCGAATGCCGTTGTTGCGGCCAATACACCGGTATCGGTTGCAAGCATCGCCTGCGCCGCCGCCCGCTGCTCCGGCCGCAACGTGCCGACAAACGCCACATCCAACCGTTCCCCGGAGCAGCGGCTGTCATGCAGAATCAGCCCGATGCCAGATGTCTGAAGCAAGGACTCAAGTTCTTCCAGACAGCCCCGGGGCAGGACGACGCGCCCCGAAACGAGTTCGGCGCAGGAGATGATGCGCGGAATGCCGAACGTGTTCATCCGCATCGCCTGAGCAGTGTAAAACGAGGGGTTCTGGAAGGCGGCCAACCGAATGATGCGGTTCAGTAGGGGAGCTGACAGCATGTTGCTCTCGACATACAAGCGGTCGCTCAGATGAGCTGTGATAGATGCAGGTCGATCTCCCTCGAGACGGAGCGGGGGCCTGACGGATTTTGGAAGAACACGCTGATCATCCTCCTCGTCAACAGGATACCGGACACCCAGTACGCCGCCTCGACCGCGCGCTTGCGAGACCACGGTCTCCACTTCCTGAGTCGACAAGCGGCGGGTTTGCGCCAGAAACGCCCATTGATCGTCATGCGGAGTGAAGGTGTCGTCAAGAAACAGCGTGTTGCCCTGTGTCCGCGCGTGTTTCTGAAGCGGGAGTGCAATCAGGTTGCCGAATCCGCCTTGGGGCATTGTGTCCTGGTTGGGAAATAGGCGGTCATAGGAATCGAGACTCAAAGGCGCATGGAGATCTGACGCAGCAGTCAGCGTGACGGACCCCAGCTCACGTGCCAGCCGTGCCGAAACCGGATGTGTGAAAAATAACCACAGGTGACAGCCGTTCCCGGATCGCGAGCGTTCCAAAACGAACGGCACGTTCATCTCACGGCTTGCGCGCAGTACGGCTGTGACATCTTCCCGCCACGCCGCCTTGTCAAAATCGATGGCAAGGAAACGGCAGGTATCGTCCGCCAGCAAAGGATAGACGCCCATGACGAATGGACGCCCCTGCTCATCGGCGCCCATGAGGTGGTACTTGATCATGATGTCGGAAACAGGGACGAATTGGCGGTTGGGGCAGCGGGCGCATGAAATGGCCTTTTTGTCACACAGCCCGCGCCGCCAAGCGTTGGCGCACATCGGTTGGTAACCCGAGCGCCCCGTCCGCACGCTCTCAAAACGATGCGGGAAGACATCGTCCCGCCCGTTGAACAACGCACGGAACAGAGCCACCTTTCGCTCGGGTGGAGAGGTGCGGGTGACATCGGGGAAGGGGTGTGTCGGCGTCAACTCCATGGATGCGAGTGTATACCGATTGACCTAGGCTTTCAACTGAATAGCAACAGGACGACGGATCAGGGGCGCATGGCAGTTCTGATGGGGTCGTTGATTCGTAATCATGATCATAATCGTAATCCGTTCTCCACCAGGAGATTAAGATTAAGATCAAGATCAAGATCAAGATTACGATTAAGGAGTAACCCTCATCAGAACTGCCATGCGCCCACGGATCAGGCCTTGTGCCGGTAGATGATGCGACCCTTGCTCAGATCGTAGGGCGATATTTCAAGCGTCACCTTGTCGCCGGCGGCGATTTTGATGAAGAACTTGCGCATCTTGCCCGAAATGTGGGCAAGCACTTCATGCCCGTTGTCCAGTTTGACACGGTACATCGTGGCCGGCAGTACTTTGACAACCGTGCCCATCACCTCAATGGCATCATCACTTGGCATACCCGAAGAACTCCGAACGAGCGTTAAAGACACACATCGCGGGCAGTGTACGCCACAATGCCTGAAACACGCAAGTGTCAAATCGAGTCAAAATGCAAGTTTGATCAGGCTGTGCTTGCATTGAATCGGCAAAACCGCTAGAATGCGCGCCACTTTCACCCCCAATGGGCCCCATTATGTTAATTACGCTGCTCAAAGCCAAGTTACATCACCTGCGCGTCACGCAAGCCGATCTCGAGTATCAGGGCAGCCTGACCATCGATGAGGATTTGATGGACACGGTGGGGCTGGTAAGCTTTGAGAAAATTCTCATTGCCGTCATGGAGAATGGAAATCGCCTGGAGACCTACGCCATTCCCGGTCCTCGCGGCAGCGGGGTCGCCTGTCTGAACGGCGCGGCCGCTCATCTCGGCTCGGTGGGCGACAGGCTGATCGTCATGGTGTTTTGCCAGATGACCCCTGACGAGGCCAAGGGCCATCAGCCGAAGGTTGTGCGCTTCGGACCGGGCAACCGGATTTTGGCACCGGGCTACTGACACCATGGACATTCCGTGCACGCGTGCTGAGATGCTGGCACTCGGCTGGGATGAACTCGACGTGGTGCTTGTTTCCGGCGACGCGCTGATAGACACCCCGCATTCGGGCACGGCGGTGATCGCCCGCGTCCTGATCGATGCGGGTTTCCGGGTGGGCGTCATTGCGCAACCCGATTGTCGTACGGCGGCGGATATCAGCCGCCTCGGCGCCCCGCGCCTGCTTTGGGGTGTCACCGCGGGATGTGTCGACTCCCTGGTTGCCAACATCACCGCCTCGGGACGGCGTCGGCGGCAGGACGATTTTACGCCGGGCGGGGAGAATACACGCCGCCCCGACCGCGCCTCGATCGCTTACGCCAACCTGATCCGAAGTGCCTTTCGCCCCTGCGCGTCGATTGTGCTGGGGGGCATCGAGGCGAGTCTGCGCCGGATCGTCCATTACGATTTCTGGACCAACCGGCTGCGCCGTCCGCTCCTCTTCGATGCCAAGGCCGATCTGCTGGTCTACGGCATGGCGGAACGGACCCTCGTCCACGTGGCCTCGGCCTTGCGCGACGGCACGGAGTGGCGGGGGATTCCCGGCCTCTGCTACGCCGCGTCAGCGCCTCCGGCCGACGCGGTCTGCCTGCCCGACTTCGCCGCGCTGACGGATCCCGGCGACGTCGACGCGGCAAAACGGCGGTTCATGGCGATGTTTCGCACGTTTGCCGACAACCAGGACCCCGTGACGGCCCGGACCCTCGCGCAGCGGGTCGATTCGCGCTGGCTCATTCACAACCCGCCCGCGGTGCCGTTGGAAACCGACGCGTTGGACCGGGTGTATGCGCTGCCGTTCACGCAAAATGTCCATCCGCATGACCTGGCGCGCGGCCCCGTGCGCGCCCTCGATACCGTCCGCTTCTCCCTGACGAGCCACCGCGGGTGTTACGGCGGGTGCGCCTTCTGTGCCATTGCCATGCACCAGGGACGCCGCGTGACCTGGCGATCGCTGCCGTCGCTGGTTGCGGAAGCAACCGGCTACACCCGGCATCCGGCCTTCACGGGAATCATTCGTGACGTCGGCGGGCCGACGGCCAACATGTATGGGTTTGAGTGTGCCATCAAAAAGGAGACCGGCGCGTGCGCCGACAAATCCTGTCTCTTCCCGGCCGTGTGCCCGTCGCTGTCGGTGACGCACGAACCGCAGATCCGGCTGTTGCGGGCGTTGCGCGAAATTCCCGGCGTGCGCAAGGTGTTTGTGGGTTCAGGAATCCGTCCCGATTTGGTGCTGGCCGATTCCCGGCATGGCGACGCCTACATCGACGCGCTCACGGCCTGCCATGTCTCGGGCCAGCTCAAGCTCGCGCCCGAGCATAGCGAGCCGGGCGTCCTGCGCCTGATGCGCAAACCCGGCATCGAAGGCGTGCTGGCTTTTCGCAGCCGCTTTGAGGCGCGCAGCCGTGCGCACGGGTTGAAACAGTTTCTGACCTACTACTTCATTGCCGCGCATCCCGGCTGCACCGAGGAGGACATGCGCCGCCTTCACGACTTCACGCAAACGCGCCTGCGTCTCAATCCCGAGCAAGTGCAGCTCTTCACACCCTTGCCCTCCACCTGGTCCACCGCCATCTGGTGGACCGGCCTCGATCCGGACACGGGTGAGCCGGTCTTTGTCGAGAAACGGATCCGGGAGCGGCAGGTGCAGAAGGATATCCTGACGGGGGAGGTACTTCATGGCAACAGATGATACGCAGTGCGGATTGAACAACGATGACGCAACATCACGGTGCCCCGGCCGCTGCCCGGCGTCGCCTGGGGGCGGGCCGCCTGCGTCGCGGGTGCTGCTCTTCACGGGCGACGGCAAGGGAAAGACGACGGCCGCACTGGGTATCGCGCTGCGCGCGGCCGGGCACGGCCTTCCGACGCTGATCATGCAGTTCATCAAGAGCGACAGTTCGACCGGCGAGTGCGCGGCGCTGCGGACGCTGTCCGGCATGGAGATTCGTCAGGTCGGACTCGGCTTTGTTCCGCGATCCGACGACGCACCGCAGTTTGCCGAGCACCGTCGGGCGGCGGAAGCGGGGCTCCGGGCGGCGGCCGAGGCGCTCGCAGCGGGCCGATACCGGGTCGTCATCCTGGACGAGGTGTGCACGGCTGTGGCCCGGGGGCTCCTGAATGAGGAGGCCGTAGCCGCCGTGATCCGGCTGGCGCCGGCGACGGGTATCGTCGTGCTGACCGGCCGCGGGGCGACATCGGGGTTGACCGCGCTGGCCGACACCGTGACGGAGATGCGTTGCATCAAGCATGGCTTCGATGTCGGCCGGCGCGCGCAACAGGGGGTTGAGTTTTAGGGTTACGGCAGTTGCAGCGCCACCGCGAAGGCCCCATCGGTGTTGTGCCGGACGGGATGGCGTGTCTCGGTGCCGATCAGTCGCAGTCCGGATGAGGCAAGGCAGAGACGCTCGATCTGCCGCAGGTTCTCCTCGGGTTCGAGACTGCAGGTGGAATATACAAGGATGCCGCCGGACGACAGCAGGGAGATGGCGTTGGTCAGGATTGCGCGCTGGTCGTGTACCAGGCTCTGCAGGCGGTGGATGGAGAATCGCCAGCGGGCGTCGGGGCGTCGGCGCAGAACGCCGGTGTTGGAGCAGGGGACGTCGAGCAGGATACGATCAAAGGACCCGCCCGCGGCCGCGGCGGTGAGACGGGCGGCGTCGCCCCGCAACGTGCGAACCCAGGGCAGTCCGATTCGCTTCAGATTTTCAGTGAGAAACCGGAGACGGTCGTCATGCGCGTCCATCGCCACAAGCGCTCCCGGTGGCGTTGCGCCGGGTGCTGCCGCGAGCAGACGTGATGCTATTTGCAGGGTTTTTCCGCCGGGAGCCGCGCAGGCATCGAGGATCCGCTGCCCCGGCTGGACATCGAGGAGGTCGACCGCCGCGCGGGTCGCGGGATCCTGGACAATAAACCACCCTTCGGCGAAGCCGGGAAGGGTTTCAATCCGCGGCGCGCCGTGGGGGAGCGTCACGGCGGTTTCGGGCGCCGCGGGGTGGGGGAGCGCCACGAGGGTTTCGCAACCGGGACAGCTTGCGAGCCGTTGGATCCATCCGGCTGCGTCGAGTCCGCTGTGGGGCAGCAAGGCGATAACCGTCTCGGCGGGGCGGTTGTTCCATTCGCAGAGAGCCGCGGTCTCCGCCTCGCCAAACTGCTCCAGCCAGCGGGTGACGATCACGTCGGGGTGCGAGAGCCGGATCGCCAGGGGTTGACCGGCGAGTTCAGCGGTCAATGATTCACGGTTGCGCAGGAGTGTGCGGAGGACCGCGTTGACGAAGCCTGCAGAGCGCTTGGAGGCGTGTTTCGCCGCCTCGACCGTCGCGTCAACGGCGGCGTAGTCGGGGATGCCGGGCATGTAATAGAGCTGGTAGGCGCCCACGAGCAGCGCGGCGAGGGTTTCTCCGCTGGGCACCTTGTCGACATGCCGCGCCAGGAGCCAATCGAGGGCGCGGCGCTGGCGCACCGTGCCGTAGACGAGGTCCATGACAAACCCCCGGTCAGGGCAGTCGGGAATGATGCGGTCGGGGAAGTCGTTCGAACTCAGCCAGCGGGACAGCACGCGGATGGCGGTGTGGCGGGACGTGGCTGCGGGTGCTGCGGGTGCTGCAGATGCGAGTGTGTCG
>Ga0265594_1002467_pt1 | contig 13208 bp, 17 predicted proteins | sample saktaG_11_FD_190147 | JGI IMG/M metagenome (GOLD analysis project Ga0265594, IMG submission 190147) | Saline water microbial communities from Sakinaw Lake, British Columbia, Canada - sak_2011_5_24_80m | ecosystem: Environmental > Aquatic > Non-marine Saline and Alkaline > Saline ... | reverse complement strand
GCCATAGTCTCTGAAGAGCCCTTTATACATCAATCAATCCCGTTTATCATTCTTTATCATCCCCATTATATACGTTTATCATCTCCTTATCATGTGTTTATGTCTCTGAATACACTATATTCAACTAGCTTGGTTTTACCATCCAGTTAACATACTTTATCATTCCTGAGCTTTGCCAGAATGCAAAAATATTAAGGGGATAATATAATCTATTTGACTAGGCTTTGCAGTGTCCTCTTGCTCACTAGGGTGTCGCTGGTCAATACCTCAGAATAAACCTATGAATACAATTGACAGAATCCCGTAATTTATCTAAAGTGAATTTATCTTTCTTATAGAGGGTTGACAATAATGAAATACTGGCTAGATGTGCATTATCCCCGGAGAGTAAATGAAAGACGGCACGATTTCTTAAAAGTCCGCTTGCGGGATAATAATTATAAAGCCTTAGAAAAAATGAAAGCAGGAGACAGGGTCTTCATCTATGAAACTACTTCTAACGATGACGGATTTATTGAATACGTAGAAAACGGCAAGAGAGGAGTAGCTGCTCAAATTAAGGGAAGGAAAGGCATAGTAGCCCTTGTCCAAATCGTAGGGTCTTTTATTAATGAGTATTGTGAATTCGGTGGTTATCCATTTAAGGGACACTACCTTACAAGAGAATTGCCAGTGGAGAGGCATGTCATCCCTTTAGATGAATACAATAAAGCTCGTAGCGCTTCAAATTTAACGCCATTCATACCATATACGCCCGGAGGATTGATAGAACTCCACCCTGAGGATGCCAAGATATTATTAAATCTTATGAAATCGAGCGATTCATAGGCTTCAGCTAGCGTTTGGTTCCCTATACCATACCCCTTTCCTCTTACTGATTTAATGCTATCCTTTCCTCAATGATTTCTGCATATGACTCAGCGCCATCAAGATAGGTCTGATAAGTCCATATTGATACTAATACATTACGCTCCCTGAACCACAAGCTTTCAACTGACGGTATTGATACATCGCAAAAGGCTTCATCACCGATATTTGGCTTCTCTAATGAAATATTTTCCGGCTTATTCTCTTCAAACTTACTTTCAGCCGACTCAATAGTAGGGTAAACAATAACAGTGCTTTGCACGAGTGAACCGGTAAAGTCTCGGTTTATATATTTAATGAAGTAAGCTGATTGTGCGCCTTCATATTCGTCAATTACTGACCTTTCACCCGATAACACCCAACCAGGCTCAAAATCATCTATCTTCAATACTAATTCACTAGCATCTGTTCCAACTAATATAGTTTCCTCGTCGTTCTGGGTTGGAATATCGCCGTTTTGCAGGGTAGTCTCTTCACCGTTCTGGGCTGGAGTATTGTCATTTTGAACTATGCCGCTATCAGAGGATCCTGCTGCGCCAATTATGAGCATTACTAGCCCAACTCCGAGTATGGCTAGTGGGATGCTTTTCCTGGCTTTTCTAATAGCTGATACTATTAACCAAATAATCCCTACTATTAAGCCGATGAATCCTATGCCTGCCAATGCCTCCATATCAAGTTACCTCCTTCTTGTAGCCAATATTGATTAAATAATAACATCAGTCTCAAGATTTGTAAACTATTATCTATTATCATCTATTTGTGCCTAATTGATGTTAATACTGTACTATCACCTAAAATAATGTAAGGATAGTGTCGTATGGGTAAAGACAGCTCAGAGGAGAAGGTTGACCGGATATTCTTTACATTTACTGAGGCGCAGGAATTTCTTGGTGTGAGCCATCAGACTATATATAAGCTCATGAGAGAGGGTTTACAGTCACACAAGATTGGGAAGAAGCGGGTGTTTTTAAAAGAAGACCTTATCCGGTGGATTAAAGAGCACTAGCCTCGCAAGTATCATCTGCGTAACATTTCTTATCATCTTATATACAGGTTTATCATCTCGTTGAGAGACCTTATCATTCCTGAGCTTTGCTAAGCCATAAGAATATCAACAGGTAATCTATTTGATTCGACTTTTCGGAATCCCCTTGCAAAATTTAAATAATATGGTATAATACTATATATCAAGGTATCATATCTTAATATATACAGATTACTTTGGAGGGAGTGGGGACATGGCCAAAATGCAGATAGACCTATCGAAAGAAGAAGATAAAATCGTCGAGGTTTATAAACTTGTGCATGATTTCAAGACCAAGCAAGAAGCGATAAAGCAGATGATTCGCTTCTTTGAAGCTGAAATCAAGCCTAAAAAGCTCAACAATAAGGACTATTTCCAGGTATAGGGGGTGAATTATGGCAACGACGACAATAGTCTGGCTGGTTGTAGGTATCGTCATCATTATAATACTCGGGGTTTCAGTTAGAGGATGGATAAGCATCTATAATAAGTTCCAATACTGGATTACAAGAGCTCAGCGTAAATTCGCCGATGTTGATGTAGTTATGCAGGAGAGGCTTGACAACATTTATGCTCTAGCCCAAATAGCCAAGAAATATGATATCCACGAGTATAAAGCTCTGAAGGATGTTATCGAAGCTAGAAGCAGATGGACTAAGGATGCCGAACTAAATGAAAGGGTCAAACTCGCTTCCGAGGTGGAAAACAACTATCTGAAGCTTCAAGCTGTTTTTGAGAAGTATCCCAACCTCAAAGCTGATAAAATGCATGTTTCTCTAATGGAAAAGGATTTTCAGGTGGAAAGGAGACTACGAAAAACCAGATTGGAATACAATCGGGTTGCACAGCAATATAACGAAAGGACAAGGCAGTTTCCCCGGAATATCGTGGCTCGCATCCACACCTTTAAGGAATTGGATTATCTTACTTTCGAAGGTCAGGAAGCCTATGAGCCTAAAGAAATCTTTGAAGACTAGCCGCTTGAACTGGGATAAAGAACTCCGTCAATCGGGAAGGGGTAGGTTTGATGGCCAAGGTTAAGAAACGCCGGAGAGGAACGGCACTCATCGAAACAGAAAAAGGTATTCTTGTCACTGCTGGCAGAAACGGGGTCTTTTTACTGCCCGGTGGTGGGGCTAATAGGGGCGAATCTAGAATCGAAGCCGCCATGAGAGAACTGAGAGAAGAAACTGGTCTGAAGCCGTATTATGCAAAATACCTTTTCAGGCACGTTGGCAGGGTGCATAAATCACACGGGCATGGCTATTTTCAAGACCGTCATACAGTCTGCTTTATTAAAGCTCATGGTATCCCGAGGCCCCATCATGAAATTAAGTATGTTGACTATTATAAGCCAGGATCTGGAGTGCGTATATCAGGTGTGACGAGGGAGATAATCCAGAAATACTACAGCTATAGGAAGCGCAGCAAGGCAAGACAGGGGCAAATGAGTTTGATAAACAGGATTTCGGAATGGCTGGATTTTTAGTCCAATTTAGAATGCACGGGTATGCTAAAGAGTACGCAAAGGAGGTAGTGTACTCTGTCGCTAAGAAGTTCAGAGTCAAAGGAGTTACGAGGAAAAAAGTAGTACCTCATATATCCTTGTATGGGCCTGGTAGCACCGGCGATATCAGAAAAGTTATTTCGGCGGTAAAGAAGGTTGGGCGTAAATATTCATTGGTTCCTTTTAAGGTGAAAGGATTCGGTTACTTCGATAAAGTCCCAAAAGTTGTATATTTTGATATAAGCCCTTCTCAAGAACTGGAGGACTTAAGATGGGAACTATCCCAAGAATTAAGAAAGGTGTCTAGCGGTCAATCATGGGATAGCCGAAAAAACCACTCATTTCATGCTACTATCGCCTTCCGGGATATTGATACAAAGTTCAATAAAATATGGTCTTACCTCAAGAATAAGGAGGAGCCAGATATTAACCAAAATCTGCTTAGAATTACGGTCATAGGCGCTCGTGGGCGAATAGTATGCGAATACGATTTGGTTCTTAAGAAATTACTGGATCGCAAGCAAGCGTTAAGCAGATACTGGTGGCGAAAAACGGTAAACAGATTAAGGGAGTTACAGGGCTTACCCCCTGAGAAACCAACATCTGTAATAGATTGGCTGAAGAGATTGTTTAAAAGATTCGACTAGTCATAAGCATATTTGCTTAGCAAAGCCGATAATCGTGGTAGGTAAAATTGAGCCTGTAAAAATGCAACAAAAGGCGTAGTAAATAGGGGGCCGGAAACAATGAAAACGAGCCACCGAATTAATAAAAGAAATTGGTCTTTTAAACATATAGGGAATTATTGTAGGAGCGAAGGGCCTTGCGCTCACGAGACAGGATTCAAAGGCAGGATACCCGAATGGATTAAGCCGCTAGTTCTTAAACATAATCTATGGGAACGCTTCAAACCAAATTTAGAAGACCAGGGAGAGCTATTTCTTGGCACTAGATATTTTAAGGGCAAACATTATACATATCGAGTAATATACAAAGTTATGGATGCAGACGACTATACTGACGACATAGCAGAAATATATAGAAAAATAAACAAAAGGAGTGTTTTGTGGGGAAGCCGGACAGCCAAGAAATAGGTCAAAACAAACGTGCCGAAAAGCTACTTGCGTCCTTCGAGCAAAGCGTTGGTAGTCTTGCCAAAGTGTTTCAAAATAAAAGAGCTTTTAACTTTTCCCATGAGCTTGAGCTGGTTATGTATTTGCTTATGAAGACAAGAGATGCCGACAAAGAGAGCGTCGATAAAAATGGAATCCCTATATATTTAGCACGTGTTGAGTGGCCTTGTATACCGAAAAGAAGCATCGACATGGTCATTTGGAAGCCTGGGAGTGAGCAGAATGCCAGAACTGATTGGGGTATACCAAGAGGGAAATTAGCCAAGCAAATACCTTTATTAGCAGCTATCCAAATCAAACGTGGCGGTGGTAATGTTACAAATATCGAGCTCACGAAGAAAGATATAAGAGACCTAGATAATATATATACCAACGACGTTTTTCAGAAACCATTACTCTACTTCATTGAATACGCTGATGAGGATTTAAAGGAAGATGCTGGTGATTATAAGACATATTTGAGCGTTAAAAAGTACTTAAAGGCTTGGTGTTCTGAAAACCCTAAGTGCAAACGGGCATTTTTAATTAGTAGGGATAAAATTGGGTTTGCTTATCCGAATGAGAAATGGTTAGTAAACCCGTTGCCAAAAGGTACAAAGGAAACCAGATAAATAAAATGGATTGCTATAAATTTGGCTACCCTGAGCAATGCAACAAGTGTGGAGCTTTATCCAATGTTGAGTTAAAGTTACCCATGCCATACTACAATAACGTTACTAGTAGTAAAAAGATAATGCTTATTGGCCAAGACCCTTATATTTATAGAAACCATAATAGAGTCGAATATGTGCTGATGTTAAATGAAGAGAAAGGGCAATTAAAACGTTGGCTCGGTGGACTTTTTGGCAATGATATATTCTCCGAGGTGGAGTTATACGCTACAAATGTGGTGAAATGTCCGGTAAAAAGGGAGCCGTCCAGTAGCCTTAAAAGAGTTTTAAGTCTCCTTAGACCTTATTTCGAAAATTGCAGGGACTATCTTATCACCGAGATTAACCAGTTCAAACCAACACTAGTATTAACATTTGGCGAACCTGCACATAAGCTTTTTATTGGCATTCTAAGTAATGGTGATGCATTCGAGGATAGAACGAAGGAAGCATTTACAGGTGAGTTCAAACAAGCTGTACTTGGCGATATTAGATTTGATTATTCACCTTGCTTACATATTAAGACTTATCGAGTCGCAGAAACATATGGTGATAGGATACGGAAGTTCAAAAATCATCTAATGGAAAAACTGAATTCAGGAAGTTCAAGTAGTAGCTGACGTCTCTGGACTGTTTTCCAATAGCCATGATGATGAGACTCTTAATGCCTTGGCTAAGGCTACTACCTCATAATCTAATACTGGTCTTTGTCCGCTTTCGATTTTCGATATCACCGACTGGTCAACCGTTAAACCCTGCAATTCAAGGCGGGCTACTAAGTCCTTTTGAGTTATAGGTGGTTTTGCAGACTTCCTAGCAATACGAACACGGACGCCTATTAAGTTTTTCTCTTTCACAAAGTAAATAATAGCTAATATGCCCAGGGAAAATATTCTTGTTACGCATATTTATGATATAATAATATTAACGTGTAGCGACAAGCTATAGGGGCAATATTTTTAGAAAGAAGGAGGATGTAATAATGCTCTATTCTCGTGGTCTAAGATTATTTGTAGCTTCGCTAATTGTTTTAGTGGCCTTTTTGGTGTCTTGTGGGGGAACATCTGAAACAAAAGAACCTCCGCCTCAGTCACCAGGCACATCTGAAGGCTCAACAAGTCAGACTGCGACATCAGAATCAGGCCTTATTTTGACATCTTATGGCGATTTGGGTATCGAAGGGCTTATGGTGTATGGTTCTGGTAATACGTATGTAAAGATGAAGAACACTGGAAACAGCCCAATTAGTACTACTGGTATTGTAATCACTCTGGGCAATCAAGAGGCAATAGGGCACTATCTTGTGGTTTTAAAACCAGGTGAGGACGTCAATATGAGTTATGCAGTCCATGGTGATAAGTTCATTATTCCCGAGGGCTTAAGAGAGGTTGAAGTCACATTGGAGATACTCGGTTGCACCGGAATAATAAGTAGTCTTGGTGATGCTGAAGAAGAAGTGTTACTGGAGAAAACAGTGACTGTTATGGTTCCTTAAGAAGAGATTTACGTTAACCAGCAGGATATCCCAACTAAAATATGGTTTAATATATAGCGCCTTAGTGTTTATCCCTCCTAGTGAGATAGACACTATTAACTATTATAATCTGTTTCTTTAGGAAAAATAACCTTGACCTCTAACCTAACCTTTAAAAAGAGTTAAAGTAGCAATTAAGTTTTTATTATGGGTGAACATACATCCCGATGTTTGTCCAGTGGTAATAAATTTTAACTGAACAGAGAGGGGAGCCAAGAGGCTCCCCTTTTTTTATTGGGGGGGGATAATGCCCTAACCTGCTAACAGGATGTCGGAAAAGCTAATGCAGTTATAAAATAAGTATGATAGAATTGAATAAAATAGATAGTTATTAAAGTAACATGCGCTATAAAGATTTAAACCACCCGTTAGCTGAAGTATTCGGATTCCCAGCAAATAATTTATCAGAAGACGCAAACAGGTATAGAAAGTTAAAACTTTGTCCGTACAACAACAAGGTACCAAATTGCACCAAAGATAAAGCAGATAACCCTTTAGGTGTTTGTAGCGTGTTTCAAGAAAAACACATTGCTATAACATGCCCTATAAGATTTAGACAGGATTGGATAATAGCTGAAGATGCAGCTACTTTCTTTTTTCAGGAGGGAGCGACATGGACTTCACTAACTGAAGTGAGATTGAATGATAAGGATGGGGAATCAGCCGGGAATATTGATATAGTACTTGTTGCTTATGATTCGAATGGCAAAGTCATCGATTTTGGCGCGCTAGAGGTTCAAGCGGTCTATATTTCTGGTAATGTTAGAAGACCTTTTGAAAAATATATTGAAAATCCAATAGAAAATGCTGAAATGGATTGGAGAAAACAGACTAATTACCCTCGTCCTGATTATTTATCGTCAAGTAGGAAGCGTCTAGTACCACAGTTATTATATAAAGGTGGAATTTTAAATGCTTGGAAGAAAAAAATTGCTGTTGCACTAGATAAAGGTTTTTATGAAACGCTTCCTGAACTAAAGGAAGCGGACTCTGATAAAGCGGATGTCGTTTGGCTTGTGTACGATTTAAAATTCAATGAAGCGCAAAATAGATTTCTATTAAAGAGAGAGAAGATAGTAAATACGTTATTCAGTGAATCATTAGACAAAATTATACATCCCAATATAGGAGATGTGAGTGAGTTTTATAAAAGACTTCAAGCCAAACTTGACCAAAAGCTTGAAAATGGTAGTAAGCCAGATAATCAAACAATAGATTTGGGGTTGTAAATGACTCAACTAAGGCTTAAAAATGACAATGACATAGAGCAAATTGTGAATGTTGCCTCTGTACCTCAAAGAAGTCCCTTTCGGTATCCTGGAGGAAAGACTTGGTTAATCCCAAAGATAAGGAGATGGTTTGGTAGTTTTAGAACTAAGCCACGATTGTTTATTGAACCATTCGCTGGTGGTGGAATAGTGAGTTTAACAGTCGCGTTTGAAAAACTTGCTGAGCGGGTGTTAATGGTTGAGTTAGATGAGCAAATTGCCGCCGTTTGGAAAACAATTCTCGAAGGAGAAGCAGAGTGGTTGGCAGATCAGATAGTGAATTTTAATATGTCGAACGAAAATCTAAAGAGGGAACTAAATAAGGAAGAAGGGGATTTAAGAGAACTGGCTTTTAGAACTCTGCTACGCAATCGAACCAGTCATGGAGGTATAATGGCTGGAGGAGCTGGATTACTTAAGAATGGTGAAAATGGGAAAGGTATACTTTCTCGTTGGTATCCAAATACATTATCAAAGCGTATACGCGATATAGACCTTTATAAGGATCACATCGATTTTATTCAAGGAGATGGCTTGAAAGTGATTCTTAATAACAAAGGAAATGAGGAGGCTGTTTTTTTTATTGATCCGCCGTATACAGCTGCAGGGAAAAAGGCGGGAAAAAGATTATATAAATATAATGATTTAGATCACGAAGCGTTATTCGAATTATTAGAATCTGTTAAAGGTGCATTCATGTTAACATACGATAATGCGGAAGAAATTGCTAATATGGCATTGAGTCATGGTTTTCAATTTGAGAAAGTAGCAATGAGTAATACTCATCACGCTAAAATGAATGAGCTAATTATTAGTAAAAACTTGGGGTAAAATACTCAAAGCCCCTTTCCCTGAATGATACTCTCTCCTTCCCTCTGCTTTAGAGAAAACTAAACCAAAGCTCTCCCCCTGTCAAGGGGGGGCACTAGCCCGATATAATAGTCTGTTTCACCCGTTTATATTTTGACGGTTTACTTAACTTCGTGTTACGATACCCAAAGGAAAGAACACAGAATATACCTACCACATGAGGTGTTAAAGTAAGTGAACAGGGCATCGGGACAAGAGCTTAAATTTGCCCTCAATGTACCCAATATAATAACCGCAGTGCGTGTCGTTCTGGCTATAGTCATCGCCTGTCTTTTATTTCAAGGGAGCAAATCTGAAATTTTGGCGGCAGGCGTTCTACTCATTATTGCAGCTTCTACTGATTGGCTGGATGGCTTCTTAGCCCGTAGATTGGGACAATCAAGCCTGGTCGGGTCACTTTTCGACCTGGTAGCTGACGAAATTCTTTTTATGCCAACTCTAATCCTGGCAATAGCCGGCGGGCTGTTTTCCAGAGCGGATGCCCTGATGCCCTGGAATCCTTATCCTTATGCGATACCAGCGCTTGCCGGAGGAGTCATGGTACTGGCGGGTGTAGGCATCTATCTCTGGAAACGGCGCAGTCGAGTATTTGAATTTCCGACTCCCACGGGCATAGCCAAGGTTAATTACTGGTTTTGGCTGGCGCCACTTGTAGTGGCTATTTTTGGTATAGGCCCGGATATTCTGCTTGCTGTCCTGATGTATCTTGCGATTATCTCCACTGTGCTCACCTTCTACTCCTATCTGAAGAAGGGCAGCTATGTTTTTACTGATTGACCCTGCACGTGGTGATGCCGATGTTCGTGTAGTGGTTACGCAGTAATTTAAGGTTACAGTGAAGGGGAGCCGAGAGGCTCCCCTCTTTTTACCCCTTATACCAATGAAACGGGTTAGGAAAGAAACTACGGGCATTTTAGTCTTGGATAACTCTAGACCCCAACATAGCGTCCGCAGCCGAAGCCTTCGCCCAGGAGGCACCACACGCAGCTGCCCGGTGTCTCGTCGGCAATCATAAGCTGCGATTCGCATTTTCCGCAAAGGTATTCCTCACCGGGTTTCATGGGGCCGTCGCAGGGGGGAATAGTCATGGGGCAAATCTGGACGCAGTTGCCGCATTGCTTACAGAAATCGGGGCGGATGCCGAAGGGGAAGTCCACGTGGCGGTCTTTGCCCCGGCCGACAAAGCCGATTGCCCGGGCCTGCCATATCTCGGTGCAAACCCGCACGCAGCGTCCGCATAAAACACAGTCCTCATTCCGGAAGGGATAGCGGACCTCCTTGACTCCGCATCGCAGGGCGATATCCTGAATAGCGCGGGAGTTGGGTGCCTGAGCCACCAGCAGCTCCGCCAGGTTGCGGCGCAGCTTCCGGATTTTATCCGTATTAGTCCTGATGACCATGCCTTCCTCCACGTTCAAGGTGCAGGAAGTGGTAACCCTGGAGCGGCCGTTGACCACGTGTTCGACAATGCACAGCCGGCAGGCGCCGATATCGGATAGATTGGGGACATGGCACAGATGGGGAATGCAGATGCCGTATTCGATGGCGGCGTCAAGGACGCTGGTACCCCTGGGTGCGCGAACGGTGGCCCCGTCTATGTTAACGTTGACATATTGCAGCATCTCAACACCTCGTTTTCTTAAACGACCTGAATCGCATCAAACTTGCACTCGCTGCGGCAGATGCCGCATTTCTGACAGAGCTGGGTATCAATAACATGAGGCTGTTTTTTCTGGCCGGTGATGGCCCCGTGGACGCACCCCCGCATACAGACACCGCAGCCAGTGCATTTATCCGGGTCAATCGAGTAGGTAATCAGAGCCTTGCACACCCCGGCCGGGCATTTCTTTTCCTTGATGTGCGCTTCGTATTCCGGGCGGAAATAGCGCAGGGTGGAAAGCACCGGATTGGGCGCGGTCTTACCCAGACCGCACAGGGCGGTCTGGGAAATCGTATCGCCCAGCTCCTCCAGGAGGTCAAGCTGCTCCATTCGGCCGCGGCCTTCGGTGATATCGGTGATTATCTCAAGCATGCGGTCAATCCCAAGCCGGCAGGGCACGCACTTACCGCACGACTCGTCCTGCAGGAAGGTCAGAAAATACTTGGCCACGTCCACCATGCAGGTCTCCTCGTCCATCACCACCATACCACCCGAACCGACCATGGAGCCGGCTTCGGAGAGTATGTCGAAGTCAACAGCCAGGTCGAACTTATCCAAGGGAAGACAACCGCCCGATGGCCCGCCGGTTTGAACCGATTTTATCTGATTGCCGTTGGCCGCGCCGCCGCCGATATCAAACACCACCTCGCGGATGGATGTGCCCAAGGCTACTTCAACCAGGCCGGTGTTCCTGATGCGGCCGGTCAGGGCCAGAATCTTGGTTCCCTTGCTACCCTTCGTCCCTTTTGAGGCAAACCATGATGAGCCATTGAGGATAATGGCCGGTACGTTGGCCCAGGTCTCGACATTATTGAGGGTGGTAGGCTTATGATAGAGGCCGTCCACCACGGTGTGGACGTCCTTGGCCCGGGGCTCGCCGACCTTGCCTTCTATGGAAGCCATGAGGGCGGTTGATTCTCCGCAGACGAAGGCCCCCCCACCCCGGGCGATGTCCACGTCGAAGGAGAAGGACGAGCCCAGTATGTTGTCGCCGAGGAGACCGAGTTCGCGGGCCTGTTCAACGGCAACCCGGGAATTCTTGACCGCCAGCGGGTATTCGTTGCGGACGTAGATATATCCCTTACCGGCGCCGACTGCCCGGGCGCCGACCATCATGCCTTCCAGAACCAGGTGCGGGTTACCCTCGAGTACGCACCGGTCCATATAGGCGCCGGGGTCGCCCTCGTCCGCGTTGCAAATTACGTACTTCTCATCTCCGGGCGCTTCCATACATTCGCCCCATTTACGCCCGGTGGGGAATCCGCCGCCGCCACGTCCCCGCAACCCTGATGATTTAATCTCCCTGACAAGCTCCTCCGGGGCCAGACCGTTAAGCACCTTGGGAAGAGCCGAATAACCACCGGCCACGATGTAATCCTCGATAGAGCAGGGGTCGACTAGGCGGTTCTGGGACAATATCCGCCGGTCCTGCGCCTTGTAAAAGGGAATCTCCGCTTCGGTCTTAAATCTTTCGCCCGATACCGTGTCCTCATAGAGCAGGCGCTCAATAACTTCGCCCTTCATCACGGTCTGGTAAACGATTTCAAAGGCGTCCTCCGGCGAGACGTGGCAGTAAAATATGTTGCCCGGTTCGATGATGATGACCGGGCCCTGCTCACAAAAGCCGTGGCATCCGGTGACGCACAGTCGCACGCTATCATCCAGCCCCTGGCTGGATAGTTCGTCCCTGACCGCGTCAATGACCGCCTGGGAATTAGATGTCCGGCAGCCGGTGCCCCCGCAGACCATCACCGTGGTGGTGATGTTTTGCCGCTGTTCCCGGAGCCGCTGGCGCAGGTGTTCCAGTTCGCGGTAGCTATTGAGTCTGGGCATGGTGAGCATCCTCCGTTTTCTGATGGCTGAGGGTTTCGATGAGTTTGCGGAGCTTGCCGGGCGTCATGTGGTTATGATAAGAGCCGTTTTCGGCGACGATAGGCCCCAGGGCGCAGGCACCCAGGCAATTGACGTGTTCGACGGAGAAAAGCCCGTCGGGGGTCACCTCGCCCGGTTTAATCCCGAGTTGGCTGGTGGCATAGTCGCGGAGGAGGTGGGAGCCCCGCACGTGACAGGCGGTGCCGGTACACATGGTTAGTACATGCTTGCCGGATGGTTTTAACCTGAAAGCCTTGTAAAAGGAAGCCACCCGGTATACTTCAATAAGCGGCACCCCCAGACCCTGGGACACGGACTCTATGGCCTCTTTGGGAATGTAACCGTAATTTTCCTGAACATCCTGGAGCACTTCAATCAGCTGGTTCGGCTGGCTGCGGCGTCCTTCCAGGATTGCATCTAGAGTTTGGGGCGGCATGTTAACCTCCTTTGAGAAGAGACAGTTTGACTATTTTCAACTTAACTGATAGGATGGGTGATGTAAATACGGAATAAATGCACTTATAATGCCTACTAATAATAGGCAGTTAAGGAGAGGGGCCATGGAAAATAAAGAGGCTTCTCCGCCTCCGGCCGAAGGTCGGCGTCCGCCTTTTCCTTCAAAAGACCTGGCCCTCTTGTGGCGGATACCGTTTCCTACCGAAATCGCGCCCGAGGAGTTCGAGGCCGCGCTAGGCGAGCGCATCAAGGAATTGAACTGCCTTTACGGTGTCTCTCAGCTGGCCGAGCGCCATATGTATTCCATTGACAATCTTCTGCAGGAGCTGGTCAACTTCCTGCCCTATTCATGGCAGTACCCGGA
>Ga0265594_1002465_pt1 | contig 13220 bp, 5 predicted proteins | sample saktaG_11_FD_190147 | JGI IMG/M metagenome (GOLD analysis project Ga0265594, IMG submission 190147) | Saline water microbial communities from Sakinaw Lake, British Columbia, Canada - sak_2011_5_24_80m | ecosystem: Environmental > Aquatic > Non-marine Saline and Alkaline > Saline ... | reverse complement strand
CAGTTGTATGAGTATTCGAGGCCGAACATGGTAGGCCTGATGCCCAGGCGGTGGATTTCCTCGATAAATTCTTTCGTCTTGCCGGCGCCGGTTCCCCAGGGGACATCGTGACCTTCGGGGCTTAGCTCATGCAGGTCATGCATTTGTATGGTGATTAAATGATCCTTGAGCGTGTTCAAAGCTTTGATCGGATCGATGCCGGAACGCATCCAATAGCCCATATCGCCGCATGCCCCGATACGTTTGCTACGGCCCCGGCAAACCTTCATAATCCCTTCAGGACTCCAATATTGCGGCGAAGCTTTTTGGTCGTGGTTGTGAATGGCCACGTTTATATCGTAATCGTCGCAGAACTTTTCGATTGTATCCAGGGCATCGGGCGATGGTTCCGACATGAACGTTTCGATGCCGATTTTTCGCCCGAACTCGAATATCTTCCGGCAGCCGGCCGCGTCACCCGGGATATCGTGATAGTAATATGTCAGGAGGCGAACGCCGGCCGAGTCCAGTTTCAGCCGGATCTGTTTCAGTTCATCGTCAGTCAGATTGGAATCGAAGTTTTTGTCGATTTCCTTGCTAACCTTCTGGAAGCTCAGGCCGCCCATATAGGGCAGTCCGAGCTTGGCCGTTCGCTCGATTGCCTCGAAGAGCGTGTATTTGTTAAAAGTATAGGCCTCGATGCCGAGACGCCAGTTCAGCTTTTCCTGTGAGCGGATGGCCGGCGTCAATTTGGCGCTTGGAATTGTCGGGGCCTGCAGATCACCCAGGGCGAACTGGGTGGCCGCCAGATAGAACTGCAGCATCTTCGGGTCCCAGAACACATAGGGATTGTGCGCGATCGTGCAGTAGAATACGCGTCCCCGGCCGTACTGCCGGACCCATGCCAGGGCGTAGTCATCGTCCTCGCGCAAACAATTGCCGCGAGGTTGACCCTCTAATTTTGTTTTTTTTGTGTCGATACTGAAGAGTACACGTACCCTGTCCCTCGAATATGGCCCGTGGACGCGAAAGAACTCGTCCCGGTATTCGAAGTCTTTGCCGCCGAAAGGTTGATTGACAGGGTGGTTAGGATCATCGAGTTTTATAAAAACGTGCTCGTCGCTGTCGTAGTGGTTGGCGCCGCGAGCGCCGAGCATGATACCGAACTCCGGCCAATCTTCAATAGCGCCGGGCCATTGCGTAAAGGCCACGGTAGTGCCGTGGACGCCGAGAAGTCCGCCGCCGCCGTAAACGAATTCGAGCAGGCTTTGTCTCAATCCTGCATCTTCAAAGAGATTACCCACCGTGTTATTCAGAAAGACGGCATCAAACTGTTTCAAATTATCCGGCTTGAAGACGGACGGATCTTTGCTGATAACCGTCTCGAACGCTCCGGTTTTTTGGCCCATCAGCGTGAAAGCCAGATTGGCCGTCGGGATGGAGCCGTGCCCGCCGTACCCGACGTTGAGACCGAAAATCAGCAGCTTGCGATTCTTCCGGGGCTTAGCGAAAGCCTTGCTCGGAATAGCTGCCTCAATTCGCTGCCGCTGCTCGTCGATGACCTGCGCTACCGTAGTGTTATGCCCAGGCCAGGGCATTACAAGCATCCCAGCCCCAACGGCGGCGCTGCCGAGAAAATCACGCCGCGTCATGCCGTGCTTTTGTTTTATAGCGAAGGTTTCCAAATCTGTGCTACGATGTTTCGGTTTAAATTCTTGTCGTTTCATAAGTTCATCTCGTGCGATTAAATCTGTGTTTGGATTCATGTTTGCCTCTTTCATTTGCAGGGATTTGCGTACAATCACCAGCCTGCATAAAACTGCTGTGAATTATAGCATACTAAGCGGCGGTCGGCTACTTTTACTCCCGCGGCGAGCGGGACTTTAAGCCGTATATCGGTCTATTTCGTAATTATTGGAGGTTTGATGCTCTGATTGACGAAATTACTTCTAAATGCAGTTCTTATTCAATTTTGCGGCAAGAGCAGTATCTTCCAATTAATACGCGCCCTCTTGTCGCTGCGGGTGATTTTTACTCATGAATCCATTAACGACCTTGCCATTCGTGGCTGTCCATAGTTCCTTAGTTTCCTAAATCATTACTATTAAGTCATCGCAAATAGATCACGATTTATCTTAGGCAAACTATGGGGCTGCTCGAAGAAATTGCTGTTATGTTCCGCAAATACCTTAACAGGTCTATTGTTAGAAGCTTGCATCTGTGTTTCAATGCTTTTAAGGCAATTGTGAAGTTTTTCTACGGTGACATCCGCACTCATATAACGACGTTGATATATCTCAGCTAATTCTTCAATATCCATCTGATTTGTATAAGATATCATATAGCGAGCAAGTCTTGGCCCAATTACAAATTTGAATTTGCTGGCTATCCGCAAAGCCCTAACAATGCATTCTGCGGGTGCCGGGTTTTCTTCGAAATTAAGTTCTATGGTTCTTTCTGCGATTGCTTCAAAAAAACCTTTTGAATAAATTTCTCTCTTCTGTCTTCTCTTGCTAAATAATTGTATAGCAATTGCATCTATATTTAGAAAAGTTATTTTAGGGTAATCTGAAAATCCTTTTCCCGTAACCTTTCCATTCTTAAAGGCCCAAGTGTCCTGTATTAGCCACATGTCAATCGACCAATCTTTTACTTGAAGTTTTAATCCTCCAAGACTGGTTTGCCCTTTAATATGATCTGGGAATAAGGTCTCAAGTCGTTCCCTTGAAACATATCCTAAAATAATATCAAGATCACGCGGAATATTATTGTTACACAATAGGAAATTTCTTACTGCACCACCACACAAGAATGCCGGATAGTCATTGTTGCGGATATCTTCAAGCACACTATATAAATGTGGGTAATGCCGTTTAGAATCGGTAGCAACGAACCGTCCAAGCCGTGCTCGAAGTTGTTGTTTCAATTTTTGTATTTCTAAACTAACCATTAGTCAATCGTTTATGAAGCGTGCACGCAAATGTATCTGTCATACCACAAATATAATCCGTCATAAGTTGCATGTTACAGTACTTTTCAGGGAATTTCTTATCTTTTATGGCCTCTTTATATACTACACGATAATTCCTTGAAGTCAAATCATAAATTTTGCTCGCGAAGCGACTTCCATCTTTGCTGCCTTCAGATGCCCCTTCCCAGAAAACATTCATCAGGTCCTGAATCACACGACGGCCCATTAATTCTAATTTCAAGTTTGCTTTTGAACAATATATATACTTTTGCCCTACTTCCTTACAAGCTTCGATCAAGGCGCCAGCCTTACTGCCTTTATATAGTTCATCGTGATAATCGCCATTCATAATGTCTTTATAATTCTCTTTAAATGCTTTTACAACAGCCTTTGCCGATTGGATTATAACAAATACCCGAAAAGCCTGAGCCATGGCATTATCGTGCGGTTTCCCTTTTTTGAGAATAGAAGGATCTGCTTTCTTAAGATAGTTAGCTGCTTTTGAAAAACATGACCCCAACATCCTCGAGTTGCTTTGGGAATATTTTTCCAATGCTCCTTTAAATTCTTCTTTAAGATTGTCCTTAAGGTCACCCCAACCAATGACACCTTTTTTGACTCCATCTTCAATGTCAACAACTGAAAACGCTATATCGTCAGCAGACTCTACAATATATGATATTGGATTTCTTATGTCTTTTATTCCGGTTTCCTCTTGAATCTTCTCTATAAGTCCTTGCTCTGAGGTAAAAAATCCAAGTTTAGACTTTTCATGTAAATCTTTGCTGATTTCTTTTGCGGAAGCAATATATTTACAAGCAGCAGACATCGTTGCACATGTAAGATTCAGCCCATGAAAATCGGCCAAGACTTGTAATTTGGAAATCAAACGAATTGTCTGTGCATTACCTTCAAATTTCAGAAAATCGTTCTTGAGTTGCTCACCATTATCTAAGTCTTTAAAAGGCTTAAAGAAATTCGCATCTTTTTTTCTAAACCATTCCTTTATTGCATCCTCACCGGCATGACCAAATGGAGGGTTCCCTAAATCATGGATTAAGCCGCATGTTGCAGCTATTATTTCAACAGAATCTCTTTGTTTCTCTTTAATTTTGCCTTCTTTTAATAGCCAGTTACCTATGCTTCGTGCAATATTACGAGCAATATTCGAAACTTCTAATGAATGTGTCAAACGAGTTCTCACCGAATCATTAGGTTCAAGGGGAAACACCTGGGTCTTATCCTGCATACGACGAACAGGGGTGCTGAATATTGCTCGATCATAATCCCGTCCATGCTGAGTTCGCTCATCTGGTTTTGATGGATTTGCAGGCTTGTCCTCAAGTAGCTCTCGTATACGTTTCTCAGATAATAATTTTCCCCATTCCATAGTCTCCGCCTTTTTCTCCTAATAAGAATAAATTAAGATTATAATTCTTTTTCTTCACAGCCAACAATGTTTACATGATTTCTGCATAAAATCCCAAGCCTCTCGTCATAAAGCAAGAAAGCAAAAACTACGACATTGCCGTTTCAGAGCTATCATATCCGCTATGTTTAATTATAGATACCGTCTCCCTGTCGAGCAAGGAAGAAAAGTGGAAAATGCTTTTTGGACAGGATTTACACAGATTTTTATCTTTAATCAAGAAACCGTGTTCATCGGTGTTAATCAGTGTTAAATTCGTATATTTTTCAGATTCCTCTGCGTTCTCCTTCGACTGAGCCTTTTGGTGGGGCAAGCCGCCACCCTACATGTCTGGATGTCCTTACGCTGTACGCAATACGCACTACGCACTACGAATAATGGACGCCGTCTCACGGAGATTTATTTGGAATATGCCCGCCTTTATCCGTTTTGATTCGTATAATACTAAACTGAATGATTATTGATTAATGATAAATGATAGGTCCAATCACGCAGAACGCAGTACGCAGTACGAAACAATACAGTTTAGCCCGCACCACTGGTGCCGGGTCGAAAGAATTGAGAATTGAGAATTGAGAATTTAGAAATATAGAAGAAAAAAGGCAGAATAATGACAAAAACAGGTGAAAAATAGTAGAAAACGACGAAAATTCGTGGTTAATTTGAAAAACAAAACCAAAACCGGCCGTTGGCCGGAAATCCGAAATACTAAGCTCTAAATCCTAAACAAGACGAATGGGTGCCAAATGACAGAGCACGATTTGAAAAAACAAACCCAATTTTCGAAAGGCCGAAATGAGCGTAAATATCTATATGAAAGGAGATTATGAAGAATTTTACGGCTTTGGGCGGCGAAAAAACAAAGCCAATTCAAAGCCAATTCGGTTATTTTACCGCCGAGAATGCCGAGTGCGCGGAGGTTTTTGATGTGTAAAGACTCACGTGCGTGTAACTGGCTACAGAATCTGTTTCCTCTGCGTCCTCCACGGGCTCTGCGGTCAATAGGAAATGCCAAACAAAGCCAATTTTGGAGATGGTTATAAAGAATCTTCTAATCAAGTGCCTTTTTTAATTTTTTTGATGAAAAAGTGGCTGATTTGGGTTATAATATAGGTGAGACTTAGGGATTTTGACCTTTTTGATGGATTCTTTTACAGTTTCGACGTTAAAGAGGAGCAATAAAGACTTCTATATTTGAACCTAAAGCTCATTTTGGGCTTTCAAAGGTAGGAGGTGAAGTCAAATCGTTAATCAGTAGTGGATATCGAGATATTCGTTGAGGATGACGGTTTCATTTAACGTATATACAAAACACATATTTTTGAAGGAGGAATGTTATGTTCAGAGAATTGAGAAGTTTAGTAACAATCTGTGTGCTCGTGGGATTGATTGCATTCGTAAGCGGCACAGCACGGGCGAACTGGTTGGAAACATTCGACGGCGATGAGCCCGACCTGGCAACATGGCAGTACGAATGTTTTCCCGACGTAACCAAAACGTTCACGAATGCTATTCTAACCGATCCAAACGGCAACAAATATCTAAGCCTGGATGAGACAAGCACAGTTGGTATCGGCGGCTCGGCTTTCGGCGCAGCTTTCGGGACCGACGAGGTATTTACCGATGTCCGTGTCGGGGCAGTCGTCAACGTCACCGGAGATGCCTCATGGCGCTACTGCGGCCTGGTCTCACGCACGACTTACTTCGTTGACCCGGATGGCTCGATGACCGGCGTGGCTCCCGGCTTCGTAGCGGCCCAAACTTATATAATGCACGTCAACTGGGACGACGGCCCGGGCAACCTGCGAATCGACCTCGAGAAGGTCATCATGATGCAAAACATCATGAGAAATTCAGTGGAGCTGAATCTGGATGTTCTCGTGCCGGGGCTCAATCACGCCCGGAGTTACTATGCCGAACTGGATGTCGTCGGCTCGGGGCCCGTGTACGTTACCGGCAGTCTTTATGAGTACAAAGACGGGCCGCTCGTCGCAAGGACGGCAACGATGGTGGATACGAACGGTAACGACCCGTGGGAAGACGAGGGCGTGAATGATGAAGTCTTTACGAGCGGTGCAAGCGGAATATTCGCACAGAATGAAAACGAGGAACCGGTCGGCTATCATTCTACTTTTGACGATGTATTCTCTGTTTCAGATGGTCCGGCGGCAGTGAATCTCAGTCCCGCCAATGGGGCAATTGATGTGTCCGTCGATGCGAGCCTGAGCTGGGTCGAGGCGGAATTTGCGACTGGCCGCGAGCTGTGGATAGGCAAGGCCGGAGCGATGGAAAAGGTTGATCCCGCGCCGACGGGAACCACCTATACACCCGAGAATCTCGAATTAGGCGAGACGTACCAGTGGAGAGTCGATCAAGTCGGTCCCTCCGGCACAGTGACGGGTCATACCTGGACCTTTGCGGTAGCGGATTATCTGATCGTGGATAACTTTGAATCATACACCAGCGATGATGGCCTCAGAAGTGCATGGGTCGATAACATTGAGGAAGCCGGGGTCGAATATGTCCTTCTGGCGACGGGCGAGAACAACACCATGCGGTTTGAATTCCAGAATCAGTTTGATCCTTACTTTACCGAGATCACGAGGACATTTGACAGTCCGCAGGATTGGACTGCTCAATCTGTCGAGACTTTGTCGCTGTCATTCATTGGCGAACACGAAAACATGGAGCATTTGATGTATTTGACGCTGGAGGATGCATCCGGCCAAAGTTTCAGGGTCGAGACATTCACCCATGCGTGTCAGTCTGATTCCTGGCGTCAGTGGATCATTGCCCTTGTGCAGTTCAGTGATGGCGGCGTAGATTTGACCTCTGTAAAGAAAATCACTATCGGCTTAGGTGACGGCACTGCTTCCGGCCAGGGTGGGGACGACAGAGACCACATATACATTGACCAGATTATTTTAAGCCCGGCTGGATTATAAAATATTGAGCAGTCGGATTTACGGGGCGATATAAAAGTCGCTTGCAGGGTTGACTTCGAGTACTTTGCCATCATGGCCGAGTCAGCCTGTGATTTTTAGATGATTTCGGGGTCTGTACCGATTGATTTGGTATAGGCCCCGATTGTTTCTCGGCTGCTACGACCTGGCCATTACCTCGCTCATCGCCGCCAGCGCTAAGTCGATATCCTCGGTGCTTATGCCGTAGTGAGTCACCGCCCTGAGACGCCCCGGTCCCACCTGCAGCACTTTGACTCCCCGGCCGGCAAGTTGTGTCACAAGTGTCCCGGCATCGAATTGCTCGTCTACCATATCAAAGTAAACGATGTTCGTATGTATCTTCTTCAAGTCGAGTGACAGACCCGGGATGCGAGCGATGCCTTCGGCCAGACGCCGGGCGTTTTCATGGTCATCTGCCAATCGATCCACCATATGCTCTAAAGCTTCAATCCCTGCCGCAGCGATGATCCCGGATTGCCGCATGCCGCCTCCCAGCACCTTTCGATTGCGACGAGCCTCGGCAATGAATTGGCTCGAACCACATACAAGCGAACCCACCGGCGAAGAAAGCCCCTTGGAAAGACAAAAGCTCACCGAATCCGCGTGACGGGTCAGTTCTGTTAAGTCCGCCCCCAGGGCCACCGCGGCATTGAATATACGGGCGCCGTCGAGATGTACGCGGAGGCCCCGTTCGCCGGCCAATTTTGCGACCGATTCCATGTAACGTGGTGTCAGAACTGAGCCGTAGCAGCGATTGTGCGTGTTTTCCAGGCAGATAAGCCGGCTCCGCGGAAAATGCATGTTGTTGCCGCGAATCGCCGCCTCGATATCCTCCAGCCTGATTGTGCCGTCAGGCTGATTGACGACCGTATGCGGGTGGATGCCGCCCACAGCCGACATGCCGCCGGCTTCGTATAGGAATGTGTGCGATTGATCGCCCAGGATGACCTCTTCGCCGCGTCTGCAATGGGTTAGCACACACACTAAGTTTCCCATTGTTCCGCTGGCGACCATTATTGCCGCTTCTTTTCCCATACGCTCGGCGGCCATTTTCTCAAGCCGATTCGTTGTCGGGTCCTCGCCGAACACATCGTCGCCCAACTCGGCATGGTAAATCGCTTCACGCATGGCTTGCGTCGGCAAAGTCACAGTATCGCTGCGTAGATCAATCGTTTTCACCTGCTATCTCCTATGTGCCAGGAATAATACCATTTCTTGTCCACACGCTCACAGTACCGATAATAATCGTCTCTGTCACTAAAGTATCAAATCTGCCTGACAAATAAAGCTGTTTTTGACATTTTTTGGCTAATTATGATGATAAAGATGGTTTCTTACGCTCTGAAAATTTGTATGAAAAATACGTAGTCACCACAATAGAAATGGTCATATTTTATTTGTATACTAAAAATAGTGCATAATCAAGGAGGGGCTGCTGGCGCGGAGGCTTGCAGCCCTTCCTTAATCTTTTTCCTCAGTCAAGCTCACAAAATGTCCCTTAGAACAGTTCCACAGAAAATACTGAGCAGGTCGAAGTCTCTATCGTATTATTTATGTGAAACGCGTCTGCTTTTGTATTAAAACAGCCGGGGCCTATACCGAACTGATTGGTATAGGCCCCGAAATCATTCAAGTACTGCTGTAATTTCCGCGAAAGCGGTTTTACTCTTCAGCAGCTTCTCTCGGCTGGTACAGGCGGATGTCATCGAAGAACATCTTGCCCGAACCGCCGGGTACCGTCATGTTGCCCTGTGTTCCCAGGCCGATCGCGATCCTGTCGACATTAGTCAGGACTATGCCCTGATCGGCAAAGGCCTGCAGCGGGATAACCCACTCGGTCCAGGTGTCTATCTGTGCCGCGGCAGGATTATCATGTACCACCGCCGCAGGTGTGCCGGCACTGTTGGACACGGCCACGTAAAGCGGCTCAGCATCATTGCTGGTTATGCCGATGTCCTGGTGCGCCCACTGCCCGGTGACTGTCCCGGTAATCGTGACGTTAGAGAATACGGCCTGACACGTCAAAGCAGCATCATGGCTCGTTAAGGCCAAGCCAACATAGACATTCGCGCTCATTGGAATGTTCTGCGGTGTAGCTCCCGTTACCGGCTGCCAGTTCGAGCCGTTAGCTGAATGCGAAACCGTAAACAGGCCGGAAATACTACGCTCCAGTTTCACCCAATACGGTGCGGTAACTCCAGTCTGATTGGTGTTGACGCTTGTTCCGCCTGCTGACGGGCGTGCCTGTGCTGCAACTCCGCTGACGGGAGTGACACATGCGAAGGCATGTGCCGATTCAGGATCCAGCGTCTCGCGAATCATAACGCCGGCCTTGGCCCAGTCATTCGTGTTCTCGACGCTGTCTACTCTCGCGATAATCGAGCCGGCGCCTGTGAGCATCTTGTAGGCGAAGTGGAATTCATCGGCTTCCACGCCATTTACTAACCAGATATCCGTGCCGGAGGCGGTCATCGTGTAGGTGCCGACCGGGCCTTCGACGAAGCTGCCGGTAGATGCCGGATAGCCTCTGAACCAGATCGACAACTCCGTAACGCTTTCCTCGGTCCAGTCGCGCGGGGCTGTCAATGTCAGCTCTGTCTCGGAATACCTGGAGTAGCCCTGCTTATTGTTGTTGAATTCCAAAGGCATTGACTTGCTGCCGCTGTGGACTATGGTCTCCTCGGTATAGGAAGGAGTCGTTTCGTCACCTACTGCAGCGCCGGTGCCGTTGCCGAGATAGGCCGGTTCGTCGCTATGCGGGCCGTAACCAAGACCGTCTTTCCAGGACCACCATATCTCATTGTTACCAATGTCGTAGTCCTCGAAGTCATCTATGACGAGGAAATCACCCGTCGTAAAACTCCAGAGGTTGCCGATCCACGGGCCGTCGGGATTGACGCTGTTGACTTCATCGACACGCCAGTAGTAGCTTGTCTCCCATGCGAGTTTGCCCGGATCGTAGCTCTCGTCGCCGAGTGCCTTTGCGCCCTTGTATTCGGGCGAAGTTTTGTCAGCATTGGTTACAGCATCTGCATCAGTGCCGAAGTACACCTCGTGCGAAGCGGCGGAATCACCAGCGCCCCACCTGAGAATCGGTGTCATTTTCGTGCCGGTCGCCCCGTTGGACGGGCTCGGGCTGCTTGCCTTAACCGGCGGCGATAAAGCCGCCTGCGGAACGAAATCTTTCGGCGTGGACGGGCTCGACCATCGAAGCTCTGCTACTGCGCCGCCGCCGTTCTCGTAATATTCCATGACAAGGCTGTACTTGTTTCCGGCTACCAGGTCAATCTGGCCATTGTACTCGGGAGTACCCTGGTCGATCCATGAGTCAACAAGCAAAACGCCATCAATCCAGAGTCGTGCGCCGTCATCGATTCTTGTATAGAACGTGTAGGTCTCGGTGAATGCCGCCTCGACTTCACCGGTCCATCTGGCCGAGAACATGTCGGCGTTGATCGACGGGTCGGGAGAATCAGTAAAGGTAAAGTCGATCCGGGGATCTATGCGGGTCAGCATAAGAGTGGTAAAGGCATTCACCGGTCCTGGATTACCTGCGCCTCCAACAAAGCTGGGATCACTCCAATGATAGTAGTCACCTCGCACGCCACCACCGACCTTCGCTGTCTTAAAGCTCCAGACATCGCCTGTATACGTTGTAGCAACATCGAACTCATCAACTCGCCAATAATAAGTCTTCTCTAATTCAAGCGGTCCGGGGTTGAAGTTTGTAATTGCCGTGGACGTTCCATCGGTAGCATTTGCCACGGTGTCATAATCGTCACCGAAGTACACGGTATGTAATTTCGCACCGAAGCCGGGTGTCCAGCTAAGAATCAGATTTTCCGTGCTAACAAAGTGTTTCCCATCGCCGGGGGCGGGTTTATATGCCTTCTTCGGCGGAATTGTAAAGCTCCAGATCTTGCCCTTCCACGGACTGTCCGGTTTTGCATCGTTGACCTCGTCGATACGCCAGTAGTAGGTTGTTCCCGGAACGAGACCATCTGGAAAAGCATATCCGGGAAAGCCGGCAATATAAAACGTTGAATTCAATTCCTGGTTGCCTCGGAATGTTTCGCTATCGTGTGTGCCATCGTTAACATCGTCGAAATTGTCGCCCAGGTACACATCATGCGAGACTGCCAAATCCCCGGCGGTCCACGACAGGGTGATCCAAGTGCCCGTATACATAGCGCCGTTTTTGGGTTCCGGACTCCCGGCGATCATGCTAACGCTGGCAAGGTTTTTGATAAACCAGTTGTTAATCCATTCACTTATAACTTCGCCGCGTGGGTCATTGTCTTGACCGGCTGTCTGGTAGAAAATGCCTATGCGACCATCAGTAACCGTATTATGGACGATAACGGGATCAGCTCTTGTTCCGGCAGCATTCCCAGCAAGAACCAGTTCGACTTCCCAATCGCCGGCAAGTGTGTCAAGATGGAATGGGCGGTCAGTTGCAAAATTCTGCAAAGACGGAGTGAATTCCTGACCATCGGCTGTAACAGTAACAGCAGTATCGTCCTCGCCCGCTACTGTAACGCCGGGAATGTCCATCATTGTCTGTAATCCACCTGCGGCATTTGTTCCAGCACCATTTACGACGTAGAATATCCAGTCGCCGGTGTTAATGATAACATTACCATCATCTAAGAATAATTCGGCTAATGAGTCATCAGCCTGAATATTACCAGGTGTATAAATAGTGTCTGGGAACTGTCCGCAAAGAATTAAAAGGTCTGCTGCTCCATCACCTGTGTGGTCTGCTACCCAAGCTGCAAGGGCATCATGATCATTTACTGTGAATAGTTCAACAGAAACAGCCTTTACGTTGTCAGCAATTTCCTGCATTTCGCGGTCAGCCGCAGCTTGCCCAAACCAGCCTGCTTGTGTTGAAATCGCTATGTCAGAAGCCATAGCCATCGTGCAAAATCCCAATGCGACTACGAGTACCAATATTATATTTTTCATTTTTTTTACTCCTAATTTTAACTGAAAAATAATAGGAAATTTCGCTCCGGCTACATACCAAAGCGACTGATGGTAATTTTCACGTATTTATAGACTAAATGTCATGCATAAAAATGTTTTTTTGGCCTTATGTTGCCTCCTTCCTTAAACGGCCGATATTGGCACTTATTTAAGTAAAATCTGAAATAAACCTTATAAATCCCCCCTCTTATAGCAAGACCTATAATATTCCCACATACGTTGTATTTAACATATTATTTGTCTTTGCGTCAAGGTTTTTTTTGTTTCATCAGGTATATGGGTGCGATGTTCCGAACGATTTTTCTCTTCCCGCTAGGTTACAGAGGACAGACATGTCAGGAAGGGTGAGGAATAATTGACGAGGGACGAGTCGTCCATCGTCGTCCGGCCATTGGCATTCTCTATCGGATTTCTGTTATGCCCGTTTGGGGCAGGTTTTACACTTATGAGTCTCAAAGTCCCGTTTGCCGGCGTAAAGTAAGACCATAACCTCGCAGTTGGGGCAAAGGGCGGTGAATGTTTGGTCTTTGTCCGATTGACGCGGATTTGAGCTTTATTAGTCATAAAGAGCACTTTGTTTGATTGGCTTTTTTCCATAGGCTGTTTTTTTTGCGTAAATTTGATAAATTGCTTGATATGTTAAAACAATTGTTTTAAACTGCTGTATCAAACAGTTGTTTAGGAGTTTTATGAAGTGATATCGAAGGTTAAGAAGAATAACACCGGTTCGGTTAAGAATGTCAAGGGCCGATTGCTTGATTCGGCGGAAAGTCTTTTTTGTGAGCGTGGTTTCAAGGGAACGAGTATTCGCGACATAGCTGCCTCTGCCGGATGTAATATCGCATCGGTCAATTACTATTTTGGCAGCAAGGAGAAGTTGTACGAGGAA
>Ga0265594_1002464_pt1 | contig 13220 bp, 7 predicted proteins | sample saktaG_11_FD_190147 | JGI IMG/M metagenome (GOLD analysis project Ga0265594, IMG submission 190147) | Saline water microbial communities from Sakinaw Lake, British Columbia, Canada - sak_2011_5_24_80m | ecosystem: Environmental > Aquatic > Non-marine Saline and Alkaline > Saline ... | reverse complement strand
CCATTACTTCGAGCGTGTCATACTGCCCGTCATCCGAACTGAGGTCTTGCAGGAAAGGATTAATGCGGAGTTCCTTTTTCAGCACCATTTCCAGCTCCTGAATGGGCTTCTGGATAAGCTCAGCAGTGATAAGCATCTGTGGGGAGAGCTTCTGCTTCTGCTGCATCTGCTGTGTGGCTTTTGATCTGGCTCTCATTCTGTTCATAATTCACATTTCTAATTTTATTTCGGAACTGTCAATAATTATTTTTGTGAACAGGGATGCCACCAAAACTGGTAATCTTCATCTGCACTTTAGCCACAAAATCACCAGTCTTCACTACGTTACGCCGAGGCAGGCATAAAATTAACAAAAATTATTTTTATGTCCTTTTTCATATTAATAAATAATATTTTTTTCGCCTGCCCTGTAAGGAGGAACGACTGTATCAGGGTGTTTTTTTGTGTGTTTTCGTGGCTCATCTTTAATACCTTTATTCATAAATGCTTGGAGGGTATCCAAGTTTCTTATGGAATTTTCTATGGAAAAAAATAAAAAAAATTGACACCATAAAAAATTCAAATAAAAAAAGAAAAAATTTAGGAATCATAAAAGTATATGAAAAGCCGTTACAGTTTTGAAAAGGATTCAATGTTTTCATTTGACATTTGTAATTTGAAATTTGTCATTTTGATTCTACCCCCACCAATAAATTACACTATAGCCGCAACTTACAGAAAACACCAAAGCAAATCATATTTAATCCCATATAGACTTCCGCCAGTTGGCGGATCATGTCTATGCGGGATTTTTTTATTTGAAAAAGGGAAAGTTAATAGTTAACTGGTTATCAGCTATGAAGGAAAAAGGTGAAAATAAAAAATCTAATATTAAATATCTTTCGTGTTCTTTTGTGCCTGCCTCGGCGTAACGTAGTGAAGACTGGTGGTTTTGTGGCTAAAAAATGAAACAGAAAATACTAATCTTAGAAGATGATATTGATTTTAGAGATATTGTTGCAGAATTCCTGTCCGAGAGTGGTATAGATGCTCTTGGTGCTGAGACAATAAAAGAGGCGATAGGTATTTATAATAAGTATGGTTCTGATATAAACCTTTTTATACTTGATTTATGGCTTCCTTATGGCAATGGAATGGATTTCTTAAAAGCACTCAGGAAAAATGGAAATACCGCTCCAGTTATTATAATGAGCGGGATAATAACTGAGGATGTTAAAAGAGTTGGCTGCCAACTCGGTGTGATTGCATACCTTAAAAAGCCGTTTGAGCTTGAGGAACTGGAAAGAGTGGTGAGTAAGGCTTTAACCTCTTCTCCTTCTATGAGAAGGGGTTAGGTTTACCACGTGTCCCGATTCATCGGGATTATTTCACTGTGGGGTTGAGGTAAAGAATCGCTCTTCATATGAAAAAAAACTTGACACCATAAAAAATTCAAATAAAAAAAAGATAAAAATTTGGTTATCATAAAAGTATATGAAAGATTTTTATTGTTTTAAGATGATTTAAATTAGTGAAAAGGGTAAAAACGATGAGAAATAACTTAATAAAACAAAAAAAACCCAGTGAAATAAAAGAAGAATTTCACGGGGTAAACAAGTCCCTTTTTAATCGGGAAAAGGAGAAAAATATAATGAAGAAGTTTAATGTGATTTTGGTTTCAGCAATTCTAATTACCTTAGCACTAACATGGTTTGCATTCCCAATGATGGCAAACACCACAACCTTCCAGCTGGATAACACCGACGCTACCGGTGCCGATACCTACCTGGACCAGGAATACCCTACCTTTAATTACGGTAGTTTAGCCTGGATACAGGTCAGGAGCTACAGCGCCGCCTGGGGCCTTAACTACACCTCGCCTGAAAGCAGGATTTATTTTTTCGTCGTCTATAATAACAAACTCTATGCGGGGACCGCTTTCAATAGAAGAATCTATGTCTATGACGGCAGTAGCTGGAGTTTAAGCTACACCGTTGCAACTGGAAACTCTATTCAGGCGTTAGCCGTCTATAACAACAAACTCTATGCGGGCGGTGATGGCGGACAAATCTATGTCTATGACGGCAGTTCCTGGAGCCAGGACGCCACCTACACCTTTTCTAGTGACCAGGTTTGGTCTTTAGCCGTTTATAACAGCAAACTCTATGCGGGCACCTATCAAGGGGCTGACGGCGGGAAAATCTATGTAAAAGACGGCACCAGCGCCTGGGCATTGTCCGGGAACCTGGCCGAGGAATATATTCACTCTTTAGCCGTCTATAATGGGAACCTCTATGCCGGTAGCGGGAGTAATACTGGTGTTGGAAAAGTTTATGTCTTTAACGGCAGTAGCTGGAGTTTAAGCTACACCGTTCCAGGTGGACAAAATGTTCATTCGTTAGCTGTCTATAACAATAAACTCTATGCCGGAACTGATTATGGTGGAAGAATCTATGTCTACGACGGTAGCTGGACCCTTAACTACGACTCACCTGACATCGACATTTATGCTTTAACCGTATATAACGGGAGACTCTATGCCGGAACCTATAGCAATGCAATCTATGTCTATGACGGCAGTACTTGGAGCCTTAGCTACGAATCACCTGACTCGGATATTTATTGTTTAGCCGTCTATAACAACAAACTCTATGCGGGAAGTTTTGCCGGGAAAATTTACGTCCTCGCCTACAATAACAACAGGTCAATCCTGAAGTTCAATATCGATAGCATTCCGGCGGGCAGCACCGTAACCAGCGCAACATTAAAATTGAAAACTAATTACATTTTAAACGCTACCGGGCGGACCTACTATGCCTACCGGCTGAAAGAGACGAACTGGGTTGAGGGCACTGCTGGTGGTGCGGTACAAACAGGCTCATCCTGCTGGGATTATCGTGTGTATGATACGGCAGCCTGGGCTGGAGGTGGGGGCGGCGGTGACCCGGACGGCACATATACGACCACCGACGGGGCATCGTATACAGTGCCAGCCCAAGGCAACTGGATGGAGTGGAATGTCACCAACCAGGTTCAATACGCCATTGACAATGAAATTGAGGCCCATTTTCTGATAAGGGACGGCACCGAGGACTCTGCGACAGATTGTTTGGTTGAATTCAGAGGTGAAACCTATGGAGCTGATGCTCCCAAGCTTGAGGTCACCTATACAGCACCAGCAACTCTCACTGTCAGCGGTTCTGATGTGTCCTCAGATATGCTCCCTAATACCACTAACAACGAGATGTTATCTATACAGTTAGTGGCCAGTGAAGGGACAATTACTGTTACGGATATGACTTTTGACTTTTCGGGTACAGCTATTGCCGAAGATTTTCCACTCGGCGGTATCAAGCTCTGGAATGATCTTGGTACTGTTGGTATTTATGATGCTGGTACAGACACACAGGTAGGTAGCTCTCAAAATTTCGCCTCATCAGTTACCTTCTCAAGCATGAGCTACGGCGTTTCCACGACCACTAAAAACTTACTCCTCACGGTGGACATAGATAGTGATGCCATCACATCTCACACGCTGGCAGCCACACTTCAGGACAATACGCATCTAACTGTGACTGGCGGCACTGTAAATAGCTTCGACGCGATTAGCACCGCAGCCCGCACCCTGCCTGTCACCCTCTCATCCTTCACAGCACAATTCTTAAATGGTGTTCCTACATTATACTGGCGAACGATGTCAGAGACAGATAATATTGGTTGGTATGTCTATAGAAATGCAGAAGAAGGTTTTACAACTTCTGAAAGAATAACTGATTATTTAATTGAAGGTTATGGCACAACCACAGAACCTCATCATTATATTTATGAGGATGTTGAATTAGATGGAATTCAGGGAGAAACTTATTGGTATTGGATTGAGAGTATAGATCTTGGTGGAGCATTTCACAGATATGAGCCTTCGGTTCTTACTATTCCGGATATTCCTCATCCTGAGCCAAATCAAAATATACCGAAACAGTATGGACTTCATCAGAATAGTCCAAATCCTCTAAGTATTGGAAAAGAGACAACAAAAATAAGTTTTCTGCTTCCAAAAACAGCGAGAGCAGAAATAAAGATATACAACATTCGTGGAGAGCTGGTCAAGGATTTATACAAAGGAATGGCGTATGGAGATGATGAGGTTAAAGACATTATCTGGGATGGCAGAAATGAGAATGGAATTGAACAAGTAACAGGAATTTATCTTTATCAGCTCAAAGTGAATGGCAAAGTATATGAGACCAAGCGACTGATACTCCTTCGTTAGGACTTCGGAGCACAGGTTTTGATGAGATAGCGGAGAGCGTGGAGCGTAAAGCGTAAAAGCGAAAAAGCGAAAAGTGTGAAAAAGACCTTTGGTTCCCGATAAATCGGGATCTTCACTTGCGACACAATCGGGATCCCGATATTTCGGGATGCTACATTAAAAGTGAATGGCAAATCTTATGAAGTTCACCCCGTGTAGTAGCAAAACTTACTACACGGGGTAAATAGGTTGATAATAATGAGATAAATTGGTTAAATTGGTTGAATTGGTAAATTAGTTAATTAGTAAATTCTTGTGCCCGGGGATGTGCATCTCCGGGCACATTTTTATTTACCCCGATAGTTATCAGAGAACCAGCAAAAGAACAAACCACTACTTAATTGTCATTCCCGCGATCCCAGATTTCATCGGGAAGCCTGAACGGATCGGGAATAAATCGGACTGACGGATGGGAACGAGAGGTGAATCATAAAGTTAAATGAAAGGCAGATTGAAGATTTTTTTTATAAATTTCTTGACGCTACAAAATATTCAAAAAATAAAATGATAAAAAATTTGGTTTTCATAACCTCGCCAGAGGTGGGATCCCGATTCATCGGGAAAAGTAATATGAAAGATTTTTATTGTTTTAAGATGATTTAAATTAGTGAAAAGGTTAAAAACGATGAGAAATAACTTAATAAAACAAAAAAAACCCAGTGAAATAAAAGAAGAATTTCACGGGGTAAACAAGTCCCCCGATAAAATCGGGGGAAAATGAGAAAAATATAATGAAGAAGTTTAATGTGATTTTGGTTTCAGCAATTCTAATTACCTTAGCACTAACATGGTTTGCATTCCCAATGACGGTCCAGGCAGCTACCGCCACTTTTTACGCATCTGAAGACACCTGGCTAGACCAGAACTACAGTACTAATAATTACGGCAGTGATTATTGGTTACAGGTCACCAGCTATGGCTCTTGGGAGAACACCAGGTCAATCCTGAAGTTCGATATCAGCAGCATCCCCGCGGGCAGCGAAATAACCAGCGCCACATTAAAGTTGTATCTTGATGGGACTAACGCCACAGGCCGGACCTACTATGCTTACCGGCTGACCGAGACGGGTTGGTGGGAAGGGACCGGGATAGCTAGATATGTAGAAACAGGCGAATGTAGCTGGCTTTTTAGACAGGCCTATGATTACTTTTGGGACGGTGGCACCTATACCACCACCGGCGGGGCGTCGGCTACAGTGCCCAGCAGCGGCGAGATGGCGTGGAATGTCAAAGACCAGGTTCAAACCGCCTACACCGGTGGCATTGACACCCATTTCCTGATAAAGGATGCCTCTGAGGGTTCTGGGACATCGTATTGGACCTCGTTCAAAAGTACAAGTTACGGAAGTGCCCCCCCTACGCTTGAGGTCACCTACACCTCCTCTACGCCGACGATTAGCTCGTTTATACCAACATCAGGCGGCACCGATACCTCGGTGACCATCACCGGTACCAATTTCACCGGCGCTACCGCGGTTAAGTTTGGCGGCACCGATGCCTCCGGTTTCACCGTGGACACGCCTACCCAAATTACGGCCACGGTGGGCAGCGGCACTACCGGCACGGTCTCGGTGACCACATCCTACGGCACTGCTACCAGCACCAATAGCTTTACCTACCTCCCCCCTGGCTCATCCCTCGTAACCTTACAACTGGATAACACCGATGCCACCGGAGCCGATGCTTTCCTGATGCAAGGACAGCCTACCACGAACAACGGCGGCTACGCCTGGCCCCACGTCCAGAGCAATTCCGGCGGCAACGAGAGGATGATACTGAAGTTCGATATCAGCAGCATCCCCGCGGGCAGCACTGTAATCGGCGCCACATTAAAGTTGAAGACCGATTACCTTGAAAACTCTTTAGGGCGGACCCACCAAGCTTACCGGCTGACCCAGACGGACTGGGTTGAGGGGACTGGTAGTTATACACCCGAACTATCGGGCACATGCTGCTGGACTTATCAGCAGTACGCCACATTAGCCTGGACGAGCGCGGGCGGCACCTATACGACGGACGGCGGAGCATCGGCTACAGTACTTGCTGCAGGCAATTGGATGGAGTGGACGGTTACCGACCAGGTTCAATATGCCTGCACCAATGACATCGATGCCCATTTCCTGATAAGGGATGGCACCGAGAATGGTTCAGCCCATTTGGTTATGTACAAAGGTGAAAGCACAGGAGTTACTAATGCGCCCAAGCTTGAGGTCACCTATACGGTCAGCGCCACCTTCACATGGACAGGTTCAAGTGATCAAGCCACATGGGCTAACGCAGACAACTGGTCGGGTCCTGCAGGATATCCTGAAGGGGTAAACGATAAGGCTGTAATCAACTCAACTGATGATGATATTAATACAAGAGGTGATCTCACAATCGGAGAATTAGAGATAAGCGGAACCTACTCGGGTACACTTACCCTTGGGGGAGCGCTGACCTTAGATGATGCAGACACTCAGAATGGCGCTATCACTATCGCTTCCGGCACCCTTGATGTCTCAAACTATCAGATAAGTATTGACGGTGACTGGACCAAAACGGGAGGCACATTTACTTCACAATCAGGCACAGTGGTATTTACAAAGGTATCGGGCACACAGAACATAACTTCAGGAGGAGCAAGTTTTTTCAATATCACTTTCAGCGGCACAGGTGGAACTTTAACTTTGCTGGATGCTCTGGATATTAATGGAGCGCTTCTAATTTCTGCCGGAACGTTTATTATGAATAATAAAAATATGAATGTAACTGGAAATCTTACCATTTCAAGTGGAGCTGCATTTACAAAAGGAACAGGTACTTTAAATTTTGATGGAACAACTAATTTAACCGATAATACAAGCACAAAACAGGATTTAGGAAAAGTGAAAGTGGACTGAGGAATTTAAAAATGCTCCACAGAGGTATTAACGAAAAAAATGAAAACTAAAATAGGTTAGGAGAATAAGATGAGTAAAAGCAAAATGACTACAAAAAAAGAAAAAAAAGAAAGAGGAGGATTAAAATGAGTAAAAAACTCTTATGTATCAATGTAATAACAATTGCATTGATGCTAATGGCAAGTACGGCATTTGCCGCAAAGCTTACTATAGTAACGGACATCCAATGTGAATCGCTTGAAGTAACAGCAGGCAATGAAGTTGAGGTTACGACTGAGATGGTCGTTGATGTAAATGGTGCAGTAACAAATGCCGGCACATTAATTATGGCAGGTACTTCTGAGCTAAAGTGCTCTGGAACATTCACAAACACTGTCACTGGCGCTGTAACTGCTAACAGCTCGAAGTTCACTTTTGATGGTGCCGAAACCCAATCAATCGATGCCGATGGTGAGTCACTTTATGATGCTGTTTTCTCTACCGGCGCAAAATCAATTGATGGAAATCTTACTATCACCAATACGCTTACAAGTGGACAAAATGTGACTATTGCTACTGAAAAGACTCTGTCCCTTCCTGCTGCAAGCGTAGCTACAATATCCGGTGGTAGCTGGACTGTAACAGGTAATCTCTCAGCTGATGATGCTTCAGAAATAGTCTATACAAGTGTTGACGCTCAAACTGTAATTGCTGCAGACCACGGCAAATTAACACACAATGGTGACGGAACACTAAGCCTTACAGCTCCCTTAATCTGCGGTGGTCTTCTCACAAACACAAAGGGTATCTTCACTGCCGTCTCTCATAATTTGACAGCACCCGGTATAGTGTGGACAGCCGGGTCGGTTACTGCAACTCCTTCTGGAGCATGGGATATTGGCACAGATGGTGTAAATGTTAATGGCGGTACATTCGTTGCTACAAGCGGTGCATTTACCGTTGAAGGTAACTGGGACATGACCGGAGCTACTGCCTTTACACCAGGAAATTACTCAGTTGATTTTGATGGAGCCAGTGCACAGACTATTACGTCAGCCGGAAAACCTTTCTACAGCGTTGATATCAGCAATACTACTGCTGCAGTCAGCCTGGCTGACAAGTTTGAATTTAATGCAGCCGGTACACTGACAATTGATGCCACTGCTACCTTTGCTCTTGCAGGCAATGAATTTGACGATAATGGCGGTACGATCACAAACACTGGTACTTTCCAGATGTATGGTGATGAAGCGATCACCCAAACATCATTGAGCATTCCTACAGGATTGACAAAGTTTGTGAAAACTGGCGGCGCAACGCTGACCACTAAATTGGCTGGACTGGCTAATGTTGAGTTCGACTCCAATGGCAATACATTCACACTGGGTGAAGATATGACCTTTATCACCGGTAACATCACAGTAGCCACCGGTACTACGCTGAATATGGATACATTTGGTATTACACTCGCAGATGGAAAGACTGTAACAAATTCTGGAACCTGGACACAACCCACTGGTGGAGTATTTACCTGCTCCGGTGCTGCCACTTTTGCAGGAAGCGCTGTGAACTTTTATCAGTTCTCTGCAGTTCCAGGTGCGGCAAAGACCATCCAATTTGCCGGTGGGAAAACTTACACCATTGCTAATAACATAACCATAACCGGGGAAGATGGTAGCGAAGTTACGCTACAAGGCGTAGGTTCTACTGCAACCCTCGATAACACTGGAGGAGTACAAAGTATCGACTATGTAATTGTGAATGATGTAAACGGTACTACAACCCATCATCTTGTAGCTAGTAACTCATACGCTTCCGGCGGCACTACAACATTCTGGGACTTTGGCGTAATCTTATTCATCTCAGATAGTGATGGAATCTGGAATGACGCAGATAGATGGAATCAAAATCGTGTTCCTACTTCTTCTGATAACGTACAGATCTCAAATGCTGTCACACTGGATATTTCACCAACTGTCAATGACTTTACAATAGATGCTACCAAATCTCTTGCCTGTGCAACCTACACCATAACTGTATCAGGAACCAGTGATATTAACGGAACAGCAACAATCAGCACAGGAACTTATGACGCCAATGGCAGCTTTGATGCAACAGGCGGAACTATAACATTCAGTGATGCAGGCACACTCGAGCTCGCCAGTACTGTAACAAGTCTCGGTACTCTCTCTGGCAATGGTACTGTAGATTACAATGGTGCTGCTCAGACTGTCTTCGGAGATGCCTATTATAATCTTACACTGAGTGGAAGCGACACCAAAACACTTGGCGAAGCTATCACAACTGCAGGCAACCTGACAAATAGTGTAACACTGGATGTAAGTGCAAGCAATTTCGCCATATCAGTCGCCGGCAACTGGGCTAACAGCGGTACTTTCACTCCACAATCAGGTACTGTAACCTTGGTAGGTAACTCAGTCGCAGATCAGACAGTCACAACTAGCGACCAGGCTTTCTATAACCTCACATTGAATAACGACGAAGACACACACGTCAAGGCAGTAATTTCAGGAATTCTGGATGTAAATAATGATCTTACTCTAACTGATGGTACTCTTGATCTTGATACAAACGATCCGAATGTATTCATCGGTAATGCTCTCTCTATCGCAGATGGCGCTGTATGGACCAAAGGAGATGGAACAACCACATTTGATGGAGATGCTTGTACTCTAACAGACAATAATGGTACTCCGAACAATCTGGGAATAATCAAAGTTGATTAATGTCTTAAGTATACTGCCAAAACTTGTTCCGACTTTTCAGGGCAAGTTTTGCCGGACTTAACATCTCAGGTAGGATAATGAAATCAATACACCGGAAAAGGATTTTCAGATGAAACACTCATCCCGACAAGTCGGGGCAAATGAAGATGAAAATAACACACCCCCTCCGATGAATCGTCCCGACGGGTCGGGACTCTTGATAGAGGGGAATTCCAAAAAATCCCCTCTCGAGAGGGGTGGACATCCCGATTCATCGGGATGGACGGGGTGTGTAATCTGACTGTCCGACGTAGCTTTAGCGTAGACGGGTGTAGCTATTTTTATATGAAAAGAATATCTGCTTTAATCATAAGCGTTTTTTTTCTGTTTTCATCATTTGCGTATGCAGAGACTTTGAACATGCTAAGTCCTACAGAAGGTGATTTTCTTGAAATTGGAAGTAACGCTACTCTTATCACTAATAATCATAAGCTTGATATTAATGCTCTTGGTATTTCTATATACGGTACTCTTATTGCCGGCTCAGATACGATACTCTGTGCCGGCGACTGGACACTCGACAGCCTGGGAACATTTATTGATTCCACTTCTACCGTCGTATTTGACAGCGATACTACACAGGTCATTACCGGAGAAAACACTTTTCATAACCTGAGCATCCGAAATTCAGCCGCTTCTCCGGCAGATACGGTTGATGTGGACGCAGATTCTTTAGCAGTGACAAATATCCTCCTTATAGAGGACGGGCAGTTTCAGCCTGCAAACGGTTCTCAATTTGCAAATATATCAATTGACTCAAATGGAGTTCTAAAGCCTGATTCCGGGGCTGTTATTTCAGCTTCAGGGAATTGGAGTAATTCAGGAACTTTTACTCATAATAATGGAAAAATTGCTCTGGATGGCTCCAAACAGTCCCTAAGCGGGAACACTGATTTTTATAGGCTATACAAGGTGGTAACCGCTAACGATACTTTAACTTTTGGCTGTCATGGAACCCAGACAATTACAAACGAACTAACTTTGCAAGGTGCAGTGGGTAATCTACTTGCATTACGGAGTGACACGACTGGCGTGCGATTTGGAATTAACCTCTCACCTGGCGAGAGTCAATCACTTTCCTATCTTGATATAAAAGATTCCAATGCATCAGGAGGAGATGAACTTACAGCCTTGCGTTCAACCGATTCCGGCAATAACCTGAATTGGAGTTTCCCTGCTGCAGCTCTCTGTGCCAATATCAATGTATGGCTGGAGGGTCCATACGACAGTGCCGGCGATTCTATGAGGACCACTATAAATAATTCAATACCACTTACCTCTCCTTATGCTGATTCATTAATAGTAGAGAGTATACCGGGTAATGTCGTGGATTGGGTATTGGTTGAGCTCCGCACTGATACAACAGGAGCAACCATAGTAATCCAAAAATCTATGTTTTTACTAAATAATGGGAAAATTGTAAAAGCTCAAAACATAGAGACTGCACCCGAATTTCCGGATTTAGCTCAGGGTAACTATTATACAGTGGTGCATCATCGTAATCATTTAGCTATTATGAGCAAAACCGCACAAACATATAAGCCGCAGGGTGATACTCCTTATACAGATATTGCTCTTAAGGATTCTACCAATGTCTACGGCACAGATGCTGTAAAGGAGGTGGAGTCCGGGGTTTCTGCGATGTACGGCGGAGAAGGAAATAGTACTGGAATCATTACAGTTTCAGATCAGAGCGAAGCGGCAAACCATCGTGGCGAGGTCGGATATCTGGTTACAGATTATAATTTATCAGGAGTTACTACTGTTGCAGATCAGAGTATGTGTAACAACAACCGTGGTAGCCGTACCAAGGTTCCTAATTAATTAAAATAAGGTAGCCCATCTATGAAAATTATGCTGAAGTGTAAAAAAATGTTACTCTTGCCGGTTTCATTTCTATTTCTATTGATTCTTTCTTCGACTTTGCCGGCACACCCTAAAGTTGAACCTCACATTATTAATACAGGTATGAAAATAGAAGAAGCCAATATAGCCCGAGAAAAAACCGAAAGTATTGGTAATCACAAAACCAGGAGAAATTTCATTGAAACAAAAACCGAGCGAAAGGAAACAATTAACAATTTATCTATAGGCAGCACTTACCTTCTCGGAAAAAATGGCAACACAATGGATATGAATATCAGCAACCCGAGGGTAGATGGTAATTATTTTAAATTTGAAATACAAATTAGACGAACAAATACATGGGAATCCGGATTGCTCGAGAATGCATTGGGCCATGTAGATTTCTATTTCGACAGAAACGCAGACGCCTTCACAGGAACCCCGAGTTATGAAAATTTACATACTGATTTAACTGGAAACAATTATACCTGTACAGCTCAAGTAAATGGAGATAAGCTGCAATTTAAGATTGTATATTCACTTCAAGATACGAATTTCTTCAAACCCTATCTTGATGTATATGAAACTGTGTGTACAATGGTGTGGGAAATTGCAGATTTTTCTCAGAACTCAGGAGTTACCTGGGATCAATTAAACACCGGTGCTCTAACAGCTGCGAATAATGCAATTAATCTAACTTACTATGGAAGTGGTGATATATCCTTCTCTATAGGAATAGATGATGAAAATAATTATAATTTACCAAAAGGATTTACACTGCATCCAAATTATCCAAATCCGTTTAACCTTGTAACTACCATTTCTTTCTCAACCACAGAGAGCACTGGGAACACAGAGATTTATATTTATAATCTTAAAGGTCAAAAAATTAAGACACTGGTTAATGAAGTTATTCCAGCAGGAAATCATACAACAATTTGGAACGGAAAAGATGAGTTTGGGAAAGATGTTTCTCCAGGTGTTTATTTCTATAAATTACAAACAGACAGGTATTCAAAAGTTAAGAAGATGACGCTTTTGAAATAGCATGAAACTGAAACTTGAGTTGAAAAACAGTTCACTTAAAAAAAAGATTTTTCAAACTTTATTAGGAAAGAAGATAAATAAATGAAAAAGTTTAATGTACTCAATATAAAAAGGAGAGAGCCCTCTTCTCATAGAAAGAACATTGAAACCGGTTTCCACCAATCCGGATATGTATCAAATAAATTGAAGGAATTTTCTGTAATTCTGATTTGTTCTCTTTTTATATTGCCGGTTATATTATTAAGTCAGCCCGAAAAAGATTTTGACCTCGAGAAAACTAAAAACAGTGGATATTCTCATGAAGGGGCTGATATAAAAAGACACATTTCCCAAGAATCAAGGAAATACCTGCTCCAAAAAGGGGATTTTACAAAAGTAAACAAAGATATAAAT
>Ga0265594_1002463_pt1 | contig 13221 bp, 8 predicted proteins | sample saktaG_11_FD_190147 | JGI IMG/M metagenome (GOLD analysis project Ga0265594, IMG submission 190147) | Saline water microbial communities from Sakinaw Lake, British Columbia, Canada - sak_2011_5_24_80m | ecosystem: Environmental > Aquatic > Non-marine Saline and Alkaline > Saline ... | reverse complement strand
CCTCAAACTCTAAACTCAATTCATCACCGTGGCGCATAATGGCATACATATCATCTGTTTTCTCAAGAAGAGGCAGGACATTGCCATATTTTGTATAGTTTCCGTACATAAGAAAGTTTTCCCGGTTGGGTAACTGTTCATCCGTAACATTTATGTTTCTGTGTCCGGTTGTCGGGTATTGATAATTTATTGATCCGCCCCAGTGCAAATTTGCGTAACTTGGGTCTAGGTAGGTTACATTAAAATCCACCGGTGCAGAATCATCCAACAACACCTGGTCAATGATATTGATGGTTGTTTTTGAATAAGGTGCGCTTATCCTCATCTTGGTATTATTTGTTTGAAGAATGTTGGGGATATTAAATACAAATGTTTTCTCATCCCCGGTAAACTTCCCGAACTTTTTTGCTACCTGCCAGTTGCCATTGCTATCTAATGTTTCTATAATCAGGTTATTCTGGGATGATAGCTTTTGATTAAGCTCGTATGAAGACCATCCGGAGATAACCAATTTTGCATATTGTGGGTTCTCTATTTCACCGAAATCTACGATGACTGAATTGGGCTCTTTGTTGATCATCTTAAGTGGTATCCCGTCTTTATCAGAAACTGAAGACAGGACATTGTTCCCATATTTGTCAATCGCGCTTACAGGTACTTTAGGATCTTTTACTGTCACGAAGTCTTTAGCGGGTGTTACATTGTCTGAGTAGGTATTATGCCACGTGTTCAATACGCTATATCCATTAGGAACATCAACTAAAACCAATCTTGCCTCGTCAAAAAAGTCTGATTCAGGAATGACTTCCCTTACTTTTAATTTATAAATCCCGTCTGTTGATCCAAAATTTCCCAACTCATAAATTCCTGCTTCGTAGAGGGGTGTTTCGAACCATGAGCCACCAAGCGATTCACCGGCAAGGTCTGTATAATAATTATAATTGGTTCCATCCCCGAGATATAAAAAAGGACAAGACCCGGGCGAAGCACTCCTGGTCATCACCAATTTTGCTTCTATACCACTGATGCTTGCGTCAGCTGGAACATTGAATGAGAAATTGTAAAAATCATGCTGTTGGTCGTTAACGGTAGGATAGGCGTAATAATCATCTTGAATATAAACATATGTAGGCTCTGTCCAATCCGTATAATCATCCCCTTCTGCTGTTGGAGACTTAAATCCTGTATTATCACTTGCTGTAGCAGATGTCTCAAGCTGAATAGCGGCATCATCTGTTCTTTTAATATGTAAAGCCTGGCCCGGGCTCGCCGTCCCGATGCCCACGTTGCCGGAAGAGGCTTGGGCATAGAAAATAGGTGAGGCGTTATTGATAAGCACAGAAACGCTGGTGCTATCAGCATTAGCCACGGCCAAATCAGCCTTGCCGTCGCCGTTAACGTCGCCGATGGCGACTGAAATTGGACTAGTCCCAGTGGTATAATCCACTTTGGCAGCAAAAGTCCCGTCGCCGTCATTAATAAACACAGAAACGTCGTTATCAGTAACATTAGCTACGGCCAAATCCGCTTTGCCATTGCCGTTAACGTCGCCGATAGCGACTGATTTTGGATAAACTCCAGTTGCATAATCAACTTTGGCGGCAAAAGTTCCGTCGCCGTCATTGAGAAAGACGGAAACGGTGTTATCAACAGCATTAATTACGGCCAAATCAGCCTGGCCGTCGTTATCAAGATCACCGATGGCGACTGAAAATGGCCAAGTCCCCGTGGTATAATCCACTTTGGCGGCAAAAGTCCCATCACCGTCATTGAGAAAGACGGAAACGCTGACACTAAAAAGATTAGCTACGGCCAAATCCGCCTTGCCGTCGCCATTAACGTCACCAATGGCGACTGAATTTGGATTATCCCCAGTTGTATAATCCACTTTGGCGGCAAAAGTTCCGTCGCCGTTATTAATAAATATGGAAACGCTAGTACTATTAAAATTAGCTACGGCTAAATCAGCCTTGCCGTCGCCATTAATGTCACCGATGGCGACTGATTTTGGACTATCCCCAGTTGTATAATCCACTTTGGCGACAAAAGTCCCATCACCGTTATTAATAAATACGGAAAGGGTATTACTATCGCTAACTAGAGCTAAATCCGCCGCACCATCGCCATTAAGATCGCCAATGGCGACTAAATTTGGATAATCTCCAGTTGTATAATCCACTTTTGCGGCAAAAGTCCCACCGCCGTCATTGATAAATACGGAAAGACTTGGACTCTCTCTATTAACCACCGCCAAATCTGCCTTATTGTCGCCGTCAAGGTCACCGATGGCGACTGAATATGGAGCAGTTCCAGTAGTATAATCCACTTTGGCGACAAAAGTTCCGCCATTGGTCAGAAGCATTTCTCCGGCCTGAATACTGCCGATATTTATTAGATTACCTGTGCTGGTCAGTCTTTGGGCTCCTAAAATACTGTCTTTGCCAATACCTCCGGTTCCGATACCTCCGGAAAAGTTTGTATAACCGTCAAATCCAAACTGGGCAGTTAGAATACTTGTGGACAAAGAAGAGAGGGAGATGTCATGAGCAATAAGTTCCCTGGTGTTAGTTGTGCCCGATACATCAAGTTTATAGCTTGGCGCTGCCGTCCCGATGCCGACGTTGCCGTTCTGTAAAATTCTCATTTTTTCTGTTCCGTCAGCACCTAAAGCTAAATCATTACCACTATGCCCCCAGATAGTTAGCGGAAAACCTGTCCCAGCAGAAGTACCGATTTCGCCGCCTGAACCTCCACTAACACTACCAATTGATATAGCATTCCCGCTATCATAACCAGGGAATCTAACATCTAGTCTCGTTGCTGGGCTCGTCGTCCCGATGCCGACGTTGCCAGTAGGACTTAAAATTAAATCTCCTTTGCCAGTACTTATAACACCGTTAGTTTGGTCGTGGGTTAGAGATAACCATTGGGTATTGTCAGTATCAGGATCGGTCGCCGAATGAATAATGATTGTTGGATTTGCTTGGTTTGCGTGGTCGTGGTTTTTACCTCTATTGGCATAATCAACAAAAAGAATTGACTTAGAATCTGTTCCTAAATAAAATCTCGCTGTATCGGCAGCCTCTGATGCACTCCAACCAAGACCGGCATCATATCCATCTCCCATTACATACGATTTCCCATCTGCCATTACTGTAGCTTCACCTAAATGCGCCGTATCATTTGTATAAATTTCTCCATCAAAATATGTCACTCCATTTACTTCTAATCTTCCACTTACCAATAAATCATCATTGGTATTAAATGTATGAGAGGTTGTCCCTGCATCTCCTATTCTTGTATAACCCGTCCCGTTTGGTAAAAGTGTTAGAATACCATTTGAAAGTGTTGAAATACTGCCTACAACTGAAATTAAACCCGCCACACTCCCGTCTAATGTCGCTGTAGCATTAAGGTAGATTAAAGGAGAGGTGATTTGGGTTGTAAATACGGGCGAAGTTCCAAATACCCACTTGCCAGTCCCGGTTGCATCTGAGACCTTCCCTAACCAGGTGGCAGAGGTCTGGCTTGCTATGGTTGCTGCTACGCTTCCCGGGCCTGTGGCTGTAACCTCGCCGGTTAGAGCAGTAATATAGTCACCTGGTGCCTGATAATCTGTGCCAGCTGCTGCTATTGATAACAAACCAGTTCCAGTAGTAATTTTTAAGAGTCCGGTAGCTAAGGCGGAATTAAGATTGGTAATAGAGGTCTGGGTAATGCCTATGGCTGGAGTAGTCCCGCCGCTTGAGGTTATGGGGGATGTTCCTGATACAGATGTGACGTAAGTTCCGGCTGGCTGGTAAGAAGTTGTATCTATGCTTAATGTTCCTGTTCCCCCTGATGTCTTAACAAAGCCATTGGAGGTTAATTCGGATAGAATATAAGAACCTTTGGTGGCGTCAGAGGTTGTTCTTAAAGTTAGATTGCCTGAGGCAGCCGAAGAGCCATAGATAGTTGGCGAGGTAACAGAGGTTGAGAGAGTAATTGTTGACCAAGAAGGAGTATTGGTCCAAGTAGGGGCACCAGTCCCTCCGGAGATTAGGGCATAATCCGTAGTTCCAGCGGCTGAGAAAGCATAGGCTGAGCCTGTTCCATAAGCAATTGCTCCAGCAGTAGGACTAGCAGTGCCGGCTGTTCCACCTCTGGCAATAGCTAATTGAGCTTCAGTTGTTAATTGACCGCCAGTAGTAGTAATAACTGGGCGATCAGCGGTTAAACCAGAAAAGGTAATGGTTCCAGAGGAACTGAGGCCGGTAATGTTTTCTAAAAGACCTGAATTGGTTAATCTGGAGGTTCCGCCAGTTTTAAGGGAACCGTCGGAAAGGTCTAAATCAGCTACCTGACTGGCATTAGAGTTCAAGAGCATCAAGGTTCTGGTGGCAACTCCGGTAATATCAATTGTTTTGTCGCCTCCAGCTAAGGTTAAAGTTGCCGGGTTTATGGTTAAGGTATCAGTGGTGGCATCTCCTATTATGGTATTGCCTTCGACCGAAAGGTCTCCGGCAATGGTGGTGGTACCTATTGAGCTTGAACCTTCAAGGATTAAGTTGTTTCCGTAAATATCACCTTCAGCATCAATAGCAAACTTAACAGAGTTATTAACCGCTAATCCCAGGAGGTTGCTGTCAGCTGTGGCAGTGACCGGGTTAATATAAATTGGAGCATCATCCTGGTTCCAGGTTAAACTGCCGATTGCCCAGGCGCCGGTGTGGGCTTGGGTCGGAGCTTTGCTAAAGATTGCTTTTCCGGAAATGTTGATACTTCCGGAATTGGAATCTAAGGTAAGATCTCCGGAGTCGGTGGAAATAGTTCCTGTTTTTATCTGGATATTGTCGATTAATACAGCCTGGCCTGCTCCTGACTGGGTGATGGTTAAGGCCGGGGAAGTTCCAGAGTAAGAAAAGCTGCCTGCTTTACTTGAAGCAATGGTTAAATCATCTACCACGTAGGCATCTTCAATAGACCCTGCCTGCCAACTGCCAGCGGTAATTGTCCCCAGGGTAGTAAGAGAAACGGCTCCTGAGGGGCCAACTGAGGGCGGAAGATTAATATAGCCACGGCTGGCAGTTAATTGCAGTTTTCCAACATCAGTTTCTTGCTGCAAAAGAGTAGCTTGAATTCTTTTTAAAGATTCGTCATCTAAGGTCCTGGTTTCTTTGGTGATTTCTTTTATCGGCTCTACCTTGGTAATTTTGCTTACCTCTATAACTTTTTCTGGTTTTTCTTTTAGTTCTTTTAATTCTTTCTGGAGCTTTTCTAAATCTTCCTTTTGGGCATACTCTTTTTCTTCTGGTTTTTCTATTACAATTTCTTTTTTAGTTTCTCTTTTAAAGAGTCCGGTGATAGCTCGGGGAATTTTTCTTATTCCCTGGGTAAAGTTTTTAAAAGCTAAAGAAAAAGTTCTTGCTCCGTTTTTTAGATTCTCTGAGAACCAGTGGCCAAATTCTTTGAAAGTATTGAAAGTTGATTTTAAAACATCTGGAGAAGTAACCTGGGCCAATCCTTCGGACGCAGGTAGCAGATTTAAGACGATCGCCCTCTGGGTGTTATCAATGGTTTCAGAAACATTAGCGAGGCTATGAGGAATATCAGAAATGGTTTCAGATAAGATTTTTGCTGTACTCTCAATAATAATATCTCCAGCTTGGCCTACTATATATGTATAAGGCTCAAGGTCTTGATAAACATTCCTCAGACTTTCTTTGCCAGAAACTACCCCTGCAATTAGTAAAACAAAAACCAGGGCTATTACTAAGGCTGGTCGGAGTTGCACGGGTGTCACCCGTGCAATCTCTTCTACTGGTAAATTCTTTGGTGGAGGAACAAGTTTTTTTTCTTTTAAATTATTTGCTTTTAAATTATTATTGTATTCTTCCACTCTTTCAATATATTCTTTAACCCATTCTTTTTTGGTTAGCCAGTTTCTGCCAATTTTCACTGCTTTTAATTTCCCCTGTCTGGCTCGCAAACTTAAATATTCCTGTGTGTAAGAACAGTATTCCGTGGCCCCTTGAAGAGATATGTAATCGTTAGATTTTTCTTCTGCCATATTTGTGGATAATAAAACTTGACAAAAGATTTTGGATAAGTAAAATTTAATTAGAAGACTCCAATCCAATATAAAATCGCCGAATTTCCTTACACTTAATTTTTGGCTGATTTCTCGGAGTCTTCTTTTTTTTATTTGTACACGAATTTACCAGAATCTTATCTCGGTTGTTTAAGCAGATTATTTCATTTTCTTATATCCAGGAAAGCTTGTCAAGACTCTAAGCTGTGGATAACCTATCGGCTATCAAAGATAGCCCTAATGACTCTTAATGCTCTCTAATATACCCAAACCAACAAAAGTCATAATCAAAGAAGAACCCCCATAACTTACTAAAGGCAAAGGAATTCCTATTATCGGTAAAATTCCAAGATTCATACCAACATTGATAAAAATTTGGGAGATTAAAATAATAGCAAGCCCGGTACCAAAAAGTCGAGGGAAATTACTAGTTGCCGATAGGGTAATTTTTATTATCCTCCAGATTAGAAGAGAAAATAAAAAGAATAAAATTCCCACCCCCAGCAAACCAAATTCTTCAGCAATAGCTGCAAAAATAAAATCGGTCTGAGGTTCGGGTAAAAAACCGTATTGAGTCTGGGAACCCTGTCCTAAACCTTGGCCAAAAATTCCACCAGCACCTATGGCAATTTTTGCTTGATTCTGCGACCAGGCCCCTCCTAAGGGTTCAATTTGAGGCATAATAAAATTTATAACTCTTTCTTTCTGATAATCTTTCAAAAAAGCTGACCAACCTAAAATTAAAACTAAAAGACCGCAGAAGCAAAGGATTAAAAAATGACGGATTTTTATCCCGGATATAAGTAAAATTCCCACCCATAGGGCAATTAAAATTAAAATTGAGCCCAGTTCTGGTTGAAAAAAAATTAAAAGAGCTGGAATTAAAACATAGAACCCAGAAAGAAGAATATGCCTTATCCGATACATCTCAATATGCCTCCCTGAAAAATATTTGGCTAATAAAATTATTAAAACAATTTTAGTAAACTCTGTTGGGTCAATCGAAATTGGGCCAACTTTGTACCAACTTCTCACCCCCCGAATTTCCGGGGCGAAAAAAAATAAACCAACCAAGGCGACTAAACAAAGAAAATAGAGAATTAAAATTAAGTAAGGATCTTCTCTCAAACTTCTCCAATCAAGAAAACTCAGGCCTATCATTAAAGAAAATCCTACCCCAAAAAAAATAATCTGCTTTTTAAAATTCAAAAAATCCCCTCGGCCAAGGGAACTGCTATAGAGAGACAAAAAGCCAATACCTACCAGTAATACTGTGGCAGTAATTAAAACCCAGTCTAGTTTTTTTATGTGATGTAACATTTGATTTCTAATTTCTATTCCAACATTTCAAGAAATTTCCTCTCATCTATTATTCTAATGTCTAATTCTTTTGCCTTGCTAAGTTTCGTGAAACCAGGCTCTTTGCCAGCAACAACGAAATCAGTTCTTTTTGAAACTGACTCAGAAATTTCTCCGTCAAGTAATCTGATTTTTTCTTTTGCTTCCTCTCTGGCCATAGTTTCCAAACTACCTGTTAGTACAAAAATCTTTCCCAATAATTTTTGCTTGCCCGCCGAAGCTGGAGCTGAAGCAGGGCTTTCTATTTTTATTCCAGCTTTTTTTAGTTTTTCCAAAAATTCCGAATTACTTTTTTGGGAAAACCAGTCATAGATACTTCTGGACACTACCGGACCAATATCCATAACTTTTTGTAACTCCCCAAGACTTGCCTTTTTTAATTTTTCTAAAGAACTGAAAGAGTCTGCCAAATCCATACTGGTTTCTTCTCCAACATTTCTAATTCCTAAAGCGTAGATAAATTTTGATAATTGAATTTTTTTTCGAGACTGAATTGCCTCGATTAAATTTTTAACCGATTTTTCAGCAAATCTCTCGAGGGGTAATAAATCTCCTTTCTCAAGCACAAATAAATCAGCCGGGTCAGAAACTAATCCTTCGTCAATCATTCTGTCAACAATTTTAGGCCCAAAACCAGGGATATCAAAAGCTCCCCTTGAAATAAAATGACAAAAATATTCTTTCAGCTGAGCTAAACATTTTGGATTTGGACAACGCCAAATAATTTCTCCAACGGGCTTAATAAGTTTTACTCCGCAGGCAGGGCATTTTTTTGGCATTCTAAAAATCTTTTCTTTTCCGGTTCTTAACCCTGGCAAAACTTTAATAATGTCAGGAATAACATCCCCTGCCCTGCCAACAATAACCGTATCACCAATTTTTACTCCTATTCTTTTTATTTCGTCTTCGTTATGAAGAGTAGCCCTGGAAATTGTTACTCCGCCAACCTGCACAGGTTTTAAAATTGCTACAGGGGTTAAAGCTCCTGTTCTGCCTACCTGAATAATAATATCTTCTATAATGGTAGCGGCTTGTTTTAAAGGAAATTTATAAGCAATAGCTCCCCGGGGCGTTTTTCCTACTACTCCCAATTTCTCAAAAATTTTATTTGAATTAATAATAACTACAATCCCATCAATTTCATAGGAGAGCTTTTCTCTTAGTTTTTGGCTTGCTTTATGGAACTCAAAAACTTCTTTCAAATTTTTGCAATATTTATTGTGAGGATTAATTTTAAAACCTAAAGCTTTTAAAATCTGGTGTTTTTCTTGGTGAGTTTGGAGTTTACCCGCCGAAGCCTTGGCGAAGGCGGGACCAAGGTCAGTAGTCAAATCATAGGCGAAAGAATCGAGGCGACGAGAAGCTGTTATTTTTGGGTCAAGCTGCCTGATAGAGCCGGCTGCCACATTCCTTGGATTGGCAAAAAGAGCTAAATTCTTTTTTTCTTTTTCTCTGTTTATTCTTTCAAATTCTTTTTTTGAGATAAAAACTTCTCCCCGGACCACCAACTGAGAAACTGCCCCCCTCCTGCCCCTCTCCTGTCCCTCCAATTTTAAAGGGACGGCCTCAATTGTTTTTAAATTCTGGGTAACGTCTTCGCCAACAATTCCATCTCCCCGGGTGGAACCAACCCTTAATATCCCCTGCTCATAAATCAGCTCAATAGCTAAGCCGTCAATTTTAAGTTCGCAGAAAAAATCTATTTCTAGCTTTTCTTTGGCTGTCAAAAGTTTTGAAATTCTCCCGAGCCAATCTTTCATATCATCTTCTGAAAAAGCGTCATTAAAAGAAAACATCGGCTCAGGGTGTCTAATTTTCTCAAATTTTTCTAAGGGCCTCCCTCCCACTCTTTGGGTGGGCGAATCAGGAGTAAGAAACGAGGGAAACAATTGCTCTAAATCAAAAAGTTCTTTTTTCAAAGAATCAAGGGCAGCCTCAGAAATCTCTTGCAGGTCAAGAACATGATATAAATAACGGTGATAGTTGATCACCTCTTTTAATTTTTCAATCCGTTGTTTAGCCTCAGCTTTAGTCATAAGAATGATCCTATCTCAGCGGATGATTTCGATTGCCCTTCTTGTTTCTTTAAAAATTCCTACTGATTTGATGCAGTAGTTAGGAGCTGTACACTTTGGCCCGGATAATAAAACTTGGGCGCTATAGCTTGCTCCATTTTCTAAAACACCTGAAGCATCGGTTCCCCTATAAAGGACTTCTTCGATTCCGGTATCAGCAGCATAAAAAGCTACCACCGAATCTCCTATTCCTCTTATTATCTTTATTTGACCAAATAAAATGGCTGATATCCCCAAACCTATAGATAAAAGGATAGCCATAATTAATAGGGCAAGATAAAGGGATACTCCTTTTTGTGAGATTTTTTTATAGTTCATATCCTCAATAATTCGATTAGTATTTAATGTCGAGGTTTCTTTGAGAAATTGTGGTTTGAATTTTTATCTCTGGCTGTTCCTCGGGTTTTTGGCCTTTACCTTTCACAGCTAAAAAGATTGTTACTCTTGGCTGAAGATCATCATCCTGGGACCAACCTGAAGAGCCGAAATTAAGAGAGGTTATCCGGAGATTAGAAGAAGTTAGGTCTAATGTTTCCTCACCACTCTCGCCAATTTTTTTTCTGTATTTTAACTGGACACCCTCAAGGAAAAATTCTTGGCAGTCATCTTCTTCCAAATGATTTATAAATTTCAGGCCAGAACCACTATGGGTAATTTCATAATTTAAGCCGTTTTGGGAAAGACAGGTAGGAATATCAGCAGTTTGTTTTTGTGACATCCTCAAAGCCCGGCTCATATATTCTAAGGCATAACTTGTTTGATTTAAAAGCCTTTGAGAAGATAAAGCATTTTTCTGACTCCTGAAGCTGGAAATAAAAACTCCCGAAATTGCTCCTATAATCAGAGAAAAAATCATCACCGATGCGAGCATCTCAATTAAGGTAAACCCTCCTTTCTTTATTTTAACATTAAAGCATTTTAACATATTAACATTTAGTTATTTCGGATGATTTTAGCGCCAGTTATATAAATTCTCTTGGACAGTAACTTGATTATTTCTTCCCCTTTCTTGCCATTCAACTTGAACAGAAATTTTCAAAATATTTGTATCTTTTGCAATAGTAATTTTTCTCTTAAATTTTATCGGAGAACCAGAAAAATAACTGTAAAAGCCGCTATTATCAATATTTAAATAAGTACCAGCATAGCTCTGGGTTAAATTTTGAGTTTTATAATCTGCCTCCCAATCACCTAAAGGAATACCATCCGACCAAAGAATATCTTGATTGGTTCTCCATTCAAGCCAATTTGTGTCTCTGATGTTTCTAACTATTTCAATTCCCTCCTGGGCCAAATAGTCAGCTGTAAGTCTTGAGGAAGAAAGTTGAGTATAAGAAATTCCCTGTTGAATTATGCCTAAAGTTCCAACTATTCCTACCATAATTACAAAAATAGCGAGAATTACCTCCAAAAGAGTGAAACCTTTGTTGCGTTTGCTTTGAAATATCATAGTTTACTCAACGTTAATTAAACCGACGGAATTGACTTTAATTATTTTTGTTTTTGTTGAATCGGATTCAAGCGAAAGGGTTATTACGGCTGTTGCTGAATCTTGGCCGGCTTCAGTTTTGATTTTAACAGTCGGGATGGGAGATTTAAAATTTATACTCAAAGAAGAAGGCGAAATATCTTTAACATAAACGCCTTTCTCCAAATAAATGGTTTCTACTTCGCCATCTGCTCCATCAAATTTTTCATTTCCATTCTTATCAGCATAAAGTTTATAATAATTCCCCCAAGAAAGTTTCAAATAAATTCCATAACCTCCTTTAGGAACTTCCCCCTGAAATTCTTTTGTTGACATCGCCATCTCTCCGGCTCTTCTTATATCCTGGGCCAATTTGTGGGCCGACCTCTGAAGAGCGAATTGGCTCTCAAAACCTCGATAATTAGGCAGAATTATCGCTGACAAAAGAATGATTATGCTGGTTACAACTAAAAGCTCAACTAATGTAAAACTTTTGTTCATAAAAATAAATTTAAATACCAATTAATTATTCTCTCTCCCCAGAACATTGCCAAAAAGGTTCCGGTCACTAAAAATGGCCCAAAGGGAACCTCGCTTTTTAGAGTTTTTTTACCAGATATTATCAATCCTATTCCTATTATAGCACCGATAGAAAAGGCCAAAAATAGGGCAAATAAAATATTTGGAAAGCCGAGGAATAAGCCCATAAAAAAAGCTAATTTTACATCGCCAAGGCCCAGCCATTTGCTCCGAGAAATCAAGATTATTGCCATAAAAAAAGCGCTAACGATAAAAGCAGCTTCTAAGCTATTTACAATGGAGTATGAACTATGAATTACGAAATATGAATTAAGAATATTATAAATAAAAGCTGTTCCTACGGCCGGGTAAATTATTTTATCGGGGATGATATAATGTTTTAAGTCGTAGACGAAAATGATGATTAAGAAGCAGGCAATTAATAACCAATAAAAGAGCGTGAATAAACTTTGTAAGTTGTAAGTTGTAAGTTGTAAGTTGTAAGTTGTATAAACAAATAAAATTGCTGTGGTTAATTCTATTAAGGGGTATTGCCAAGAAATTGGTTTTTTACAATAGCGGCATTTTCCTTTTAAAATTATGAAACTGAAAACCGGAATTAAATCTTTCCAAGATAATATATGTTTGCAGTGAGGGCAATAGGAACGACCCCTCAAAAAATTTTCACCAACCTCAAAGCGATAAATCAGACAATTTAAAAAAGAACCGAGTGTTAGGCCAAAAATAAAAACTATAAAATAGAAAAACCCCATTTTCTTTCTATTTTAACCTTTAAATTATAAAATATCAAAACCCGCCGAGGCGGGTTTTGATTGACCTGATTTAACGAGTCTTCTTTTCCAAATTATGGGCAAACGTAGAGAGTTCCAGGACAGGTTCCAGAAGGATTAGTAGTAGTTTCTTTCGCCACTCCCGTGCTATCTACGCAGTAATAATTAGCCAGAGTATCTTTCAGGGCAATTAATTTGACATAAGCGCAGTATTTCAAAGCAGATGTGGCGGGGTTGCGAGCAATTGTCGGAAGTGTTCCTCCTGTCTGGGCTTTGATATCATCGCAGAGAGGTGCCATATCGGCCTGAGTGCAGACGACATTATCATAGTCTCCATCTGAGCTATAAATCATTTCAGCTGTGGCTCGAATCTGGCTCATCTCAGCAATAACCCTGGCGTCTTTGGCCCTATTTCTCGCTCCACCCAAGGAAACTAAAACAATCGAGGCTAAAAGCCCGATGATGGCGATAACCACCAAAAGTTCAATGAGGGTAAAACCCTCATTTCTCCTCACGCTCCCGAGCCGTAGCGAAGGGGGAAGAAGAAGATTTATCTTCTTCGCACTCTTCGAGTGTTCGTGTTCAATCAGAGTAAACCCACGCACATAATCCTTTATGTGCGGGGTAAAACGTTTTTCTTTCATTAAGTACATTTTAATTTTTAATTATTAATTTCATTAAGTACCCGACCTTCTAATTTCAACTCTTTATCTATTATATAACATAACCAAATCAAAACAAGCCAACTTTAGTTATCCACAGGGAAATATTTCTAGTCGATGAAGCTGGCGCTTCATCTTCACCTTTCGCTACGCTCGGGTAAGGCAATTCCCAATCCTAAATAGCGCGAGAATTAATTAAATCAAAACCCGTCTTAGCGGGTTTTGATTGACCTGATTTAACGAGTCTTCTTTTCCAAATTATGGGCAAACGTAGAGA